>Ga0256405_10007407_pt1 | contig 16581 bp, 12 predicted proteins | sample RumenRJG_02DNA_FD_189096 | JGI IMG/M metagenome (GOLD analysis project Ga0256405, IMG submission 189096) | Bovine rumen microbial communities from Lethbridge, Alberta, Canada - RJG_02 | ecosystem: Host-associated > Mammals > Digestive system > Stomach > Rumen | place: Canada: Alberta...
CAGCTTGCTATCGGACTGTTCGAAGATGGGGATGTCGAGCACGCCTCCGTCCTCGCCGCCGCGCAGCAGCGTAAGGCCCACGGTCGCCAGCGCGAACACGGCCACCGCGATTATGATGATTTTTTTACTGATCTTAAACATGTACTATCCCCCGGTGTAGTTCGGTACGATCTCTTTAATAAAGCTGCGGACCTCTTCGTCCCCCTTGTCCGTAAGGGCCGCCAGGCTCTCTTCCAGGCCCGCTTCCTGCAGGCGGATAAAGCCGTCGGAAAATTCGATGGGGTGACCCACGAAGATCTTGCCGTGCTGCGTCTCCCGTATCCCCTCTTCGGACAGCAGCAGTTCTTCGTAGAGCTTTTCGCCGGGCCGCAGGCCCGTCACCTGGATATCGATATCCTTGCCGACCTCCAGGCCGGAAAGGCGTATCATCTTTTCCGCCAGGTCCATGATCTTGACGGGTTCCCCCATGTCGAGGATGAAGATCTCGCCGCCGGATGCCATGGCGCCGGCCTGGATGACCAGCTGCACCGCCTCCGGAATGGTCATGAAGTAGCGGGTAATGTCTTTGTGGGTGACCGTCACAGGGCCCCCTGCCGCGATCTGGCGGCGGAAGATGGGGATGACGGACCCGTTGGAACCCAGCACGTTGCCGAAGCGCACAGCGCAGAACTCGGTGGAGCTGCCGCGGGACAGCGCCGCAGCTGCCCTGGCCTGCATCAGCATCTCGCAGATGCGCTTGGATGCGCCCATGACGCTGGTGGGGTTCACCGCCTTATCCGTGGAAATGAGAACGAACTTCTCGGCTCTGTACTTTTCCGCCAACTCCATGCAGATGTCGGTACCGAGGCAGTTGTTGAGCAGCGCCTCTTTCGCCGCATCCTCCATGAGGGGCACGTGCTTGTGGGCCGCCGCGTGGAACACCACGTGGGGCTTGTATTTTACGAAGATCTCTTCCATCAACGCCCGGTCGCGCACGGAAGCGATGCAGAGTTCCACATCCGTATCCGGGAATTTCTTGCGCATCTCCTGGCCCAGCTCGAAGGTGCTGTTCTCGTAGATATCCACGACCACGATGCGCCGGGGGCCGAAGCCTGCGACCTGCCGGACGAGCTCGCTTCCGATGGAACCGCCGCCGCCCGTCACCATCACCACGTGACCCGACAGATAGCCGGTGATGGACTTTAAGTCCACTTCCACCTGATCGCGCCCCAGAAGGTCCTCGATCTCCACGTCGCGCAGCGCCTTTACGGAGATCTTATTGTCGATGAGGTCGATGAGCGAAGGCATGATCTTTACCTTGCACTTCGTCTGATGACAGATCTCCAGGATCTCCGACACCGTCTTCTTCGGCGCGGAGGGAATGGCTACGACGATCTCGTCGATGTCGAACTTCTCCACGGCCTTGGGGATATAATCCCGGTTGCCTACGACCTTGATGCCGTGGGCCGTGCGGCCGATCTTCGCCTTGTCGTCGTCGATGAGAGCGACGATGCGGCGGTCATCGTTTTCCGCGTTGCGGATCTCCTTGATGACGGTGCCTGCCGCGTTGCCGGCGCCCACCAGGAGCACCCGGGTGTATTCCCGGTCGGAGCCGAGGCCAGCCAGGCCTCTGTGCTTGGAGCCGGGCAATGTAAAGTAGCCGGGATAGCGATATTCGCGGACGTAGCGGTAGAGAAAGCGGATGCCACCGATGAGGACGACGTCCAGGAACGTGCAGATGATGTAGAAGGACCGGGGCATGGACTGCTGGGTCATGGCCATGTAGGTGAGGAAGCCCATGTTGCCCACGACGCAGGCCACGAAGACTTTCAGCAGTTCGTCCGAGCCTGCATAGCGCCATAGGCTGCGGTAAATGCCGAACAGGATGAGGGAAGCCTCTTTAATGAGGAGCATCCAGGCCCAGTTGTCCAGAAGGACCGACAGGTAGCTGATGAACTGGACGTTGTCCGGATCCAGCTCGAAACGGACGAGCAACGCCAAAATGGACATGATCGCAATACAGATCAGGTCCAGGGCTGCGAGAAGTATGATTTTTAATCTATGATTCGTCATCCGCGCTTTACAAGATCCTTCAGGATGCTTAATTCTTCGAACTTCGCGGCCTTCAGCAGGATAAGATACACGATGCCTGCCGAGGCGACGGCGCCTGCAAGGCTTACGACTTGCGGACTATTTATTTTATCACTTAACAGGACAAAGCACAAATACGAGATGCCGACGGATATGGCGGAGAACAGCACGATCCGCACCAGCTTGCGCTTGGAGCTCAGCAGCTTAATGTCCGGGTACTTGCGCTTAAAGGTGTAGTACAAAAGCAGCGCGTTGATGGTCTGGGCGATGGAGGTGGCCAGGGCCAGCCCCGCGTGAGCCATAGAACGCACCAGAATCAGATTGAGCACGATATTGCAGACGACGGACGCCACGGAGCAGTACACCGCAGTCTTGGTGTCGTGCAGGGAATAAAAGACCTTCGTGATGAGCTGGTTGACCGCCAGGAACGTCAGACCGATGGCATAGCAGAAAAACGCCGCGGCAGTCCGCTGGGTATCTTCCGCAGTAAACGCGCCTCTTTGATAAACGATCTGGATGACGGGCTGCGCATAGAGCATGGCGCCCATGGAAAGGGGCACCGCCAGCAGCGCCAGCACGTTGATGCCGCGCTCGGTGAGGGTGCCGACCTGGAGGCGGTCACCCTGGGCGAAGGCCTGATTGAGCTTGGGGTAGATGATGGTAACGAGGATAGTGACCGTGAGCATGACGATCGAGTTGATGATCTCGTTGCCGTAGGTGAGCACGGACACGCTGCCCTCGGGCAAGCCCGACGCCAGCATGCGGTCCACGAAGGTGTTGATCTGGGATACGCTGCCCCCTAAAAAGACGGGAAGAGCGAGGAGCATAGCTTCTTTGACGGCGTCACCCATGTGGAAGTCCGGCGTGTAGCGGTAGCCCTGCCTGCCGGCGATGGCCCAGCAGCCCAGGCCCCGCAGCGCAAAGCCCAGCACGATGCCGAAGATCAGCAGGTGGTAGTTCGTCTTGGAAGAGAGCACCACAAAAACGATCACCGAGATGCTCTGCACGTAGCCCAGTACGATCTGCGGGAAGAAGACGCCGCGGTACTGCAGATAGGCCTCGAAAATGTACACGAAGGCCGTAAACAGCACGGAGAAGAAGGCAAAGCGCAGGTACCAGACCGTCAGGTCCGCCTGAGTGCCCTCGTAGCCCGGCGCGAAGATGCGCACCAGAGGCCCTGCAAAGATCGCCCCCAGGGCGATGGCCGTGCAGATGACCAGAATAAGGCCGTTCAGCAGGCGGCTGGTGTAGAGGTCACCCTCCTTCTGCCCTTCCGCTTCCACCTTGCGGGACAGGATGGGCATGTACGCGACGGAGGCGGCGGAGACCAGCCCCGCCAGCAGGATGTTCGGGATGTTCTGCGCCATATTGTAGGCGTCGGTGATCTCCCCGGCCCCGTAAAATGCGGCCAGCACCATCTCCCGCACGAAGCCCAGCACCTTGGTGCCCACGGTGAGTATAGCCATGAAGGCGGCAGTCTGTGCCGTTGTGAGTTTGCGGGTAGTCATAAGAGATATAATGCTTTAAGCTGTTTTATCAGTTTAAACGATTCTTACGAATCGTTGCGAGAATTTGCCAAAAGTGATTTGTTAAATTTTATTTAAAACAACAGAATGCTCAATTATTAGGGTTAATCATCTAAGGCGAGAATCTTATCTACTTCATCTTTATACGATTTAATATATTCCTTTCGAATTCTTTGGTGCCGTGAATTTTGTACTATTTGAGATAATGGATAATTTTTGAACCAATTTATCTTGTTATTCGTATAAATTAATTTGTATTTTTCAAAAATGGCTTTTAGTTCATCTTCTGTATTTATATCATCATTTGTCAGCTCTTCTGTTAGAATAGCTTCAATGTCTTTGTTCAAATATTCCAGTTCATCAGGATAATCATAATCTACAATTTCACCATCAAACACTACAGGCATGCTTCTGAGATCATTTTCTCCGCTACATTTTAAAGCATATTCAAAATATGAACGCAGACACTTAACACGAGTTGTGAGTTCGGTTTCATTAGACAAAATCGAATACAACTGAATAAAACTATCAATTACTTCTTTTTCTTTATCACTTGCATACCGATAACTGTATTGCGACTTTATTGTAGACAAATGCAAATTTTCCTTTTGCTGAATAGGGGCTCTTGCGATATTCTTTATGGGGAATATCACATCTTGCTTAAATGCACTTCTCCTCTCTTTTCTATAGAAATGTGATGCTATTGCATATGAGAGTAGTCCGGAAATAACACAAGAAACTGTATTTAATATCACGTTTAACATAAATATCAATTGTTCTATTCGACAAAATGCGTTGCCATCATATCTGCGCAATGGACCGCCCACACAATAGGATATAAATCCACTGCTTTGCTGAAGGTATTTGTATTATCATCAGAAAAGCCCATATGCCATCTTATTGCATATAGCTCAACCGGTTCCAGCGGCATAAACTGTTGGATCATCAATGCAGATTTTTCGCCATGGCCAAGAGGACTTTGATCGTCGATCGTATATGTGTTGTACTTTTCCCACTGACCATTTTCATCTTTACGCCAGCGTTCATCTTCCTTGTAAAAACGAGTTTTACAAAGATCATGCAGCAAAGCGATAATGATAACACTTTCTTCTGAAATATGGAATCGCTCGCCAAGATCTTCCCCACAAACCAAATACGTATACGTGCCATCTCCATTATCATGTAAAAGACTGCGAAGGACATTCAACACATTTAATGAGTGCTGCAACAATCCACCGCGGACAGACAAATGAAACCTTGTGCTGGACGGTGCCGTATACATATCCGATTTGCGAATATAATCCATCAATTTTTCAATACCTGGTCTGGAATCTCTGTCGATCTTAGACATTTCTTTCTCAAAACGTTCTATGTTAGCATCAATATCCATAATAACGCCTTTTAACCCTTTCGATAAAATGATGATACGTTCTGTTGACACTGGTTTCGCTTCTTCCCACGATAGAAGCAATTTCGCGAAATGTCATAATCTTTCCAGTTCCGTGATATATCAATAAAACGTCTTGGTTGCAAAAGGATTGTTTATCCAAATCATTATCTATTATCGAGGGATGATCCGTTTTTAAAATCCTCGATGTAAGCAAAAGAGAAAGGATCCGTTGTTGGGAATCGTTACACTTTACATATTCAACATCAAGAGCTTCAAGAATTTTTTTCCCGGCTTCAGCCCGGAGAAATTCATCCTCGACGAAATTCACATCAGGGATATGATCTATTAGATTATAATCATCACCTGATTCTCTCCCAGTCAAGGAATCTGCAAAAAACAATGAATCGCTTACCTTCGATCCAATTTTATGCTTCAAGGCAACCAGAAAATAAGGCAAAAACAAGCCTTTTTCCATGTTATACGACCTTAAGCATTCATGGACCGTCTCAACAATCTCAAGTCCACAATCCTGATACTTTTTACCGATAATGTTCAAATACTGATAAATATCTGATATCAGTTCATATAACTCAATCTGGAATAGCGACGAATCCGTTGAGACATAAAAGACTTTAGATCTATTAATCTTTTCCTTTAGTTTATCAATATCTAAAGGCCGATTGTCCATACCCGCTCTCCATCAGAAAGAAAGAACTGACTCCAGTATTTTCTTCGCCTTGCTTGGATCCGCAGTATCCAACGTATAAATGAGTGATGTAAGATGTAAAAGTGGCGCGAAGTTTCGAATCACAGGTCGTTCAGGAAAACCGTTTTGAAAAAAAACTTCACGGTACAATATATAATCTGCTGTACAGTCCAAATGCTTTATCGCAAATGACAGCACCGACATTAGAACGATAGCAAAATCTTTTGCCCCAAAAGTGATGTCGCTAATGATTTCATTATTAGGCTGCAGCAATTCTACTAATTGCTTGATCAACGCCTTTTGTGTTCTTAAATCTGCATCATAAGGGACTAAAACAGGTATGATTCTATAGGATAACCCACATGATGCACAGTTTCTCCCAAATTCCGTTGTAAATTGGTCAATGCTATGTTTGACTCGCTCATTCGGATCATTCTTTCCAACAAGAAGAACAGTGACAGTATCCAAAGACGAACACTTAGATTGTAAAAAGGCGTTTATAGGGTAAATTGTTGAGCAGTCAGTGCTTGGAATAGATTCATCGTTGCTACTATACCCTATGGGTACCGGGCTTTCCTGCAGGGAAAGGTTTACGATAATTGTTTTATCCATTTGTACCCCCTAGTATTGACAATTGTTAATTAGAATTTCTGCGTCCTTTATAATTAGAGGGACAGAATCCTCAGGCCAAGTATCTTTCATTTTGTCATGGATCAATGCATTGCGAATATTTGCTAGATCTAATACTGAAACGAGGAAATCATCTGGGGATTTTAACGTATTCATATGCTCCCAGGAATCCAAAACCGGCTTTGGCATTTTATATCTACCAGACCGAATCAGATAATGCATTATGCCGGAGCTTTTTAGCTTTTTCAGATCCTCATTATAGCGATCCGGTTCGGAAACCAATTTGATGATATAGGAAGGAGACGGTTTGTCTGTAATGCATCTTTTCGCAATTCTCCTGATATCATCCGAAATCTCATGAGCCATAACCATCTCATCTGAATCAATCTTAAAAGGCATAGCTGTTTTCCCGGCGTATTCAAACAATAAGCTTTCTGCCATCCTTTGAACATTATGCGCAAATTCTGTTTGGAAATCACCCCCCACAAGGTCCTCTAAAAACAGTAATCCAAGCGCTTTTTCCATATAAGATTTTGCATCATCAGTCAAATGACCAAAAACAGGATGCTTTTCAAAGAATTCCGCACTTTTGTTTTTTGTATAAGTGTTAAAGCTGTCTAATGTGAGCAACTCATCAACGGCGTTGTCCACCTTTTGTTCGTCAATAGAAGCTCTTGCTGTTTCAAAATGGAGAAGATTAGATAAGCGGATATACTCGTTTTCTTCTTCCACAGTCATCATAATATGTGGAGCCTTTAACTCTTCCGGTATTAATTTGATAAACTCCGATGGAGCAGAAGCCTCATCGTAACACAAGTATAGGATGTCCCTGGCACGGGTAATGGCAACGTAAAACAGTCTGCGTTCCTCGTTGATTCTTTGTTCGCGTTCGCGCTCCAAAGCCTCCTTTAGTGCACTTACTTCATCAGCTTTTTCTATATCTGCAAGAAGCCCCGTGGCGGTAGTGCACATATTAAAGAACTTTTTTAAAGGGGAAATCAACTCGCTAAATTGCTTTTCCCGCATATTTAACCGATCCTGCTTCTTCTGATCTATAGACAGCCTTTGTTTTATCTCTTCCAAGTCTTGTTGAAGACTGTCTTGATTCCGGACATCTTCTCCTTCTTTATTTGAAAGATATAAGTGATCCCGAAGCGTTTCATATGCAGTTTTATCTACAATCGTCAACCGCTTTATCTCAGATATATCATTCTTGTATTGACGTTCCAAAGGCACTATATAGTATCGATATGCATCCAAATAATTCTCTATGCCATCAGCAGAAAGAGAAAGAATTCCGCCTTTTATATCATACAATTCATCCTGAAAGGAACTAAGCAACTCCTTTTCCTGAGAAGAAAAGTAAGGGCTTTTGCATGCATTCAGCATGGCAAAAAAAGCGGCCTCAGACATTGTACGTTTTAATGCCTGATAAGCTCCTTTAGATTCGCTCAACGTCTGAAGTTGTGCCGTTCTGGCAGAATATACTTTTTCAATTTGCGCAGTACTCGGATATACTCCCTCTGAAAGGCTCGTAATAATGACGACATCATATTCTAATCCCTTGGCTGCATGAATCGTACTGATCTTTACCCCACCGGATAAAGCTGCATTACGTCTACGCTCATTACTGGACGTGTCTTCAAAGGATTTGAACAAGTCTTTTAACTGCATCTGCGTAATAGGCCATGGAGCACTATTATTGATGCAAAAATTTTCAAAACTCTCAGTCACATAATCATCATAAAAGTTAAGGCCCAAATCATCCGAAATATCCGGCATTTTGATTAAAAAACGGTCAACAGCATTCGCTAAACCGTTGATTGGGCTGAGACGTATCTCATCAGCAAGCAATTTAATTGGTTCCAATCTTTCCGGAGTATCGAAAACACTACTTTCACCGCATATGATTTTATAAATCGATCTTTCTGTAATATCCTGTGCATCTACAATACGCTGGATCTCTTTAATTGATTCAGTTACTTTCGTATTGCTCAAAATGCATAAGATGGATTTTAGCAAGAGGTATCCATCATCCGCTTCAATATTCAAACTTTCATGGGCAACAGGAACATTTGCCGCAGATAATGCTAATGCAATCCGAGACACTTCACTCCGACTCCTGGCTAAAATGCTGATCTCTTCGGGGATGACTCCTTCCGTAACTAATCGCGCGACTTCAGCTGCAAGGTTCGTATATTTTTCATTATATTTTGTAATTCGAATTTTAGGACCAGATTCACGGTACGGTTTAATTGGCTTTGAGGCTTTTGCTCGGTTCTGAATCGTTGATAAAACTGCATTACCGGCAAGAACAATATTTGGATTGTTTCGATAATTGGTTAATAAATAACACGTTTTAACATTTGGTCTATCCAGCAAATTCTGTATGATGGAATTGTCAGAACCACGCCAATAATAAATAGATTGGTCGTCATCGCCAACGAATGTAAAATTAACGGAAGTATCATAAAAAGGTGCAAAAATACTATTTTGCAATACACTAACATCCTGGAACTCGTCAATAAGGATACAAGAATATCTTTTTTCTAAAATCTCTTTTAACGGGGAATTATCAGAGTAAAGAGCATCTCTAACAAAAAGACTGGCCTCGGTGAATCCCATTACAATTCCACGTTCCCGTTGTTTATCCAGATATCGTTTAAGAAGTATATCAAATCCTGCCGCATTGATTGGCAAACCGCAGGCATAATCCATTAAGTTCTTAAGCAACCATTCAAATTGAGCATTAGGCTTACCTGTTTTTGCATCATAATAGTATTTAAAGATGCCCTGAAGCCCATTCTCTTCTATAATTTCCTCAAGTAACCGTTGCTTTTCACGCCTAACTTCAATATTGTCATCCAAGTATTTAATGGGGTGAGATTCAAATCCAAGTTGAGCAAAATATGTATCAACAATGCCAATCACAAAACTATCGATCGTTCTGGCATTTACGTGCGGCTTTTCCATAGAATTGAACTGAGCATAAATTGGCTCCATAAGTTCAATGCTGCGCTTACGCATTTCATTAGCTGCACTATTTGTAAATGTAAGCAACATAATCTTGTCTAAAGGGATTCCTTTTACAAGATGTAAATACGCCAACCGGCAAACTAAAGTTCGTGTTTTCCCGCTGCCGGCACCTGCTAAAATTACCAGATTACGATCAATATCACTGCATATAGCATCACGTTGTTCTGCATCCGCCCTTTTTATTATTTCCGATATATCAAAAAAGGCTTCATCAGATATCTGAATCGTTTGCCCAATTGCAGCAACTGCAGGAGCTAATGTATCAGAGCCGGGCAATTCCTCTTCCTGCCCAATAATTCTTTGATATTCCCCAGTCCCAATATTTTGGTAGTATCCCTGTCCCGTTTCTGCCAACTTATATCGTTGGGCATAAACCGCATTTTCTTTTTTATAAATGCATAGAATATATTGCGGAATGCGAAAAGACTGCTGATTAAAAACAAAAATATTGGCATCTCCCTCAACAGTCCAAGTTGATTGGTCCATAAAGGATTGCCATGCGATGTAGTTGTATTCTGTAGTAAGCAATGGTGGGAAAAACGCAACAAATGAAGCAAACTCATCTATATGTGACAATTCCTCAATTAGTTTTTTTGACGAGATTCTATCTGCGAGATATTTGATAATTGTTGAAAACACTGCGGAGTCCTTTTTATCATATTGGAGGACTCCAAATGCATATTCACAAAGAACGCTCGCGACAAATTCTAACGCGGTATTATCCAGTTTCCTGCCGTGCTTTTTTAACTTTAGGTTTTCGATATCTGAAAGATTCATAATTATAACTCTATTTTTTGTGAATTCTACCAGCCAAGGCATCCACCTGTGCTGAAACGATATCTACAGACTGTTTTAATTCGTCAACTTGATTCAATAGTAATGAAATGTGTTCTGCTATGGAAGCATCTATTGTCTCTAAGGACATATTTGTCTTAGTTTGGCTCTCTGTTAACTGATTTTGCAGATGATTAAATGATAGGTTCAGAGAAAATGCCACATTTGAAATCAATTCGCTCAATTCTGCGTTTGTATTTTTCAAGGACTGTTTTGTGGCACTAATTTCTTCCAAACGAATTATCGATTCATCGATCGAAGTTTTCATATTATGCATCGCATCATATAGAGAAGCTTCTGTATTTGCGATTGATTCACTTAACTTTATATCTGTATTTTCCAGGGACTGTTTTGTAGCGCTTATTTCTTCTAAGTGAATTATCGATTTGTTGAGAGAAGTTTCCGTTTTCTGAATAGCATCATACAAAGAAGATTCGCTATTATGAAGAGTATCATTTGTTGCACAAGTATCTTCTAAACACTTTGTTTTATAAAAAAGAGCTATAACAGCCACAAACAGGATAATAATCAATACAATCAAAAGAGTTTGCATTCTAATCACCTTTATTCATACAGTTTTCTGAAAGCGTTATATGGTTGTGGTAAATATTTGATTCCCGGAAGTTTGAGTCCATTGATACCGTACTTTGGATGGTACCCAAATAAATTAATATATTTATTTAGATCATCGTACTCTTTATCCATCGCCTTTAACACTTCAAATAATGAATACACGTCATCAATAGCCCGGTGGCTATTTTGCACGACATTATCCAAACGGTAGAGTTCTATTGCATTTTCCAATCGATGGGGATATTCATGGCGATCCTTATAAACAGTCAAGGCATCCAAGTTTTTAAAACTGTTAAAAAGATTTTCCGAATGGAATCTGCATAAAAGCTGATACAAAAAACTTAGATCAAATTGTGCATTGTATGCTACCAACAACTTACGGTCATCACCTAAAAACTGCACAAACTTTTGAAATACGAACCTTTCATTTTTCCCGGCACGTCTCAAAATGTCATCTGTAATTCCTGTAATATCGGTTATTTTATCATCAAGATGGGTCCCACTTGGCAATTGGATCATTTCATCCATCTCGTCAACAATTGACACAAATCCATGCTCTTGCTTTGCCTTAATTGCAGCAATCTCGATTATTCTGTTCGAAACAGGATTTAATCCACTAGTTTCAAAATCATAGAATATAATGCTGTCGGTTTGTTCAAACAACGACTTAAGCGGGTAATCATTTGCAATCCCAACGACTGTCGTGTTAGGCAAAACCGTTTGCCCATCATGCTCAAACCATTCTTCATACTTCGCACGAGCATCTTCATGACCACGCTCAATTGCCCGTAACAACCAAACTTTTGCCTCATTATCTTCAAATTCATCTACATAAAGCCGATAGGCAAGCCAGAACATGGCTTCCACAATGCCTAAGTTCGCATCATGTTGCAACGTTTCCATATCCGAGGATGCATCATAACTGTTATGTGAATTATCACAGAATTGATGTGTCTTTATATAATTAATAGGGCAGCCACATTGTTCGCAATACCTTGCATTTTCCACAACAATAGCACCACATTCAGGGCATTTATAACTCATTTCTAAAACCTTTTGCATTTGTGGTTTCTATGACTATAATTCGGTTTATATTTGGCACTCCGTATGCCCGCATTAAGAATGTCTAATCCAATACAAATCCCAACTTTCCCCCATGGGATCACACTATCATGATAGCCCATAGTTCTGTTCATTTTATCGATCATAGTTCCGTATACTAATATTTTTTCAATGTCAGTCATAGTTCTCTCCTTTTTAAATCTAACAATATGTCTTTGTTTATATATAGTGATTTTAGAGAGAAAACTTAACATCTGAGTGTCAAAAAAATTATAACTCTTTTTAACATATGGCGAAATGCTTATTTGAGTCGATATATCCAGGTAATATCAAATATACGTTATGATTAAAAATATAATTTACACATTCTGATTAGAGATATTGTCTTTGAAAACCGCGCTGATTGGTTAATCAATTTCAACTCTCTGACGGGGAACCTTGCATTGTTGATGGGATCCGTACAATCCGTAGGATTTGTTGCAGGTTATCCCGACAAGACCTTCAAGCCCGAGAATCCTGTATCCTACAACGAAGCTCTGACCATGATCGTTGCTTCCCTGGGTTACACCGCAGAAGTTCTGCCCGGAACCTGGCCCGGCGCATTCGTAAATGCTGCTAGAGGTCTTGGTATCCTGGATACCTGCGCTACCACTGGCAACGCAGCTGCTCCCAGACAGGACATCGCTTGCTTCCTGTATGACGCTCTGGATCAGTCCATCGGCTATGTCGACAAGGACGGCACTTTCCAGAGAAACGTTGGTAAGGACAAGATCGTTGGTCACGATACCATGCTGGAAAGACTTGGCGCTTCCATCCGTACCGATGAAGATGGCAATGAAATCTTCTTCGTTATCGAAGGCACCGAGGACTCCGTAATCAACCTCAAGAACTACATGGGCGTTTATGCTTCCGTCTACGAAGACAAGAATGGCGACATCATCGCTATCAAGGAAGTTAAGTCCGAATTCATCGAAGGTTATCTGGATGACCTGAAGGACGAGTACAAGTTCGACTCCACCAAGCAGGCTAAGGCAGATATCTATAAGTCCTTCAAAAACGGCGATGTTGATGAAACTGACGTTGCATACGACAAGCCCGAAGAATCCGTTAAGCTGGCTGTTAAGCTGAACGGAAAGAAGGTCTCTGAAGTCTACTCCATGCAGGTATGGCAGGCTGCCACTACCTTCCAGGCTGACGAAGACGTTCAGGATTACATCAATGGCAAGACCCCGAAGCTCGAAGGCATCAAGTTCGCTCTGGATGATGATGACGAAATCGATACTTCCGCATTCGTTCTGAATGGTGTTACCGCTCTGGGCGACATCAAGGAAGATGACATCGTAACCCTGTTCAAGGGCAGCGACGGAACTATTGCTAGAATCGATGTTTCTGACAAGACCGTTACTGGCGTTATCACCAAGGTCAACAAAGATGGCGATGTATTCACTATCGGCGGCGAGACCTATGGCTGGAACGCAAACGCTAAGACCACCAAGGATGAACTGAAGCAGCTCATGAAGGATGAAACCGACGCGATGTTCTACATCGACTATGCCGGCGACATCTTCCTCGCAGATGCTGAAGCAGTTACCACCAACTATGCTGTCGTTCTCGACACTGGCGCTACCGGTGCTGATTGGGATTCTGAATCCGGCACGAAGATGATCAAGCTCTTCCTGGCAGATGGAACCTCCAAGGAATTCGAAGCTGGCGGCGACTTCGCTAAGACCTACTCTGGCAAGACCTCTTCTGCTTGCGCAACAGGCGACCTCGTAAAGTACTCTGTTGACAAGAAGGATAAGGTTACCGAAGTAGTAAAGTGCGGTACATCCGATGACTTCAAGTTCGACAAGAACGGTGTCGGCGATGGTGCTGGCGATGCGCTGAAGGAATCTACGGTTGTATTCAACTATGGTGGTACCACTACTGGTACTGCGGACGAGATCAAGGCCGCTAAGGCTAAGGCAGATAACTATAAGGTTCTGAAGGCTGCGGATCTCTTCGAAAAGGATGTTACTGGCGCATTCTATGCTGCTGAAGACGGCAATTTCAAGGCTCTGTTACTGAGCGGATTCGAAACTGCTGATGAAGTCTACACCTTCTTCGTGAAGGATAATGGATCCACCAAGGATGGCAGACTCATCACCGCTCTGTATGATGGCGAAGTTAAGGACTTCAATGTAACCTCTACTAAGACAATCCCGTTCTTCACCACAGATGCTGCAATCAAGTGCTACACTCTGACCTTCGACGATGAAGATGTTTCCGATTTCGCTGAAGCTCTCACTTCCGTTGAGCACTTCAATGGCGACGAGAAGGGTACTGTTTCCGGTAATGTTTACAAGTATGATGGAACCAACTACTCCCTGGATCCGGATGCTGTCGTTTACGGAAAGGACGGCTCTGACTGGAGCGTAGAAAAGGCCGCTTACCTGGCTAAGACTGCCGAGTTCTTCTCTGACATCTATCTGTTCAAGTCTGATAAACTGTTCGACATCATTGTTGTTGTCGTAAGATAGTAAATCAGTTCAAATTGAACTAGTATGAAAGAACGAGGCCCCCTCAATTGAGGGGGCCTCGTTTTGCTTAATAAAGCAACTATTTACTGAACTACTTCCAGATGATTACGATATCGTATTCGCCATCGCCAGAAGCATCAGAATCGAACAGGCCAATGTACTCGAAAGTATTAGCACTGCCATTTAAGCTGCTCTTCGTTCCCTTTGTCCAGGTCTTGTCATCTACGTCATAGATGTAAACGGCCAACTCGGTTGCCAGGGAGTAAGACTTCTCGCCATTCTTGAAGACGTTGCCGGAAACAGAAGACTTCTTTGCGAGGTCAATGCCTTCGGCCATATTCAGAGTTGCGGACTTGACGCCGGTGACAATTTCATCTTCGAGCGTCAGTTTGTAAGCCACTGCAGAACCAGTAGAATATGCAGCATGTGCATCTTCGGTATCAACAGTCATGGTTTCAACTTCGCCATCATACAGGACGGTCCAAACTTCGCCATCCTTATTGTCGCCAGTTTTCTTTGCAAAGAATGCGTAGTTTGCATCCTCAGCAGAGACACCGGTAACAAGAACGCCTTCGAAGGAACCCTTGTTGACAAAGTACTTAACGGTTTCTGCCTTAGCCTCAAATAGTTCGTCAGCCTTGAGAACTTTGTAGCCATCAGCATCCGTCACATCTTCGCCAGAATAGGAGAAGATAACAGTGTTGCTCTTCAGAGCGTCTCCCTTGAAGAGGCCGTTCTTATCGAACTCAACCGCATCTTCCTTCTTGTATTCCTTAGTTGCAGCTTCAATCTTGGAAACCTTATCCTTGCTGTTTACAGAGTACTTAACCAGAGATCCATTTGCAGGAGCTGCAGTCCAAGTTTTACCATCGGTTACTCCTTCGATCTTGGCTACAGGATATTCCTTAGTAGTACCATCAGCGATGAAGAGCTTGATGTAAGCGACGCCATCACCAGCATATCTGCCGGTATCAGCACCAGTGTTCAGGACAACTGCATAGTTATCAACAGAAGTTTCGCCTTCAGCATCAAAGATGTCGCCTGCATAATCCAGGTAGAACGTTGCGTTCGTTTCATCCTTCATGAACTTCTGGAGGGCAGCTGCATCAACTGCCGCATCGTCATTCAGACCATAAGCAGTACCACCAATGGTAAATGCATCCTTGTCATTGTTGACTTTGGTTACGACACCTTCGACAGTATCAGTGGATACTTCGATCTTGGTGACGGTTTTGTCAGCGCGGCTGATGTAGACTGTAACAACGGAGTCTTCCTTAATTTCAGCCAGAGCACCTGTTCCCATCAGAGCGAAGGATGTAGTATCAATCTTGTCATCATCGTCCAGTGCGAACTTGTAGCCCTTGATATTCGGAGTCTTTGCATCGAATCCGTCAGCCATGTCGGCTTCAAACATAAAGGTTTCACCAAGTCTAGTTTCACCATCTTTAGTGACCCAAACCTGTGCAGAGTAAACCTTAGAAACTTTCTTACCATCCAGGTCGACTGCAAGTTTTACATTGCCCTCAACGTCATCATATTTCTTGGTCTTATTAACATCACCATTTTCGAAATAGATGAAGTCTTTAGAAACTAAATCCTTGGTAGCAAACTTGTAATCATCTTGCAGGTCATCGAAGTCGTCTTCAATGTACTGGGACTTAACTTCCTTTACTGCGATGATCTTGTTATCCTTATTAGCATATGCGGTGATGTAAGCGCCCAGGTAGTTCTGAAGGTTGATAGAAGACTTTTCGTCTCCGGTAACAACAAACGCATCACCAGCTTTACCATCTTCCGGCGTATAGTTTACAGCACCAAGTCTCTTCATCATGGTATCTTCGCCAGCATTCTGATGCCATTCGCCGTCCTTATCGACATAGCCGATACCAGCGGTCAGAGCGTCATACAGGAAGCAAGCGATGTCCTGTCTGGGAGCTGCTGCGTTGCCAGTGGTAGCACAGGTGTCCAGAATGCCAAGGCCTCTCGCCTGATTGACGAAAGCGCCGGGCCAGGAACCGGGCAGAACTTCTGCGGTATAACCCAGGGAAGCAACGATCATGGTCAGAGCTTCGTTGTAGGATACAGGATTCTCGGGCTTGAAGGTCTTGTCGGGATAGCCTGCAACAAATCCTACGGAAACTGCGTAAGCGATGTAACCGGATGCCCAGTGGGAAGCGGGAACATCGGAGAAGCCGGTAGCGCCGCTGCCTTTGACGGGAATGCCGAGAGCTGCAG
>Ga0256405_10007409_pt1 | contig 16577 bp, 10 predicted proteins | sample RumenRJG_02DNA_FD_189096 | JGI IMG/M metagenome (GOLD analysis project Ga0256405, IMG submission 189096) | Bovine rumen microbial communities from Lethbridge, Alberta, Canada - RJG_02 | ecosystem: Host-associated > Mammals > Digestive system > Stomach > Rumen | place: Canada: Alberta...
TGTTTCAATACAGAATTTATTGCATTTTGAATAATATCTTTTCTATTATATGTTGGCATTATTATAGAAACCAAAGGTTTTTCTTGTGTTCTTTTAGTATTTTCAATTAAATATTTAGCAAGATGATCCATAAATGAAAATATTCGTTTATCTTCTGTAAAAAATGGTGCTTTAACAATTGGGGAAACATAAGAATTGGAAAGAAACTCCTCAAAATTGATAAAAGAATTCAATTTATGAAGAATTGCATTTTCTTTTGTTAATTCAATATTTTCCTTTAATAAATTATTATTTTTTAGTTCCAAGAATCTATTTTTATCCTTAGTTCTTAAATATAATTTTTTTAATTTTTTATTTTGCATAGATAATAATTCAAAATTTTTTTCACTCAAAAAAAACACCTATTTATAATCATATATTAATTTAATTTAGTCCATATTATATTTAATATTTTCATATATCATTTGAAAAAATATTTAAAAATTTGATTAATAGCATTTACTCACCAAATTATTAAAAGAAATGTTATAAGATAATTAAATAACTACATAATAATGAATTAAAATTTATTTTTTAGGAACACATTTAATAACAGTATCTGCCAAAAAAGGCCAGGGATGATCTTTTTCAATTTTAAACTCATATCCTAAATTTAAATTTGAAATCCATGGAATAATTTCAAAAAAATCTGATGCTTTATGATAAATACTAACAGTTAAAATTGGTTTTTGATTTTTTAAAGTTTCAATTGCACCTTTCAATAGATTAAATTCAGCTCCTTCAACATCAATACTTATTAATCCAATATTCAAATTATTGTCTTTTACAAATTTATCTATTGTAACTTCTTCAACTTCAAGTTTTTTATCATATTTTCTAATATTTGGATCATTAGTTATTCCTTGAATATTATTACCGGATAAAAATAAAGTTCTCATACCATTAATATCACCTAAAGACTTATTAATTGGAACGATGTTAGAAATATCATTGTCATTAATATTTTTAACAAGCAAATCATAAGAATTTTTAAATGGTTCAAAAGCATAAACATTATAATCTGTAATTTCTGATAAAGGAATTGCTGTATCACCAGTAAATGCTCCTGCATCAATGATATGTTTATTTTTAATAAAATTTTTCTCTTGATAAGTGAAATTTAAATTAATAAATAAATGTAAATTATAGTTACCTGTGAAATTATATATTCCAATTTTATTTTTGCTACAATTATTATTTCTAAATTCAATGAATTTTTTTTGTTTTTCTAATTCTTCATCAAAATATAATGAATCCCGTTTAATCATATTAACCAATAAAACACGAAGAAGAATTAATTTGAATTTCTTTTTTTCATCAGATGATAAATTTTTAGTTACATTTTTAAGTATATCTTCAAAATCATCTTGTAAAAAATAATTTAAATATTGACCATTACAAAAAGAACTAGCATCATCATATATTTCAAAAAATTCATTTTTTAAATTTTTTTGCTTATTATCTTTTAGAGATTTTATTTCACTTTTAAGTAATTGATTCTCTTCCATTAATTTTTCATTTTGTTTTTTATAATATGTGTATGAATTACTTTTAGATAAAATTTTTTCTTTAAAAGACACAAAAATACCTCAATATAATAAAATTAAATTCTTTATCAAATATTTTATTAATTTATTATATGAATAAACTATGTATTAAATATAACTCCAGAATTATTATTAGATAGGGGTATTTTTAAAATGAGAATTAATATATTACTCAAATACAAAAAAATAAAAGGTGAATGAAGTTAATCATTCACACTAGGCAGATATTGTTACAGTGTTTGCAAGGTTGGCACCATTATAACTTGAAGTTATAATGTATTTACCTGCTTGTAAGTTAATGTTTAATTTTGCCTGACCTGCAGAGTCAGTTACTCTATTGTAGAAAACACCATTGATGTTGAACTGAATAGTTTGACCAGCAAATGCCTTACCTTGACCGTCAACAAGAGTTGCAACAAATTTAGTTCCGTCACGGTATTTCATTGAAATGTCTTCCGCAGATAATACGGGCAATATTTTGATCTTGTTTGAAACTTTACAGTTTTTATATTCAGCAGTAATGATAAAGTCATCAGGCTGTAAGTTCAAATTGAGCTTTGCAATTCCTGATTCGTTGGTTTGACGATTGTACATTACACCATTGATGTTAAATATTACAGTTTCACCTGCGCCGACAGGATTACCATCATCACCTAATACTTTAACGGTGTATTGAGTTGCATTTCTGTAGTATTTGGTAACATCATTGTTTTCAACAAGTCTTGAGATAATTGTGATATTATTAGAGGCCATTTCACCAGTTTTAGGATTAGTTGCAGTAATCACATAAATACCTTGCTCCAAGTTAAGGTTCAATTTAGCTAAACCTTCGCCTCCTGAAATTTTACGTTCATACATTACACCATTGATGTTAAAAGTTACAGTAGTTCCTTCTTTAAGGTAGTTACCTTCGCTGTCACGGAAAGTAGCATAGTATGGAGTTGCATTTCTATAAACCTTAACGACATCAGTACCGTTAACTGTAGACAATATAGTGACAACTGAATTTGAAGTCTCACTTCCAACAGTTACAGTAACATTATATACCCCACTGTTCAATCCTAAAGCAATACTTGTAGTACCATCATTTTTAGTGATTTTGTCGTATTTTTGACCATTAATTACAATAGTAACTGACCTGTTAAAAACAGGATTGCCTGCGTAATCTGTTATATTTACAACAAATCTTTCGGGCCCTTTATAATATTTAGTTACATCAGGAGCTGAAATAATATATGATTTGTCAATTTCTTCAACAGTATAATTAATTTCTTTTGAAATAGGGTTGTATTTATCATCACCAGAATATGATACAAGAACAGTGTACTTTCCATGTTTTAAACCATGGACTGGAATATTTGCAATACCGTTTACAACAGGAGTAGTGTATGTTTTGCCATCAACAACAGCAGCCACATTACCCTTTGCATCTTTAGGTAATTTTACAGTGATTGTAAAGTTTTCATCTTCAATTAATTCATCAGCATCAATGTTCATAGTAGGATTTTGCTTAGCATCCTTAACATTCACAAGAATAGTAGTAGAATTTTTAACATATTTATTGTCATTAATATATGCAGTAATAATGACATTACCTCCACCAACAGCAGTTATAATACCTAAACCATTATTGTTTTTAACTGTAACAATAGATTCATCGCTAGAAGAGAAAATAACATTTAACCTCTCTGGAACTGTAATAGGATAAATTTTTTCATTTTCACCAACAAACAACTCCACATATTTAGGTACTACCTGAATAGTTGCATCTTTTAGAACAACTTTAACAGAGATTGTTTTATTTTTAGCAAAGTACTTATAATCACCTGCAAAACTAACAGTGACAAAAGTTTCACCAGGACCAACAGCAATAAGTTTACCATTTTTCACTTTAACAATAGAATTATTGAGTGAAACATACTTTAAAGTACCTGCACCAGCAGGAGTTAAAGTAGCATTAACATCAAAACAATCATCAACTTCCATATTCACGTTATCAATTACATCAATATCCGTTGGAATCTTATTGACAGATACAGAAATAACAGTTGAATTTTTAACATATTTTCCATCACCACCCACAGATAATGTAACATGAGTAGTACCTGATTTTAAAGCAGTCATAACACCATTTTCATCAACTTTAACAACCCTAGAATTATCAACCACATAATCAATATTCAAATTTTTTGGAGTAGTATTAACATCAATAATGACAATATCCCCAACATTTAAAACAATATCTTTAGCACTGATATGTGCATCATTCAAACCAACAGTCACTTTAAAAGTTTTATTTTTTGCAGGATTATACTTATAATCCCCTGCAAAACTAACTGTTATAATAGCAGTACCTTCGCCCATTGCAACAAGATTACCATCATCTATCTTAACCACAGACTCATTACTTGAAGTATAATTAAATGTGGTGTATCCAGCATCAGAACTTAAAGTAGCATTAATCTGGCAATTGTCCCCAACTTTCAACTCAACAGAATTCTTGGAGATAACAATCTCCGCATCATTCTTAGTTACAGTAACAGTCGCATTTGCACGTGAAGCATGATGGAAAGGAGGAGCATACGAAACAATAATAATAGTTTCACCAACACCATTCGCAATAGCATCAGAATAATATGGATCATACATCGATACAACAGATTCATTCAAAGAATGAAATTGTAAATCCCAACAACCATCATACCCAGCACAACTATACTTAACCTTAAATTGATCCCCAACCTTCACATCATAATGAGTTATAGGAAGAGAAAGACCAGCTTCCATCATTTTAACAGTTACGGGAACAACTACTGTTTTAGGACCATCATAGTCAACACTACCAACATAAGTAATAGTAACATTAGCCTGACCCTCGTCCCAACCCTGAATGCGCCCATTATCATAAACAGTCACAACAAAAGGATTACTTGAAACATAAGTAAACTCATAATCATGTAGACTTTCACCATACTCCAAACATGCCTCTACATACCCACAGTCAATTAAATCTGAAGCAATAATTATTGGAGGAATACTGTGAATTATACGGCCATAAGGCTTATTTACAGTCAAATTAAAAGATTTGACTGCGGCACAATACTTATAATTCCCCTCATAAGAAACTGTGATAATAGTACTGCCAACATTTTCAGCATAAAGCCACAAATAACCTTCCCCATCATAACCACCATATGCAATATCATTATCACTAATGGAAACATGATATGGAGGAAAATCATCCTCTGTGTAATTAATTAAATAAATTATAATGCATACTTCTATATCACCAACCGCAATACGTGGAATTTCACTAAAACTAATTTCAGTTGGTATCTTAGACACATTGACAACAAGAGTAGCATTAGAAGATAAGTACTTATCATTTTCAATATAATTAACAAAGATAATAGCACTGCCCTCCCTTAAAGCAAATAATTCACCTAATTGATTAACATTTACAACATTAGAATCATTAGATGTGAAAGTAACATTCATATCTGAATCACTGCAAGGAGTTAAAGTATAATTAACTTTTGAAATGTCCTCAACAAATAAATTTATTGAAGAATTAGTGAGTGTTATATTAGATAATGCTTTAAATATCGTCCAATTAGTAGTGGCAGTAGCATCAGTAAAATTATTATCTCCAGAATAACTTACACTAACTTCATACTCATCAGGCAAAATACATTCTGGAAGTAGAATATCTTTATTAATTATTATATTTTCAAAATAATAATCATACTTATTTCCATTGAAAGTAATATTAATATTACCTGTTGCATTATCATTATAATTTAAATTAATAACAGTATTTTCACTATAATCCATTGATTTCGATTCAATTGATAAATTAGAATCCAATTTAGAGTTTTTTAATTCTATATCTAAACCATTCTGAATTAAAACATTATTCTCATCATTGAAAGTTTTTTGTAAAATATTGTTGGAATATTTTTTTGAATCATCATCTGCCCTAGACATAGCATCATTTACAGATAAATCACTATCACATTCAGAGATTGCATCGAATCCTTCTGAATTATCTAAAAGAGGATTATATTTTCCAATATTCTCTTCATTCGACATGCCTAAATCATCAAGCAACATCATATTTGTTCCATTTGTTATTTCATTCGCACTTACGAAAGAAATGTTAACTAAAAATAGAATAAATATGAAAAAAACAATACTTTTTTTTATCAAAATTATCCCCCCATTATATATTGTAATATATAAATAACTATTATATTAATATATAATAAAATAAGTTGCGTATATTCCACAACTAGTTATCCCATAAAATCATGATTTTCTTAATGAAAAAAAGTAAAATAAAAAAAAACTCAACAAAAAAAACAAAATTTTCATGATAAATACCTATAATTGATTAAATAAAATATAAATGTTTTATAAGCTAAAATGAATAAAAAAAATTAGTATAATATATAGATAAAAATTTATTAATTAAAATACTTTTTTCTAAATACAATACTCTTAAAAAATCACAACTAAATAAATTTAAATATTTTATAAAATACATATATGATTAAGGAGATATTAATTATGCATAAAACTTCATATTTAAAAATGAAATGGTTTAAAAAAAAATATTTGAATACTTCAAAAAAATTAAAAATCCTTGATGTCGGATCTTTAGATAAAAAAGGCGATTTTAATTATAGTACACTTTTTAATGAAAAAAACTGGAATTATACCGGTTTAGACTTCGAAGATGGAAATAATGTTGATATTGTTGTTGATGATATTTATAATTGGTTAGAAGTAGAAGATAACACATATGATATTATAATCTCTGGTCAATTTTTCCAACATTTAGAATACTTCTGGTTAACAATGAGTGAAATTGAACGTGTTTTGAAACCTGGTGGATATGTATGTATTATTACTCCTGCAGCAGGACCTAAACATGGCGGAGATATGTTAAACTGTTATAGATTCCGTGAAGATGGACTTGCAGCAATTGCAAAATATGTTGATTTAGAAGTATTATTTACTGAAGTTAATGGTGGAGAAAATGCAGCACCATGGCATGATGCATGTTTAGTTGCACACAAAAAAGAATATTTACAAAATATAGATGAAACTGAAGACTTAGAAAGTAGAATAGATACTTTAGAAAGTAAAATAGATTTAATTTTACAAACTATTCAAAAATAAGATTCAATTTTCAATTATTTTTTTAAAATCAGAATAGTTTTCTGAGTTAATAATAAAAATAAAATGCATAAAATATTCAAATGGAATATTATTTAATTCATCAGCATTTAATTGTAAAAAATAAAAAAATTCTTTTGTTTTTTCATAAAATTCTTGTTTGAATTCAGAATCTATCGATTTTAATTTATTTCTAAGTTCAAAAATTGTGAAATTTATAAATTCCCAACGAAAATTTTCAAATAAATCATTTTGAACTAGAAAATTAATAAGACCATATAAAACATCAAAAAATATGATAGAATGATTTGTTTTGACAAATGATGTTTGTAATGAAGAATGACCCAAACGATTATAATGATAAAATAATCCTTCAACATAAGATATTCTTTTAGCTAAAAGTGTTGTTTTAACATGAAACTCAACATCATTATAAATTTTATGAGAGGGAAATTTGATACCATTATTTTTTATAAATGAAGATTTATACAATTTATTCCAAATCACACCATATTCACCATCAAAAATTCTATCTCTAAAATATTCATAATCAAAAACTTTAATATGATAATCAATATCTTTATTTTTTTTAAAATGAATTAAATTCAAATTTCTGTTATTGGGAAAATGCCTCATAGAATCAAATAAAATTAAATCACAATCTAATCTTTTTGCTTGCTCATACAACTTTTCACAAGTGTTTACTTCTATATAATCATCAGAATCAACGAATAAAAGATATTCCCCTGAAGATTTTTCAATACCCTTATTTCTTGCAAATCCCGCACCATAATTTTCCTGACGAAATATTTTAAAACGATTGTCCTCAGATTCATATTTTTTTAAAATTTCATAAGAATTATCCTCAGATCCATCATCAATACATATAACTTCAATATCATGTAAAGATTGATTTTTTACAGAATCTAAACATTTATTCAATAAATTTTCACTATTAAACACTGGGATAATAATTGATATCTTTGGAACTTCCATTTAAATCACAAATCATTTTTAATTATATATTTGATTAAATGATAAATAAATCTTGCTAAATATATGAAATATACATTTAAATATTATTTTTTTATTAATTAAATATGGAACAAGAATAAAATTTTATTTAATATGCATACGAAAAATATTTTAAGTGAAATCTCCATATATAGTAATATTTATTAAATATTTTTTTAAGTAGTTGAATTATTATGGATAAACGTTATTTTCTAATTATAATAATAATACTCATTTGCTCTGTTAATCTATATATGATTTCCAATGTTTCTAATGTTGTGGGTAGTGCTTCAGTAGATATTGGGAATTATACAGTCACATTACCTAAAGAATTTAGTCTATATGAAGACGATGGTAATAGAATATTAATTTCAAATCCAAATAATAACATGAATGTTTGGATTTTTAGTAATTTAGGTGATGGAGATAATTATTCCAATAAATATAAAGAAGTCAATGAAAGTAAACAATACGAAGTATTGGGTGATGGTATAATCAATAACCACGAGATATCCATTGATTCTTTATTTTACCAAGACAAATACAATAATGAAAATAGATCAACATTTTATTTTAATAAAGGCAATCATGATTTTAGGATATTAATAATTGGATTCGATTATAATTCACAAAAAAATGATACAATTGAACTTGCAAGTGACATAGCAGAATCTATTAGAATTAATTATAAAGTGCAAAAATATAATATTTAAAATTTAATTTATGAAATATTTGTCAGATATTTTAAGTATTAAAAGAAAAAATTCAACAATATCAAAAACATAAATTAATAAAAAGAAAGGTGTGATGAAAAATTCTATTTGATAAACTACGTCAACAGAACGATATTGAAATTAAATATAAACCTCATATTTTAACATTTAGAACAAATACACCACATATAAAAATTCATTATGCAATTGATAAAATAACTCCAGGGAATTTTCCGCATTTTGGTGTTACAGCAAGAGAAGGAATACACATATTATATCGATATCCTAATACAAAAAAATGGTTTAATGTAGATGCATTTTCATCAAGAAACTCACCCATCAGCATAAATATGAAACATATCATTAAAGAAAATGAAGAATATGAAATATTGATTTATGAACCTATTTTAAGCCAGGTGAAACAATTAGATATTGAAATACCGGAAAACTATAAAATTGAATTTTATGATGACAAAAAAGATAAAACGATATTAATAGCTGGGGGAAATCATAGTTTTGGTATAGGATGTACTGCATGCGGAGTAATGTTTCCAAATATTTTGGGCAGAAAACTCGATTACAATATCCGAAATATTTCATTTAACGAAAATAATTACCTTAAAAAAACATATGAAAATTTAAAAGAATACAAACACTCAAAAGTAGATATATCAATACTTGAATTAGATTATATTAAACAGAATGACGACATATTTGATAAATATTATAAAAAAGTAATAAAACAATTAAAAAATAAATCAGAAAATTTAATTTGTTGGTATGCAATTCCAAAAACAGAACTCAATAAACATGAAAAATTAGAAAAAATAAAAGATAAATTTTCTAATGATAAAAAAATAAAAATTTTAGATTTATCATTTATTTACGATGAAGAATACAGTGAAATGTGTACTCATAGTAAAAATTTCATAAACGATACTGGAAATATAATGATTTATAAACAATTAAAGCAAAACATTGAAGAAATAAATTCCATTAAGAATAATAGGAGAAAAAGAATATGGAATATCTAAATTCAATTAATGATTCATTAACAACAATTGATGAAGAAAATATCACATATTTAGATTTATTTGATAATCCACAATTAATTCATGGAAATTTAAATTTTTCATCAAAAAAAGTGGATTTTTGTAAATATCCTGAGCATATTCAAAAAGAAATGAATCAGTTTGGTCCTCTTGCAATTAAAGAAATGGAAAATTTGAATAGTGCTGCATGTGGAAATAGATTACGATTATCCACAAATTCAAAAAAGATTGTTATAAAAGTCCAATTAAAAAGAAAATGGGAATATCAAAAAATGGTTAACTGGAATGCATCTGGTTTTGATGTGTATGCTCTTAAAAATGAAAAATATGAACATGTTACTGTATTCGCCCCATCAAATGGATATAATATTTTTGCAGAATCAATCAAAGTTCCTCAAAATGGAAAATTATGCATATTTTTACCAAATTACAATACTATTGAAATGATGTTTATTGGCATTGAAAAAGGAACAACCATAAATGCATTTGATTATCCGGAAAATAAGCAATTACCAATTTTATTTTATGGGAATTCAGTAACGCAAGGAGCTGCCGCATCAAGAAGTGGGAATTCATTTCCAAATATTGTTAGTAAAAAACTTAATAGAAATATTATTAATTTATCATGTTCATCTTGTTGTAGGGGAACAGATAGCATAGCAAAAATAATTGGTGAAATTAATTGTCACAGCATCGTTATTGACTATACAAGAAATGCACACACAACAGAAGATTTTAAAAGAACACATGAGAGATTTTATAAAAAAATTAGATCACTACATCCTAATATAAAAATAATACTTTTAACCTCCGAATGTTATAATAACTGGCGTGCTTATGATGATTTTGATGAAATAGTTAATGAAACATACCAAAATGCATTGAAAAGAAATGAAAACGTTGAATTATTAAACCAACGAGAATTATTTGACGAAGAGGAATATGATTTTGTTACAATAGATTCTTCCCATTATACAGATTATGGAATGTTTAAAATAGCAGATAAAATTTGTGAATTGATTAATAAATGATAAATAATCATGCAAAAGTTGTATTAATAAAAAAAAGTGAATTGTGATAGATTATATTGAAAATCTATCATGAGTTTTATTTTGAATGAATAATTTTTGAATAAAATCAATTTTTTCATCAGGCGAAAATCTTGAAATCATTTGATTAATTTTTTTAAAGTCTAATGTTTCACCAGGCTTTTCAGAAAATATAAAAATCCTGCTATTGTAATCTTGAACATTCAAAGTATCTTCCTCTTTAAAATTACCGGCATAATCCTTTGTGAAAAATATATCATTTTGAACTGATTGCGCAGGATTTCCAGTGTATAAATTATTAGATTTTAATACTGAATACTTATAAGCATGAGAATTATTATTTAATATTGCCCCTGATCCTATATGTACGCCCATTTCAATATAAACTTGATGAGCTAACCAAACATGATCCCCAATAAATACACTAGAACTATTGTTTACTCTCTTTTTAGTATTAATATTATAAACAATATGTGCATCCGAAGTTCTAATGTTACAGTTACTTCCAATAATACAATCATCACCGATGATTAAATTCTGATGTTCCTGAACATTTATATGAATAGTAGGAGATAATTTATTATCTCTACCCATATAAACTAATGAATTTTGAAAAACATGAATATCTAATGCATAATTACTTTTTGTATAACATAAATAAACAACAGAATTATCACCATGAAATTGAATTGAACTATTTACTATATTAATATTATCTTCACAAAATAAAATATTATTCTTTCCTGAAAAAGATACAGTTGAATTTCTTAAATTTGGCTTCCCAATAACTTTATTATCTTTTAATGATGAACTATCATCGATATTTTTAATAGATTCCATGAAATTACTCCTTATTGAATTTTTTTAATTGCATCATAAACTCGTCTACAATTATTTTTATCATTAAATTTATAAAAAGTATTCGACCTCTCAAGATATTTATCTTTAATTTTACAATCATTATTTAAATATTGTTCTATAGTATCTATTAAAACATCTTCAGATTTAATAACTTCACCAAAACCCATAGTTTCATAAACAAAGAAATTATTACCAAAATGATAATCATTACCGTATTGATAATATATTATTGGTTTTTTAATATATGCAAAATCAAAAGATAAGCTTGAATAATCAGTGATTAATAATGAAGAATTATTAAATAACTCAGAATATTTACTTTTATCATCAATTATCACATAGTCATTAGTATCAAATAAATCTATAAATTCAAAAGTATTTGGATGAGGTTTAAAAATAATCTTATATCCAGTTGCCTTAGCTAAATCTATGAACCTTTGATTATTTATTAAAGAATTAAATCTCATAAAATATTCAGATTTTTTAATTTGATCATCATTGGCATTAATCAAACTTCTTCTCCAGGAAGGCATTATTAAAATTTGCTTATTAGAAGAATCATTAGATAAATGGTCATATCTAGGTAGGCCCAATACTTGAACTATCCCTTCATCATAATTATATTGATAATCATCAAATGATTTTGCTTCAATGTCTGATGTAGTAACTAAAAGTTTAACATTTTTATCATATTTTCTAAGCCAAGTAGACATATCATCCTTTGCAACTCCATGCTGTAAGAAAATTTTATCAGAAGTTATAAGTCCAGAATACCATTTAACATTTTTATCCCAAAACGGATTAACAATCACTTCATCAACTTGTGAAGAAATTACTTTATTTGCAAACAAATATAAAATTCTATGTTTAATAGAATAAAATGCTAAAAGATTTTTCCAAATCTTTGACAATCTAGAATAATCCTTCGAATCCTTTGAAATAACAAAGTATTTTTTAGCACCATCATCAATATCCTTAACATAATTGTAAAAATGTTCTGCATTATCATCAGCACGATCTTGCCTATCCATTATTAACCAGATATTCTTATTTCTATAAAACTTAAATAAAATTAAATATACAAAATGGAAACATAACGCAGATGTCCAATACGGACCTTTAACATTAAATATTTTGAATAAAATTGATAACTCTTCTTTTAAAAATTTAATAAATGAATATTTTGAAACCATGAAGAAATTATTTTTAAATTTGATGAAATAATCTCCCCAAATTGCATAATTAGAAATATCAGACATACGTGCATGATTTAAAAATTTGATTGGTAAATTAATCACCACTTCTTCATTAGACATATTATAGACAACATTAAGTTCAATTTTATTAAATTCCTCATAATTTAAAGGAATTATAAAATCAAAACATAATTGGGACTGTGAAATTATAGATTCTTTACGATTAGAGTAATTTACATAATTTGGATAATGTCTTTCTGTAGAATTTTTAAATACAACAACATCAAAATTATTTTTATCATAATAATGAGTTAAAACACCTGAAATAAACAGATTATTATCTTTAATTTCTAAAATATCAATATAAAAATTATGGGAATTAAACTCATCTAACTTATTACCATTAGCATTTAATGAAATTATTCCATCATCATTTTTAACTATCAACTCATCATATTTTAATTTAAACATGAAAAGTTTCAATTTATGAGGGTCATCTTTAAAATGAAAATTTATTACTTCATCCTCTATATTAGCAAAAATATATTTTAAATTTTTTTTAAAGTCAGATAATTCATGAGAATCTAAAATTGAGAAAACCCTGTCATCTAAAAACATCCATTTAATATCATATACAATTAAATATTGAATAAATTTTGGAACATGACCTCGTTTATCTTTAGAATACCTTATTAACTCACAAAAATATCCTTTTAAGCGATCATTATAATATTTTTTATCATTAACAGAACTATCAATGGTTGAGGATTCATCAAATCTTTTACGATAACAATAACCACCAGAGCTAATAACACCATAAGCCATCTTTTCCAATAAAATTTTATTAACCATGACAGAATCTTCTGAACTAATTAAATGAGTATCAAATTCAAAATTATTGAATATTTTTTTCTTAAATACTGCTGAAGATGCAGATAATTGAGGATAATCCCAAAATTTATCTAAATGAATGACAAAATCATTTTTAAATTTATAATTTAAAATATGTTCCCCTTGTTTTCTTCCAAAGAAATACATTGGAAAAGCAACTAAATCTATTTCCCCATAATGCTCTTCAAAAAATTCATAAACATTAGATAATGTATCCTCCATTAAACTATCATCAGAGTCCAAAAAATTAACATATTTTCCTGAAACATAATTCAAACCCAAATTCCTGGCGGCAGCTTGACCCTGATTCTCCTGATGCAACAAACGAATATTATTAGGATATCGGTTAACATAATCTTTACAAACATCAACAGTACCATCACAACTACCATCATCAACCAAAATAATCTCAATATAACTCTCAAAATCCAAAGTCTGATTAATAACAGAATCAATAGCCTCCCCAAGATAATCCTCAACATTAAAACAAGGAATAACAACAGAAAAAATCTTTTCATAATCTTCATTAAATTCTAAATAATCATTATTGAAAAAATATAGTGGATAATCAAAATATGATAATTCATTAGAATGTGACTCAAAGTAATTATAAGCTTTAGAAAATAAATCTTTATCTAAATTATTTTCAACATCCAAATAATTAACATATTTTCCTGAAACATAATTCAAACCCAAATTCCTGGCGGCAGCTTGACCCTGATTCTCCTGATGCAACAAACGAATATTATTAGGATATCGGTTAACATAATCTTTACAAACATCAACAGTACCATCACAACTACCATCATCAACCAAAATAATCTCAATATAACTTTCAAAATCCAAAGTCTGATTAATAACAGAATCAATAGCCTCCCCAAGATAATCTTCAACATTAAAACAAGGAATAACAACAGAAAAAATCACATCATCTTGTTTTAAAAAATAATCATAATTATTAGAATTAAGAATATACTTAATTTTTAGATAAACATTCGAATTTAATTTAGATAGAATATTATCTTCATAAATAATATTTTGCAAATCATTTTTAAAAATATTAAAAAATTTCTCTTTATACTTATCAGAGGTATTATCAAAATAATATAAAATTAATTTAATAAAATGATTATACACATTTTTCTTACAAAAATTCCAAAGATTACTCTTTATCAAGTTATTTCGAATAGATAAAAAAGCAGATATAATATTTGAATAATCCTCCACAATAATATTTCTAGTGAATCTATTATTAAATCTACGAACATACAATGATTCATCAACAATAGAAATTTTATTAGCATTTAATAAAGAATCATAAAAAAAGATTTCATCTCCAAATAGGAAATTAGGATATGAAATATTATTATTTATTAAAAAAGAACGATTGAATAATTTATTATATGGTTTTGAATAAATTTGTGGGATAACTTTCAGAACATCTTTACCTGAGAAAATTTTATCTTCATAATTATTTAAAATAGATAAAGACAAATCATGCAAATCATCATCAAATTCCTGAGTAAAATCATCGATAGAACTTAATTTACACATAGCTATATCAAGATTATTAGATTCACTTAAGTTGAACAATTTTTCCAACATAGACGAATCAAGAAAATCATTACTATCAAAGAAAGCAACATATTTTCCTTTGGCTTCATTTATTGCCTGATCAAAAGAAGAATTAAAATTTTCAAAAGAATTTTGAATAATTTTAATATTATCAGATTTATTAAGATATAAGTGAATTAACTGATTAATATTATTTTTAGAATAGTTAAGTAAAATTATTTCAATATTATTTAACTTTTGATTAAAAATACTGTCCAAACATGTAGGAACATAAATCGAATAATCATAAATTGGTATAATAACCGAAATATTAACTGACATGGTATTCTATTTGTATCACATATTATATATAACTAATAAATTAATTAAAATCCAAATTTTCAAGTTGTTTAGAAGTAGCATGTATAGACGCTTTTACATAAGCATCACAAACTTCATTAACATTACCATACATTTTAAGCTCACCATTATCTAGCCAAATAGCTTTATTACATAAATCACGAATTTGACTAACAGTATGAGATACAAGCAATACAGTAATACCTGAATTAATTAAAGATTTAATTTTATCAGCACTTTTTCTTCTAAATCTAATATCTCCTACGGATAAAATTTCATCTAAAATTAAAATATCTGGTTCAACAATAGTTGCAATAGAAAACCCTAATTTAGCTCTCATACCTGAAGAATAAGTTTTTACATGATAATTGATAGCATCCCCAAGTTCTGAAAATTCAACAATTTCATCATATTTTTCTTTTAAAAAATCTTCAGAGTAGCCTAAAAAAGCACCATTTAAAAAAATATTATCTTTACCACTATAATTATTATCAAAACCAGCACCTAATTCTAATAAAGGAGCAATCTTTCCTTTAGTTTCAATTGTTCCTTCAGTAGGATAATAAACAGCAGACAATAATTTAAGAAGAGTACTTTTTCCAGCACCATTAAAACCTATAATACCTACACGGTCTCCTTTAGTAATTTCAAATGAAAGATTTTTAAGAGCATGAACCGTTCTTGTAGGATTTTTATTTCTTTTAATAGTTCTAATAAATAATTCTTTTAAAGTATCAATTTTATCCTGAGATACACTAAAATCCATAGACACATTTTCAACTTTTATAACCACATCATCAGAATAATTAGTAATTAAATCACCTAATGCATCATCTACAGAAATATCAGACTCTTCAATTTCAGCAGTATTATCAGGAATAACATTATCTAAAACAAATTCATTAGAATAAGCATTACCTACTAAATCATCAGAAACTGAGTTGGAATTCCCATTATCTCCATTATCATTCAAAACTAAATCATCAAAAGAAAAATTAGATTCTGTTCCATCAGTTGAAGTAACATCAACAACAGAATCCCCATCATCAACAATCAAATCATCAGAAACATCAACAACAGAATCCCCATCATCAACAATCAAATCATCAGAAACATCAAC
>Ga0256405_10007410_pt1 | contig 16576 bp, 15 predicted proteins | sample RumenRJG_02DNA_FD_189096 | JGI IMG/M metagenome (GOLD analysis project Ga0256405, IMG submission 189096) | Bovine rumen microbial communities from Lethbridge, Alberta, Canada - RJG_02 | ecosystem: Host-associated > Mammals > Digestive system > Stomach > Rumen | place: Canada: Alberta...
AAAAGGTACGAATAGAGCGGCTCGGTCTCACCCACAGTTCCGCTGAAAGGGTGGGCATTGTCAACCTGTACCAGCAGACCTTCACCGACGTTTTTCATTTCTTTATACTTGTAATTTTTAGTCAGCCTGCTGCTTCTGACACTGTCTTTATTATCTTCCGCAACAGCGGATGATTCAGCTGTATCGCTCTTATTACTGTTAGCCTTTTTACCAGATGCACTGTTACCGCAGGAGGTGGAAAGCGCCACAAGAGCCAAAAGCATCACAGCCAATGCCGCTGCAATATTTTTATATTTGTATACTTTTATCCTGTTAAGATCCGACATAAAGCTGCACCGCCTTCATAATTATTTATTCAATTATAGCACATCTTTTTGTCAAATTTCAACATTTTAAGGAACTTAACTCACACTTTCATCACTAAATACAAATTGAAACATAGCAATTTGTACAAAAGCACAAGACTCACGGAACATCGCGTACATAATCCGCAACTGACCGTAAAAACACCCTGCCCTCAGGTGAAGACATGAGCTTTTCAAAGTCACTTGTACAGACAACTACCCTGCCGCCGCACATATCATATTCGTACAGGATAGCAAGGTCGTGATTTCTTTCAAAGTTGTCTATCATACGGACTATCACACGTTTATCCGCAGAATTTCCGTCAAGTATCTCGCACTTCGATGACATCACGATATCCCACCATGCAGGTGTAGAGTAATTTTTGCAGGCAAAGCCTTTCAGCGCAGGGTGAGATATGTCATTTATAAGTCCCATAGTCCCGACAGGTTCGGGCTTTTTCATCATATTTGAAATCTCACGGAACATTGGATAGCACCAGAAATCCTGACAATAAAAGCCTTCGATAGAGTTTTCAAGCTTATCAAGGTTCGGAAATATCAGTATTGTTTTACCCTCGGCAAGCAGTTTTTCAGCTTCGGTGCTGACCTCGGAGAAGATATGAATACCCTCCGGGCTAACTTTTCTTACATCGGGAATGATCTCTAACTCATAGTGATTTCGGATATCCGTGCCCTCAACTTCAACAGTCAGCACAGCATTGGTTAGATTATCGACCGCAGGAAGATGAACGACCGCATTACAAACATCAACATAGTTTTCATCGGAATTTATAATGGCACTGCCTTTTTCACAAATATCTCCACACTCAAAACGGTAGACAACATTTTTTCCTGCAAGCGATTCAGGTCGATAGTTGACCAGCCTGATTGCAAAATAGAAATCACTTCCCGCCAGCGGAGTGTAGCTTTCAAAGATCGCCAATATCACTGCATCATTACAGAATTCCCGCCATTCTTCAGGGCTAATTATACCCTTATTATCCATGAAAGCGTCAAGCATACCAACAAGCGCAGTTCCCTGCCCTGTGAAATCCTGAATATCCAGTATCTGGAATCCCGCGAGCAGTTTTGAGCGGAAAACAGATTCAAGTTCCTCCTTGTAGCAAGCTTTCGCCAGCTGACCTGAACAATAGAAGAGATCCTTGGCAAGATGAGCAAGTCCCTTTGCTTCAAGACGCTCGCGGAATACCTCGAAGTTGCGGGCTTTCAAAGAACCTGTGTACTTTTCTATCTCATCAAAATCAGGGTAAGTTTCATACTGCCCTATTTCATGAGTGACGATGGGGATATCGGGTACAAGGTCAGCATCTGCCTCAGTAGCTTTGACGGTTTTCATTGTTGTTCCGTACTGTATCTGCACTGTTCCATCCTCTGATACAGCTGATGCGGCAGAAGCTTTTTCAGGCCTGATAATGCTGTCATAAGAAAGATAAGCGCCCGGCTTATCAGTCTGTATATGACCGAGAGGTGCATCACACATAGCGTAAGAACCGCGTATCAGTCTGTCTTTGGCGAGCCTGACGCCAACAAAGAAATCATCGTTCTCCACCACGCAGGGAGTCCATTGGAAGTTGTTAGAACCCTGTGTATAAAGATGTCTTTTATCCGTTTTTTTGTACAGACCCATCACTTCGTTGATACGTTCTTTACTGCCCCAGAGTTCGTTGCCCATGGACATCATGCAGAAGGACGGGTGATTTCCGAACTCCCGCAGCATAGCAAAGCCCTCTGATATAAGAAAATCCTGTTCTTCTGCATTATAGCCCTCTTCATCCGGAGCATGGACTGTACCCCAGAACGGAAGCTGAGGTTCCATGTAAATACCCAGAATATCTGCGGCGATAAAAGCTGCTTCGGGCGGACAGCAGGTGTGGAAACGATAGTGATTTATACCGAAACTGCGTGATATTTTCATAACACGCAGCCACTCATCAACATCGCAGGGTGCGTAAGCTGTCTTCGGAAAGATCATGCCGTCGTGCTTGCCCCGCAGGAAAGTCCGCTTGCCGTTTACTGTGAATTTACCGTCTGTGGAGGAAAATTCCCGCATACCAAAAATGTGCTTTGAAATGTCACCATCGATATCTATAACAAGCTCATAGAGTTCGGGAGAGTGTTCGCTCCAGAGTTTAAAATTCTTACACATCGGATATTCTGCGATAAGTCTGCCGTCGATATAAGTAAATTCAACAGGTTCGCAGGCAGGTGCCCCATCAGGATAATTTGCTGCCTTGATGACCGCAGTTCCACTTTCAACACCAATGATATCAGCAGTAACATTAACTGTTCCCGAATGTATATCGGGTGTGATGACAACATTTTTGCAGTGTGCCGCACCGTAGCCTATAAGTTCAATCTTGCCCAGTATACCGTTCCAGTTCGTCTGTGTATCACGGGAAGTCATGTGACCGCCCTTCGTCTTGTAGCCAACATTAGACACTTTTATGACAAGCTCACGCTCACCTGTACCTATGAATCCGGTAAGGTCGTAAATATGCGGCGCACAAAAGCTGTCCTGCTTCCCGAGAGATACACCATCAACAAAGACTTCGGTGATACGTGTGCGTTCAAGAAAAAGTTCCAGTGACGTACAATTAAGAGCATTTGTATCTATCTTCCGTCTGAACCACGCCCAGCCCTCAAATTTGTAAGTATCTGTAAGATGACCTGTTACACGTTCTTCGTTGAACTTACCTTTATGGGCGTTTGAAGTCGTATTCGGCAGTTTAATATTTTCATTATATGTGACATTTTCGCCTGTACAGTTATAGTCAAGAAACAGTTCCCATATCCCATGAAGGTTGATTTTTCCTATCAAGCATATCACCTCTCGCCCTTATAATATAAATATATTATAGCATAATATATTCTGGTTTTCAAGGACAACTTTAAACTTCGTAGGAAAATTCAAAATTTCTGTTGAAATATACAATAAGATATGATACAATAAAATAAAACAAAACATAAGGGGTGATGAAATGTCAATGACAGACAAACAAGCATTGTTCGCACTTTCGCTGATCTATACACCGGGTAAAGCCGGTATAGATTCTCTGATGCAGAGATACGACGACCCCGTAAAGCTGTTGTACGCCCTGCAAAACGATACTGACGAGGATATCCCGCACAGCTTTTCTGCCGCCGCAAAAGCTTTTGATTTTTCGCTGACAGAGCAGATACAGAGCTATTGTGACGAAAGGGGCATCGTGGTAATAACTCGCTATGACATGGATTTTCCAGAAAACCTTCTCGATATCGACTGCCCACCCTTAGTGTTGTATTGTCTTGGAGATAAAGAAGTTCTGAAAGAGCGTTCTTCATTGACGATCGTTGGTTCGAGGGAAGCCACGCCATATTCCATTGATGTTGCAAAATACTTTGCACGAACCAAAGCAAGAGAGGGTCATACGATAATCAGCGGATTTGCACGAGGAATAGACTCTGCCGCTCACACGGGTGCCATCGAAGCCGAAGGCACGACAGTGGCAGTGCTCGGCTGTGGTATTGACTATGATTATCCAAGAAACAGCGCAGAACTGAAAAACTCAATTGCACAAAAAGGCGCAGTTATTTCAGAATACCCTCCGTTAGAAAGCCCTGCAAAGGAGTATTTCACCATACGTAACCGTCTTATCGCAGGGCTGTCCAAAGCTGTGCTGGTTGTTCAGGCAGGAGTACACAGCGGTTCGATAAACACAGCCAGCCATGCAATTTCCCAAGGTAAGGATGTTTACTGCATACCGCCCGCGAATATCTTCAACGATATCTACAAAGGACAAAGCGTACTGCTTCGCGACGGTGCTATTCCCGCCTTTGAACCACATGATATCGTACTTTAAACAGAAACAACTTTCAAAAGAAACGGAGATCATTCATGCCTAAAAAGAAAAAAATTATAAAAAGAATCGTCAGCGTGATATTATTTATATTCCTCATCAGTTTTATTATTTGCGACCTGACATTCAATAATCATTTTAAAGACAATATTTTTGAGATACCGAAATCACATCATATATGGGGAGACAAAGATGAAGGATGCCTATACGAAACATATTTCTTCATCCAAAAAGTTCCGGATTCTCAGGAAGAACTGGAAAAAGAAGTTCGATCATTTATATCCGAGAATAAGATAATCGAAGATGCAAAAAATGAGGAAGCAAATACCGTATCATTAAATTTCATGATAGCTGATTTCAGAATGCCGATATTTTTCACAGAAGATCCCGAAAGAGAAAAATATGCAGAACATCATATCAAAACCCATATGACAGCGCATTATCTTTATGATATTGACAATGACACAGAAAAACTAGAGTTCTATCAAGTAAAACGCAGCTTCTGAGGTTTCCTGTGACAATCGATAATACAAAAAGACCGCAGCATACCGAAATATGCTGCGGTCATATTTATTGAAGATGTTTAAATTACTTGATCATGCTTGCGATCTCGTCTGCGAAGTTTTCTTCCTTCTTCTCAACGCCCTCGCCTCTCTCGAAACGAACAACTTCAGCAACAGTGATGGTGCCGCCCAGCTTCTTAGCCTCAGCTGCAACGTACTCCTGTACGGAAACCTTGTCGTCCTTTACGAAAGCCTGCTCCAGCAGACAGTTCTCCTTGTAGTACTTGCCTACCTTACCTTCAACGATCTTAGCTCTTACCTGCTCGGGCTTGTTAGCCATCTTAGGATCCTCAGCCATCTGAGCCATCATGATCTCCTTCTCCTTATCGAGAACCTCAGCGGGAACTTCGTCTCTCTTGAGGTAAGCAGGGTTCAGAGCTGCGGACTGCATTGCAACGTCCTTACCAACAGTCAGAACTGCATCGTCCTTGATATCGGTATCCATCTTAACCAGAACGCCGATGCTGCCGCCGTTGTGAACGTAAGAAGCAACAGTGCCTTCGAGTCTTACAAAACGACGGATAACGATGTTCTCTCTGATCTTCATGCCAGCCAGCTCGGTCAGAACTTCGTCAACAGTCTTGTCGCCGCCGCTGATTGTTGTAGCCTTCAGAGCGTCAACGTCAGCAGGGTTCTTCTCAACGATGGTGTTAGCTACGCTTGCAGCGAAAGCCTTGAAATCATCGGTGTTAGCAGCGAAGTCAGTCTCGGTGTTGATTTCAACCATAACACCTACGCCGTTGTTAACAACAGTAGCAACAACGCCCTCAGCAGCAGCTCTGCCGCTCTTCTTAGCCTGTGTAGCGAGACCCTTTTCTCTCAGTGCCTCGATAGCCTTATCCTGATCGCCGTCAGCTGCAACGAGTGCTCTCTTGCAGTCCATCATGCCGACGCCTGTAATGCTCATAAGTTCCTTTATAGCCTGAACTGTAACGTTAGCCATTTTAAATTCCTCCGATTCTGTTATATTACTCACAACAAGGCAGACAAATCATCTTATTGCCTGCCTTGAAAAATTCTGTATTAGTCAGCCGAGAAATTACTCAGCGTCCTCAGCCTCTGCCTTTTCAGCTTCTTCAGCAGCAGTAGCGTCCTCGCCCTGTCTGCCTTCGATGATAGCGTTAGCCATGCAGCCAGCGATCAGCTTAACTGCTCTGATAGCGTCATCGTTGCCGGGGATAACATAGTCAACATCGTCAGGATCACAGTTGGTATCTACGATAGCTACTACGGGGATGCCCAGCTTCTTAGCCTCAGCTACTGCGATCTTTTCCTTTCTGGGGTCAACAACGAACAGTGCGCCGGGGAGCTTCTTCATGTTCTTGATACCGCCCATGAACTTCTCGAGCTTCTCGATCTCGAGCTTCAGCTTGGTAACTTCCTTCTTGGGGAGCAGCTCGAAAGTGCCGTCCTCTTCCATTGCGTGCAGCTGCTCAAGTCTCTTGATTCTCTGCTCAATGGTCTTGAAGTTAGTCATCATACCGCCGAGCCATCTAGCATTTACGTAGTGAGCATTAGCTCTCAGTGCTTCCTCCTTGATGGAGTCGCCTGCCTGCTTCTTGGTACCTACGAACAGTACCTCCTGACCGTTTGCGGAGATCTCTCTGATGAACATATAAGCCTCTTCCAGCTTCTTAACTGTCTTCTGGAGATCGATGATGTAGATGCCGTTACGCTCTGTAAAGATGTAAGGCGCCATTTTAGGGTTCCATCTTCTTGTCTGGTGACCAAAGTGTACACCTGCTTCAAGAAGCTGCTTCATTGATACTACTGCCATGGTAGTAACCTCCTGTTTGGTTTAAAATTTCCGTTATACGGATGATACATAACCTCCGGACGATACTGCTGACTCAAACCCCGCTGAATGCCTTGATCGGCACATAGCGTCATGCAACGCCATTGCGCATAGGGACCAAAAGCCATACTTCGTCCGTGCGAATTACCATAATATTATAGCATACTTTTTTCGTGATTGCAAGTGTTTTTATCTCGATGTTTTCAACAAATTATCAACTTTGTATCTCGGTTCTTTTGATGGTTTTGCCGTATCACCTATATCTACCAATATAGTATCCTCACCTATAAGCTTGATATCACTGCACCTGATGACAACATCGTCATCTCTGCCCATCAGTCCGAGAGCCCGTGATCTTCCGTAGATTACAATGGATATGACCCTGCCCTCAGAGGTATCGAGTTCGATATCATCGGCATAGCCTATCTTCTCGCCGCTCCTCACATTCACGACTTCCTTGTTCCTGAGTCCCGAAAAACTGCATATCATACTTATCCCCCCTGACTGTAGGCCGCGTGCCCACATTCACGATACTTTATGATATGCGTATTTCTACCGAAGTATGCCTGAGAACTATATGATACACCATTCAAATGAATATACCGGCCATCAAAGGGTAAACTTTCTGTAAAGGACTGACAATTCAGGCAAAAACATTTAGCGGAGGATAAAAATGCAATACAATAAAGTTGAGATAAGCGGAGTGAACACAGGAAATCTGAAAGTACTGACGGAAAATGAAAAGCAGGAGCTTCTCAGAAAGACCCGCGCAGGTGATAAGAAAGCCCGCGAACAGCTTATAAACGGCAATCTTAGACTGGTGCTCAGCGTACTGCAAAAGTATTCTGCGGCAAGGGAAAATCCCGATGATCTTTTTCAAGTCGGTGTAGTGGGGCTTATCAAAGCCATCGACAATTTTGATGTTGGACTCAATGTAAGATTTTCTACCTACGCAGTGCCGACAGCATAGGATAGTCGAAAATCAGACCGAGTATACTATATCGATATCCTCATCGGTCAGAACTATCTTATCTATGCAGATCCGAAGTGCCCGACGTTTTTCAGCAACGGTCATTTCATCCCACAGACCTCTGAGATTTTCGAGGACTCCCCGCTTGTAGGCAAGTTCAGCTTCAACTGCCTTTGTCTTTTTTTCGTTCTCTATTGCAGATGATATCTCAGCAAGCAGTGCCTTGTATTCATTTATCGTTTCAAGCAGAACTTCTTCACCGTCACGGGCATAAAGCTCGTAGAGCCTTTTCAGCTTTCCTGCGGCAGAATCGTATTTGCGTTTCAGAACTTCCTCTGCCGATATCTCTTTGCGGCTGTTTCCATTTGCGATGATACTACGGGTTTTCTCGAATACGTCAGCTATCACCGCTCGCTCGACTTCTTCAGCATCGTATCTCATGTTACTGCATTCGGGATCTTTTATCAGCGAAGGCTTGCTTTTCTGCTGTGAATAACAGTATATCTTCAAGCCCTTGCCCCACTTCTGGTAGCGCATTTTTGCTCCGCATTTTCCGCAGACTAAAAGCCCTGTCAAAAGATAGGAAGTATCCCCTGCCGCACCTCGTGAACGTCTTTTCCTTTCCTCTCTAACTTTCCGCCATGTTTCCTCGTCGATGATAGCTTCGTGACAGCTTTCAACAACTTCTCCACGGAATCGTATCCGACCGAGGTATGTTTCCCTGTCAAGTATCGCCGATATGTGCTGGTCGCCCGAAACATCGAACATTCCTGCCAGCTGAGTTGTGGAGTAGCCTTGCAGATACAACTGATAGATCTGCCTGACCTGTTCTGCTTTTTCGTTGGGAACAAGTGTGTTTTTTTCGCGGTCGTAGTCATAACCGAAAGGCACCCGACCGCCGCCCATCCACAATCCCGATTTCACACGTTCATACATTCCCATACGTGTCCTTTCGCGGATATTTTCCCTTTCAAGCTGGGCAAATACCGAGAGTATGCCTATCATCGCCTTTCCATATGGAGTCGAGGTATCAAAGTTCTCATTAAGCGAGATGAAAGCGCAGCCGTTGGGTATGAATACATCTTCAAGCAGAAATACTGTATCCTTTTGAGAACGCGAAAGTCTGTCAAGCTTATAGACCACAACAGCATTGATCTTTCCCGCCTTGATATCTGTGATGAGCCGCTTTATCTCGGGTCGTTCTATATTGCTCCCCGACCAGCCGCCGTCAATGTAGAACTCATAATCCTCGATATCTTTAAGCTTGCAGTACTGCGCCAGCTTTTCTTTCTGTGCATCAACAGAGTATCCCTCTTCAAACTGTGCATCGGTTGATACTCTGATATACAATGCCGTCCTGCGATCTTTCATTAAATGTCCTTCCTGCGGGAAACTACTTCTTCCAAAAGCCCCGAAAGTTCACGATTTTTGATTTCAGAATTTCGCTCAAGAATTTCTCCGCTTTTGTAATAGGTATTCCTTATCCTAAGCATAATATCACCCAGTGTTATTATGGTCTTCATACATCAGGATAATCAGTGCGCACAGAAATTTAACGCTTTGTGACCTTATCATCTATTGACTTACAAAACAGCGGGTGATATAATCTTTATTCGGGTAAAATGATACGATGATATGGAGGGTTTTTATGGAGAAAAAAGAACGCAGGCTGTCAGCCATGCTTTTCTGTGCAATGGTCATGACAATAACAGCCGCTTCCGACGCACTCAGAGGAGTTTTTCTTCCTCAGTTTCGCACATCATTCTCGCTGACGGAACCGCAGGCAGGACGGATAATAATGGTAAGCTACATCGGAAATCTGCTTTTCTTGTCTATCGGCGGATATCTTTCCGACAGACTTCCACGCAAACGTTTCATTGGCGGAGTACTACTGTTATGGTCTTTGGCACTTGCCACCTATGTTTTCACCGAGAACTATTATATACTTCTCGCTGCCATGATATTCTCAATGGGCGGCTCCACCATGCTATCGACATCGATAAATCTGATAACTCCCCTGCTATTCGCACCGCCTGCACTTTTCGTAAATATCTTCAACTTTCTGCAAGGTGTGGGTATATTCACCTCACAGAACGTAGGCGGACGCTTTGCAGAAAAGCTGACAGCATGGCATACCGCAAATGCGATCATTCTCAGCATAGCAATGATCAGCTTTGTTCTGCTGATGACGCTGAAACTTCCCGATGCCGAAAAGTCCGAAATGAAAAGCGGCGGATACTCTGAAATACCCAAAAATCCCGCGACTTATCTGCTAATACTGATATGCGGCTGCTACTTTATCGCAGAACACGGACTTATGAACTGGCTGACTTCCTACGGCAGTGAACATCTCGGCTTCACAGTACAGAAAGCGGCTATGTATCTGTCGTTATTCTATGGCGGACTTACCATAGCCAGACTCGCCCTTGCTCCCTTTGTGGATAAAGTCGGTGTATTCAGAATGCTGCTGATATGCTCTTCTTTGGGAGCTGTACTCCACACTCTCGGTGTGGCTTTGGGCAGAAACGGACTGCTTTTCTTCGGCGCATCTGGTCTGGCTTTTTCGGTCATCTATCCCCTCCTCGTTATGCTGATCGGACGGTTTTACGACCCATCAAAAGCAGGCACGGCAACAGGAACAATACTCAGCATCGCCACATTTTTCGATATCGGCTTCAATGCATTTTTCGGTTCACTGGTGGAAATGATCGGATATGGAAAAGCGATAACCATACTGCCAATATGCGCAGTCCTTATGTGCGCTATGCTGTATGTGCTGAAATTTTCAGTAAATAGAGCCAAGGAGATCAAATAGAAAAATGCGCAGAGCATAGCGGGATCTTCGCAGCTCTGCGCATTTTTATCAGCAATTATAAAAGTATTTATTTGCAGTGTCCTTTTGAGAAGTCATTTCAGATAACTTAAAATGCATTGTTGTTTAGCCTGTTCCTGATATCACTGAGTGTATACTCCTTGACAAGCTTGCCGTCTTTGAATACAGTTTCAAGCAGATTTCCCTCGGGGATATCGCTGCCTACGTAGCCGTCCCTGTATGCAAGTTCGCCATTATCGTCTCGGTAAACATAGCACAGACCTTTCTGGCTCTTTTTGAAACCGCCCTCCTTAGGGTCTTTGAATATCGGATATTCCTTTCCATCTATCTCGGCATAGCAAGCCTTTATACAGCTGGAAAAAGTATCACGGGTAAAGGGTTTGAGCAGTGTGGTCCTGCCGGCGCATTTCTGACCGTCCTCAGTTGTGAGGGTCATTTCTTCAACTTCCTCAATGCAGTGCATCGAGAACGAACCTACGCCCAAAGCAACGTTCGAGCAGGCAAAACCGTTCTGCATGAGTATCTCGTATATCTGCTCACAGCGCTGAACAGTGATGCTGTCGCCGTATATAGCCTTTACGTGAGGGTCGAGCACCTTGAAGCCCTTGCTGTTTACAGTTCCGCCGAACTGTTCCCACAGCTTGAAGACAGTCTTTGTTACTACCTCAACGCAGTCACCCGAATCGCCTCTCATCAGCATACAGCCGTTATGCGCCATTATCTCATCGTGAAGCTTCGGCAGGATATTGTCGATGACATTCCAGTAATCATAAGAATCCAGCACCGCCGAGAAGCTTGTGTTGGGGTAGAGTTCTGTCAGCATTTTTCTGAGGAATGTTTCCTCATCACCGTCAACGGCGAAGTTCGAACACATTACAAAATGCTCTGTGCTGACAGCACCATATGCCACAGGTTCTTTTGTGCAGTCTGCTCCGAACATCTTTTCAAGATAGGGTATAGCGGGAACGGTAGCAGTATTCACAAAAGACATACACCAGCCTGCAGCAGCTTTCAGTGCCGCGTCAAGCCCCTGGTCGCCGCGGAAGTCGAAAGAGCCAAGTGCCTTAGCACGTGGGATATCGTCTTCACAGGTAAGACCGTAGTACTTATCAACGATATCGCGGTAGGTCTTGCCAACAGTTGCCGTTATCTGAGGATACCACATTTCAGCAGAGATAAGGCTTTCAAGCGCCTGTGGCAGCCATGCAAAATCGGGGTGAGTATTTGTTATGCCGAACATGGGGACGTGTATAGGTACGAGAGTACCCTCGGGCAGTGCGATGATCTCCAGCGGCAGATAACCAAGCCTGTGAAGCTCAACGATCGAAGTGGTATTATATATCCCCTTGCCGAAAGAATTATCGAGTATCCTCTGATAATCGGCAACTATCTCTTCCTCGGGAACTTCAAAAAAATTCTCGTTGAAATAATCGATAAGCCAGGTCTTGCAGAACATCTGCAAACCGAACATAACTACCTTGTCCCAGCGCTTAACACGGCTCATTCTGGGAGTATAGTAAGACATAGACTTTGTCATCTTCTGATTGATCATATCTCTGTGGACGATCTTGTAGAAATCGCACATCAGTGCAGCGTTAATGCCTTTCATAGTTATCCTTCTTTCTTATCTGTCAAGCTTTATCTTTTTGAGTATATCGTTATCGGGCAGGGTGCATATCGAATCGGTGGTGTAGATATTCTTTATCATGCCGCATTCAAACAGCTTGCCTTTTGCGATCGAATTTTCGCAGTGGCTAAAGAATACGCTGATATCATTACAGCCAAGTTTTTTCAGTTTCTGTGCCGAATAGTATACCGTACCGCCATAAGCGCAGATATCATCAATGATAAAAATGTTCCTGCCGGCGGGATCGTCGCCCTCGACTTCAAGACCGAGAATCTTGCCTGTTGACCAGTCTCTCTTCTTTATGCCGAAGCCAACGTGCTTTGCTGTGAACATAGAAGAATATCTCTTCATCGAACCCTCATCGGGAAAGAACAGATAATCCTCTTCAAAGGAAAATCCCGCCATTTCCATGGCTCTCAGAATATAGTCCTTTGGTGAAATATTCACCACTCTGTTTATCAGCGCCGCACCCACGCTTGAATGAACATCAAGTACAGTCACTTTATCAAAGCCCATGGAATTTATGAATCTGCAAAAGTATTTAAGTGTGAAAACTTCGGTATCAGCGTGAACCCTGTCCATGCGGGCATTGGGAAGATATGGAATGAACAGCGTGAATTCGGCTTTCGGGAAACGTTCTTTCATATTGCTGACGATGTAGTACAGCTGCATCTGTTCAAGTTCGTTCTCATAGTGCCAGCTGAAATCCACGCGACTCACATCGTCTGCGGGAAGCAAGTCTATCTTCATGGTACCGTCGGGGTAGTTTTCAAGCTTGGGCTCGATAAATCCGCCGTTGTCAACACGATAGCTAAGCATCAGACCTCATTCCTTTCTATTTTCATCTGACATACAGCCATAGCGCTGAGAGCGTTCTCGTGGCTTTCAGGAGTTACACCTGCACAGCATTCAGCATTTATAACTATGGGTACTTCGGGAAATGCCGCTTTTACTATCATCGCATTGGAGATAACACAGATATCGGTGCATACCCCGATGAATTCAATTTCATCGATATCTTTTCCGTCAGCCATTTTTTTCAGGACTTCGGGAAGTTCAGCAGAACCAAATGCAGGCTTTTCTACAAGGATATCATTTTCCTTTCTTACGGCTTCTATACGAGGATCAAGCTTCCAGCCCTCAGTACCGCGTACACAGTGTACGATCGGTAAATTCCTGCCTTCCTGTGTTTCCATATAATTCTCAGCGTGAGTATCAAGAGTGAACACCACAGGGACATCCGGCTGCTCCTCACGGAAATCAGCTATCCTCTTTGCAGCCTTGTCAGCAGCCGCATCACATTCGGCATTACCGAGAACGCCGTTTGTAAAATCCTTTTGCAGGTCAATCGCAACTAAGATCTTCATAAAGATACCGTCCTTTCATTTTTCTTAGTAACCCTTAGTTTGTATCTTTTTGTTGTTATCATTATAGCACTATACTCCCCTTTTGTCAACAGGACTTATTCAACAAATTTAGAAACATCATTTTGTGCACATCAGGCATAATATACAATTCACTAAATCTTTTCAGCAAACGAACTACATCCATCGTTATATTCAATATTATTCAAAAGCGATATCCTTTAATATTGTTAATATTATACAATCTCATAGATAATATGTCAACATAGATATTGCTAAAAAAGCAGTCCATGAAGATTCATGAACTGCTCATAATACTATTTCGACTTTCCAACGCAGCGCCAATGATATTGGGAGAAATAAAACGCTATATGCGGGATTTCCGACCTATCCGCGTAAGCCGTTCTCTCCGTGACCTTGCCTATAAGGTCATGCAGGCAAAAGAAAACTTCATCGCAGAAAACCAGCGTGAACCTTCCATAGACGAGATCGCAGAGATAACAGGTGAAAAGCGGGCAGATATAGTCACAGCACTTGAATCTGTCACCGACCCTGTATCCATCTACGAACCTGTTTATACCGAAGGCGGAGATTCATTATATATAGCCGACCAGATATGCGATGGTACAGACGACCGAAGCTGGCTGGAAGAACTCACCATGAAAGAAGCACTGCGTTCCCTGAAGCCACGCGAGAAAAATATCCTTTTTCTGCGATATTTCAAAGGGCATACTCAAATGGAAGTTGCCAAAGAAATCGGCATATCACAAGCACAGGTCTCTCGCCTTGAAAAGAATGCTCTGGATAAGATCAAATCACAGCTTTAAAAACTGCGGTTCATGACGCTTGAAGTACGCCGCATACTCAAATCCTGCTGCCTTTGCAAGTTCTATGCCCTCATGTATTCCCTTGCCGAGGTCGGCAGTTTTGTGGGCATCCGAACCGATGGTGAGTATCTCACCGCCAAGTTCACGGTAAAGCTTCACTGTGTCAAAATCAGGAAAAGTCCTGCCGTACTTCTGGCGAAGCCCGGAGGTGTTTATCTCGATACCCTTGCCGCGTGATATAAGGGTTTTGAAAATCTCCCTGATGATCTCGTCATAAGAGGATATATCTACATTTCTGCCGTGCTCGCCGCAGATATACCTAAGCGGATAAGTAAGGTGTCCGAGGACATCTATATCTGCAAAACGGCACATATCGAGCGTCTGCAAGAAGCAATCTTTCAGCAGAGCGTCTATCTCACTGTCCGTCATTTTGCTGTAATCAAGATAATAGAAATCATCAACACCTGCATTCATGTGGTGGGAACCGATTATAAAATCAAGCCGTTCATCATTAGATAGTTCAGCCGCCCTTTCCTTATCCTGCATGGGCTGACCCATTTCAACTCCAACAATGATATCAAGCTTTCCGCGGAACTTTTCACACAAAACGACTTGTTCAGCAATACTGTCAATGGCATACTTCCCCGCGCCGTACATCATAGCATCGGTGACATCTTCCCTGTCCCCGAAATAATGCTCAGCCGGATACCAGAAATTAACATCGCAGTGATCTGTCAGAGCATACACAGATAAGCCCAATTCAGCCGCCCGCAGGCACATAGCCTCGGCGCTGTCCTCAGCATCAGGTGAAAAGCTGCTGTGAGTGTGCATATCAAGCAATATTTTTTCCATGAACTATGCCTCCGCGATAAGTAAATCAAGCTTCTGAGCCGCCTGTTTAGCCTTTTCAACAAACTCGGCGGGAGAAATTTGAGCATACTTCTCAGACCTGTCCTTGAAGACCTCCAGCGATAATGCACCCTCATAGCCCAGAGTTTTAAGCTTTTTTGCGAAAGGCTCGTAGTTGATATTACCGTCAAATGGCAGCATATGAGAGTCGGAATTACCGTCGTTATCGTGGATATGCAAAGCCTCAAGAAGACTGCCGTGCTTCATCAGCCTGTCATCACCTTTGGTGAAGCAGTTTTCATGACCCACATCGTAGCAGAAACCAACGCTCTCGCTGACACCGAATTTGCCGAACAGTACATCAAGGAAATCAGGGAGCTGTATATTCTCGAACAGCAGCTTGATACCGTAATTTGCCGCTGTGGAGATCAGTCCGTCAAAATTTTTCATGCCAAAGACAGTCACTTGTGGCGGCACAAGACCGTCCGTCGGGTGAACAACTATCTTGCTGACATTGTTTTCTGCGCATATCCTGATGCAATCCGCAGTACGATTGTATATAGCAGTGCTGTCACTGCGCTTTTCCCACAGAGAATTCATTCTGTCAAAGGGCGAGTGGACATTTTCCACCGCAAGACCGAACTTATCGGCAAGCTCGAACTGAATATGCTTGTATTCCTCGGAAAAACCAAGCATAACGCCGTCAAATCCATGTTCCTTAATAATTTCAAGTCGTTCTTCAAGCGGTATTGCGGAAGTAAAATCCGCGAACATATTAAGCTTCATATTTCCCTCCCTGCAAAATCTGTTGTCGAATACAAAAAGAGGGGCGCAAAGCCCCTCGGGATTTTTTAGTTTTTCAGTGAATGCAGAGGTGCAGGTATCTGACCGCCTCTGTTTATAAATTTGCTTGCAGATTCCTTTTTGAGCGGCATTACAGGTCCGCAGCCGAACAGACCGCCCCAGTCAAGTTCCTCACCAACGTCCTTGCCGATAGCTGGGATAACTCTGACAGCCGTAGTCTTGCAGTTCACCATACCGATAGCAGCTTCGTCAGCAATGATAGCAGAGAGTGTATCAGCAGGAGTATCGCCGGGAACAACTATCATGTCCAGACCAACAGAGCATACTGCAGTCATAGCTTCAAGCTTCTCGATGCACAGCGCACCGCTCTTTGCGGCAGCAATCATGCCTGCGTCCTCGGATACGGGAATAAATGCGCCTGAAAGTCCGCCGATACGCGAGCAAGCCATAACGCCGCCCTTCTTGACTGCATCATTGAGCATAGCAAGGCAGGCAGTAGTACCGTGAGTACCGCACTTTTCAAGACCTATCTCTTCCAGTATATGAGCAACAGAGTCACCAACAGCAGGAGTAGGCGCAAGCGAAAGGTCAACGATACCAAAAGGTACGCCCAGTCTTTCAGAAGCGATGGTACCAACAAGCTGACCAACGCGGGTTATCTTATAGGAGATCTCCTTTATAACATCTGCGATACCTGTGATATCAGCATCAGGATACTTTTTCAGTGCAGCTCTTACAACGCC
>Ga0256405_10007411_pt1 | contig 16576 bp, 18 predicted proteins | sample RumenRJG_02DNA_FD_189096 | JGI IMG/M metagenome (GOLD analysis project Ga0256405, IMG submission 189096) | Bovine rumen microbial communities from Lethbridge, Alberta, Canada - RJG_02 | ecosystem: Host-associated > Mammals > Digestive system > Stomach > Rumen | place: Canada: Alberta...
CAAAATTATCCGCAACAAGGTTACGGGCAGCCGCAAAACTATCCGCAGCAAGGCGGAAGGCCGCAATATCCGCAACAGAACAGAGGACAGCAGGGGTATGCGCAGCCACAGCAGGGCTATCCACAACAACAAGGCTATCCCGAGCAGAATTATCCGCAGCAGGGATATGGACAACAGCAGGGTTATCCGCAGCAAGGTGGAGGGTATCAAGGTTATCCTCAGCAGGGGTATGGCCAACAACCGGGATACCCTCAACAAGGTTATCCCCAACAGGGCTACGGGCAACAGCAAGGCTATCCTCAACAAGGATATGCGCAACAACAAAACTATCAGCAACAGGGTTATGGACAACCACCTGCCGGGGAAAACGTGCCGCCCAGGAAACTGTCCCTGATGGCGCAGATCAAGGCAGGCGTGATGGACATCATCCGTCATCCGGCCAAACTGTTGCCGACCATTATTTTGTCGGTGATCTGGATGGTGATTTCCTACCTGATGGCCATGGGCAAAGACACGGCCGTGGTTAAGTGGATTAATACACTGACCTATGCCAGCGGCGGTATGTATGGCGGATCGTTGGGCGCGGCCGGCGGCATTTTCGGTAAGGCGGTGTTTGCGGCAGTTCTTAATACGATTGTTCTGTCATTGTGGGCAGGCAAGAACCCGTTTGCCAGGGACGCGAACGGGCAAAGCCTTATGACCAAGGCCACCAATAAAGGAATGGCAAAAGTTGCCCCGTTCGTCATCGGACTGGGTGTGAGCCTTGTGCTGTACTATTTCTTTAACGTGACCAGCAGCACCAAGAACGTGATGGTGGGTGTGATGGCGGCCATCGGTACCATTCAGGCGGCGCAAAGCAGCCACGGTATCATCTTTTCCACCGTGTTGTTTATCATTGAAAAAGTTTCCGGCGGACGCACGCCGTCCAGCAGTGCGGTGCGCAACAGTCTGATGGGAGCCACCGCAGGGTTTGCGATTTGTGTGCCGCTGACTTATCTGCGTCAGCCGCTGATGATCGTGGCAGCAGGCAGCGCCGTATTGATGCTGGGTATTTTACTGGCGGTACTGGGCCAGCAGAAAAAGCCGGCGCAGGCGTAAAAGGATTTTTTCCAGATGGGGAGATTATAATTAACAGAAGCGAGGAAGAATGAGTGTTATATTATGCATTGCTTCCACTGCGGTCTGTCAGAAATGGCAGGCCGCAGTTTTTATATTTTTCTTTTATAACACTAAATAGTTTCTAATTTATAGTAAGCGCAAAATAAAATACCGGATTTCCTGATCGGCTGTCTTATGCCATACTTAATGGTATAAAGCAGCCGATATTGTTTTTGAACAAGATGTCGGCTCAACACAACTCGACAAATTACACATGTTTAATTTGTCGTGTGGAGGTGAAACCAACTTGGATACTTCAGAAGCTGCCGTGCAGTATCGCATCCAGACATGGATCAACATTTTTGCCGACTGCAAACAATCCGGCATGACCGTCCAGCAATATTGTGACGCAAACCAACTCTCCAGGGACAGTTATTATTACTGGTATAAGAAAATCCGTGCCATGACACTGAAGCAGGCTGCTCCTTCCATTGTCCCCATTGGCACAACAGATCCTGTTATGGAGCAAAGCTCTGTTTCCAAAAACACAATTGCAACGGGCCATATGCTTGTTCCGTCCACCCTCACACTGCAGATGGGAGATATCTCCCTAACCGTGACCGAAGCCACGCCGGATTCATTGCTCCGGCGGACGATCCGCATCCTGCAGGAGGTGAAGTAGATGCTTGCCCGTTTCCTGGAAGCGCATACGGTCTACCTGGTCACAGGCGTCACCGACATGCGTAAGTCCATTGACGGCCTGTCCACCATTGTGCAGCAGCAGTTCCGACTGAACCCCTTCGTCAGGGGTGTCTTCCTGTTCTGCGGCCGCCGACGCGACAGGCTCAAAGCCCTGTATTGGGAAGGAGACGGTTTTGTCTTAGTCTACAAGCGTCTGGAGAACGGGCGTTTCCAATGGCCCCGTAATGAAAACGAGGTGCGGAAACTGTCTTCCCAACAGAAACGTTGGCTGTTGGAAGGGCTGTCGCTGGAACAGCCGAAAGCAGTGAAAAAAGTATACGTGGATACATGCTTCTAATCCCTTCACAGCGCAGTTTTCGTGGTGTATAATAAAGGTGAATTAAATCACAGGAACGGTGTGCCGATGACCACGAATGAACTGCTGGAAGCAAAGGACAAGATTATACAAGAGCAGGCAGAAAAACTGCAACAGATGTCGGAACAGATTGACGAACTGAAAAAGTCCGTTGAACTGTACCGGCAGGCAGCTGCCATGGCCCGTGCCGCCCGTTTCGGCAGCAAGTCTGAAAAGACTGTGCCGGAGGGGTTCGAGGAACAGCCGCTGTTCAACGAAGCAGAACAGGAAGCGTCCCCGAAAGCGAAGGAGCCGAACCTGAACCCGGACGACGCAGTAGAGGTAAAGACACACAAGCGCAGGAAGCGTGGTTCCCGGGACGAGATACTGAAAGATGTTCCCCACGAAGAAAAGATATGTGAGCTGCCGGAAGACCAAAGAAACTGCGATGCCTGTGGCAGCAAGCTACTTCCTGTCGGGAAGAAGCATGTTCGCACGGAAGTGCAGCGAATCCCTGCCCAGCTTAAGGTAATTGATTATTACCAGATGGTCTACAAATGCCCGGAATGCGAGAAGAACGACACGCCGAAGATGACAGGCGCGCCGGTTCCCCAACCGGTACTGCAGCATTCCATGGTATCCGCTTCCGCGGCAGCTCATGTGCTGCTGCAGAAATACCAGAATGCAATGCCGCTGTACCGGCAGGAGGCAGAATGGGCGGAGCTGGGGTTGAAGATAACCCGGGCGACGCTGGCAAACTGGGTGATCTGCCTGTCGAGGGATTACCTGGAGCCGATGGCGGAACTGTTGCGGAAGGACCTGTTGACCCAGCCCTGCATGCATGTGGATGAGACGCCGGTGCAAGTGCTGAAGGAACCGGGCCGCAAGGCGAAGACGAAGTCGTACATGTGGGTGTTCGCCAGCAGCAAGTTCGCCAAGGATGCGCACCATGTGAGGTTGTTCCGGTACAATGCCACCCGGCGGGGCGCGGTAGCCAAGGAACTTCTGAAAGACTACCACGGTTACCTGCATACGGACGGGTACAAAGGGTACAACCTGGTGAACGGCGTAACCCACTGCTTCTGCTGGTTCCACCTGCGGCGCTTATTCTTCCAGGCCTCCAAGTCCACCGTGGTAAGCGAGGGCACCCTGGCCGGGGAAGCGCTGCAGATGATACAGGATCTCTCCAATAAAGAGAAAGCCTTAGCAGAAAAGAATACAGAAGAACGGTACGCCGCTCGGCTGAAAGAAGAAAAGCCAATATTGGATAAATTCTGGCAGTGGGTCGATGCCAACCAAGGGAGATGTCTGCCCAAATCCTTGTTGGGCAAGGCGTTCACCTATGCCCAAAACCAGAAAGATGGATTAATGAACTATCTTCTCTATGGGGATTGCGATATGAGCAACAACGTAGCGGAGAACAGTATCCGTCCTTTTGTAGTCGGCAGGAAGAATTGGGAATTCAGTACTGCCGTGAAGGGTGCGGAAGCCAGTGCAGCCGCTTACAGCATAGTTGAAACGGCAAAAGCCAACGGGCTTGACTGCCGCAAATATCTTACATACCTGTTCGAGAAATTATCCCAACTGGATTTCCGGAGGGAGCCAAGTTTATTTGAACGGTTCTTGCCTTGGACAGATGAAATACAAGAAAACTGTAAATAAAACCAACCAACGAAACTTGCCACCGGGCAGACGCCCGGTTTTTTTACGCCCTTTTTTGCCTACGGGTGATTACTTTGCGCTTACTATAGGCACAACGTATAAATTATTATTGAAAGCAAACCGCATTTATTTTCTTAATAAAGTGCTATACTATTATTTTTATCGTGAGGACAGTATTACAGCTCTGAATTCAGCAAAACTTTGGCACGACTGGTGTACAATGAGTATACAGCAGTACCATGATTTTGTATTGTGGGGGTATTCTCAGGATAAGTTGGATGAAATGTTGCAGAATATTGCTATGTGGTATTGTATTAAGGCAAAACCGGATAACTTTGATACTAATTATGCTTTCTGTGCAAATTTTTTGAATAATTGTAATATTGTAGCAAACAACTTCACATATAAACGTAAGATTTTACTTTTTTTATTTAAATATTGCAAGTGGCTATTTGATTTGACTTGTGCTTTGTATGGAAAGAAAGCTTGCTGATATTATTAGGCTGTAAGATTCATGAAAACGCGAATCTTCAAAGGATTAGTTTGTTTTTTCTTTAACGGTTAATTTGTTGAAAGGGTTGCGCTGTATGCGACCACATGATGATTCCATAAAAAAGAATACAATACTTGGTATCTTTATATCGTTATCCCGATATATCTATCCGATAGCGACCTATCCCTATATTTCACGTGTGCTGCAACCGGAAGGGCTGGGGCGCATTTCTTTTGTGGCTTCTTTTGTTATGTTCTTTTCGTTGTTATCGCAACTGGGAATGCCGATTTACGGTTTACGCAGTTGTACTGTCGCAAAAGATAATAAAGAAAAGCTGCAAGCTATTGTTGGCGAACTGCTTTTGGTTCATTTGCTTTCCGGCTGCGCAACGTTGCTTTTGTATGGGTTCGTGGTTTCCCTGGTGTTGCCGGTAAAACAGGAACCTGTTTTATTTTTTATATACGGTCTGGGGATTTTGCTTGGTATTTCGGATTGTGAGTGGGTTTATAGAGCGTTGGGAAAGTATTCGTTTCTGGCTCTGGTGAATGCAGCTTTTCGTTGTTTGGCGATTGTTGCTGTGTATTTGTTGGTTCGTACCAGTACTGATTTATACTGGTATGCGTCCATTACACTGTTGGCCGGTTCCGGCAGTCTGGTTGCGGGTTTTCTTTCTCTAAAGGCTCAATTGGGCATTGCCCCGTTAAAAAATGTATATGATATCATTGTTTCCCACAACGTAATCCGGGTAGTACGTGTTCATTTACGCCCATTAGTGTTGTTCTTCGTGATGTCCTGTGCCGTTACTGTGTATTCCAATACGGATACGGTAATGCTTGGCTTTATGAAGGATAACCGACTGGTAGGGATTTATAACGCCGCTGCCAAAGTGAAGGCATTGCTGATTGTTTTTTCTGGGGCCTTATGGACAGCAGCTCTGCCAAGGTCTGCCGGTTTATGGAAAGAGGGCAATTGGGAAGGCTTTTGCAAATTGGCGGAAAAATCGTTGCGTATGATTCCGATAGTATCCCTTCCCCTTGCGGTCTTTTTTATTTTTTATTCAGAACCGAGTATCCGGATTATTGCAGGGGAAGCATATGTAGGTGCAGTTCAACCTATGCGCATTCTTCTGCTCGCTGTGGTACCGATTGGTATCAGTAATATTATCGGCGGCCAGTTGTTGATTCCCATTGGGCAGGAAAAACTGCTCTTCCGGGCGGAGATTGTCGGTATGCTGTCTAATGTCGTTGCAAATGCAGTGCTGATTCCTCGTTATGATGTAACGGGTGCTGCGATAGCCACGTTATTGTCTGAAACGCTGGTTGCTGTGATTGCGGCGGTTTATATTATCCGATTCGTTCGTATTCGGATAATGGCTGCATCTGTTTATATAAAAAGTATAGCTGCCTGCGGAACTGGTTTGTTGCTTTCTTATATGTTTTCGGTTTCCGGTCCGGTTATCGTTTGCTTAACTATGGCTGCAATTATTTTCTTTGTAACTTTTTTGGCAGCCCTGTATTTGTCTGGGGATGCGCTTGTGAGAGAAACGATTAAAAATGGGGTCAAAAGATGATAATATCCTGGCTAAGAAAAAACTGTCCGCAACCTGTGAAAAAGGTTTTGCACAAACCGTATAGATACGGTATATATTTGTGGTATAAAACAGCGCAGACGTTATTCCCTTCTGACAAGGCTTATTATTGTCCGTGCTGCGGGCTTCGGTTTTCCCGGTTTGTAGATGGTGGGTACCGTAACCGTCCTGCTATTTTTAATAGCAAGCGCTACGAACAGGTAGACCAGTATGTAATCTGCCCGTTTTGCCATTCACTCCCCCGCCATCGTATTTTGGCAACCTGGTGTGAGCAAAACCGGGACAGCCTGAAAGGGAAAAAGATTCTGTATTTTGCATTAGAATATGGGATGTTGCGATGGCTGAAACGGAACGGAATTCCGGTAACGTCTGCTGATTTGTTCGCTTCGGCTGACCTGAAACTGGACTTGGAATACATCGATCAGCCTGACAACAGTTGGGACGTTGTGTTTTGCAATCATGTGCTGGAACACGTAAAAGAGTATAAAAAGGCGCTTGGAGAGTTGCGCCGGATTTTGAAGCCCGGCGGAAAACTAATATGTTCGTTTCCTATTGACGAGAAATATAAAACCGTTTATGAAGATGTGCCATTGGCCGATGATATGTCAGAGGAAGCAGACCGTGAACGGATCCGTCGGTTTGGGCAAAGAGACCATCTGCGTGTGTTTGGTTTGGATTCGAAACAGTTGCTGGAAGAGGCCGGTTTTGCGGTTTCGGTCATTGACGGCGATACTATGCCGGAAGAGATTTGTCCGGTTGTAGGGCCGGCAGATTATGACAGTAATAAGTTATTTGTGTGCAGGAAGCCGGAATAAGTGTTGTTAATACCGGATGGAAACAACCCTGGCAAAGCTCCCGGCGCTAATAATGGGCAGCAAAAAAGCCCGACTCCGTTTTTAGAATCGGGCTTGCTGTAATGGTGTTGTTCGTAAAACTTTGTTTGTTTCAAAAAGCCAGGAAATGTTATGACTACTTTTTGGATACTCTCCAGCAATAGCGGCCGGTCAGGTAGGCCAGGCTCAGGAACAGTCCTAAGAAGCCACTGATAGGGATATATTTTATGCGGGAGATTTTTTCCGCTTCATCTTCACGGTTGGGCACTAATTCCGCTTTGATCAGGGTCAGCATTTTATTCTTTTCTTTCAGTTCCAGGCGTTCTTTTAAAAGCTCCAGGTATCGGGCAGCGCCCTGGGTCGTAACCGAGCCGTCCTGTAAGGAACTGTTGATTTTATTCATTTCGGCGCGGACGGTATTAAAATATTCCTGCCCATATTTGAGTTCATGAAGCTCAACAATACGTTCGTTAATTTTGCGTAACGCGTCTTCTGCGTAGGCGCGGCCTTCTTTTTTGATCATGTCGGGATCGGTTCCCTGGAATTCAAATTTTAACAGATTGGTGGCGGCATTCCGGTCTCTCACAAATTCCGTTTTGAAAAGAGCGCATTTTTTAGGCTCCTTCCACATCTTGCCATGCCCTTTAATGCTGACAGCGTCTTCGTTAAAAATATTGACAAAGCTGATTTTGTCCCGGTCGCTTAAGGTTGCGCAGTCCACTAATTGCGTGTAGGAGTATTTCGGCGCGGTTAGCGCAAATACATACAGCGCTGCAGCTGCAGCAAACAAAAGGGTGACACCAATAATTTTGGCAAGGTTGTTTTTAAATTCCTGCAGCAGTTCCAGCAGGTCTATCTCAATTTCCTGGTTCTCGGTTTCGTTCATTGTTTACACTCCTTATGATGGTAATAAGTTTGTATCTTGCAACCCCTATTGTATGTTTGCAATAGGATGTTGTAATTTAATAATTTATTATAACACAGGTTGTGCTGTTTGGCTATATTTTCCTTTACGATATGGTTTCTTGTTTTGTTTTTTAATTTACATTGCTTCGGCAAGTGCGCCGCTGGTTGTTGCTGCTTGATTAGCTCCAAAGCTGTCTGCTTCCAGCCGTTGGAAGATAATGTACTTTGTTTTAGTTCCGTCCTCTTCTTTGACGGAAGTGGTGCCGGAATACTTGAAATCCCGGGGAAGCTTTTTGCAGAGTTTCTTTATGGTTCTGGCTGTTTCCTGGTTTGTATATGCATACTTGTATTCGCCGGTCTGGCAGTTGATCATTTCGTCATAAACAGCCCGTTCCTGGGCGGTCAGCGTGTCTACGAAGTCATTGCGATACATTGCATAGCCCTTAGGATCCGTAGGGGTCTTCGGCTTGGTTTTGTTGGTTCCAGTATAAATTACAAGTGTGTTTTTAATATAGCGTTACTGTGTTTTTTATATGGTAGGGGGAAAGGGGAGGAGTTTCGTTATCAATGTGTTTATGGAGAAAGGCGCAATCTGCCAGCCAGCTGAGCATACGTCCACCGGCAGAGAATGCGGTAGGGAATAAACTGAATATGAAATTTTAAGATATGAATACCCGGCTACACCTGACGGCGTAGCCGGGTATTCGTAAATAGTAAGCGATTAACAAGGGTTGGGATATAAAAAACGGAACAAAATGTTCCGTTTTCTAAAAACTATGTTGATTTTTTGGCTAATTCATGTTATTATATAGACCCAAACAAGAGAGATATATTTTTATTATTCAAAAAACTCATTACTACTTGCTCTGCCAGGTATTGGAAGCGGAAAGGATTATTATGAAAATAGCTAACGTCCGTTTGTCAGGTTTAGAAATGAAAAATTTAAAAAACGTGAATTATGGGAAAGTTAGTTTCGTTAATGCCCGTAAAAGTTTTAAGGCAAGTGTTTTAGGGCTTTATGGCCAAAATGGTTCTGGTAAGACGGCGCTTATTGATGCCGTGCTGCTGTTAAAATATGCGCTCATCGGACAGCCGGTGCCTGCGTATTTTGCTGATTATGTGAATGTAGATGCTGACTCGGCTACGTTGAAATATGACTTGACTGTTGTTAATGGAGAAGGTAAGAGCTATTTAGTGACATATGAGCTAAGTGTGAGTAAAAATACAGATGTTTTATTGCAAAGTCCTGGCTTGTTTCATCCTGGCGAACTGTTTAAGACTCTGATTTTTGATGAGAAGCTTAGTTATCCATGTCGGTGTGCGAACGGGAAAGAAATCATGCAGACGGTAATAGATACCCGTAACACTGATAGTTTTGGCCCGGCTTCAAAGCTTGAAGTTCTAACTAATGGGAATAAAGCTGTGCTAAACGATTTAATTGTTGCTAGAAAATTGACCGCAGCTATGTCAAGAAGCTATTGTTTCTCCAGAGAGCTTTTGGACATTATCAGAAAAAATTGCCAGGATAGGCATCATCTTGACATTTTCAATGCCCTGGTTAATTATGGCAATACTGAGTTATTTGTTATTAAAACTAACAATACAGGATTAATCAGTTTAGATGCCTTGCCGCTGGCGTTTAAGTATGAGGAGAAGAATACGAAGGCCATAGGAAATTTGGCAATTGCATTAAATGGAACTACTCATATACCTCGTAATGTTTATAATTTGGTTCTGAAAGTTTTTGATGATATGAATATTGTTCTCAAGAAGATAGTTCCCGGTTTGACAATCAGTGTGAAAAAGCTTGGTGAACAGGTACTGGAAGATGGGGCGGATGGAGTTAAAATTCAGTTAATGTCCCAAAAGAACAGTAAAGAAATACCGCTGCAATATGAATCGGAAGGGATCAAGAAGATTGTTTCTATTCTTCATTTGCTGATTGTAATATATAATAATGCATCTATTACCGTGGCAGTGGATGAGTTGGATTCTGGTATCTTTGAATACCTTTTGGGAGAACTGTTACGCATTGTTTCTGAGAGAGGGAAGGGGCAACTGATTTTTACTTCGCATAATTTGAGACCGCTGGAAACGTTGGATCGTGGCTTTGTAGCTTTTACTACATCCAATCCCAACAACCGTTATATCCGCTTTACTAACGTTAAAAATAATAATAACTTACGAGATTTTTATTATAGAGATATTATGTTAGGCGAACAGAATGAGATTGTATACGAACCTACTCACAACGAGGAAATTTCCTTTGCTTTCCGAAAGGCCGGTGAGTTAGGTGGCGCGTAAAAAGATTGTGTTTGTTATTGTGGAGGGGCCTACTGATAACGATGCGCTGGGTTTGGTGTTTGAACACTTTTTTAAAGATAAAGAAGTATATGTCCATATTGTACATGGGGATATTACGACGAGAACGGGCATAAATAATGCAAACATATTAAAAGCTGTTGTTGAAGAAATTAAGGGTTATGCCAGTAACATGCATCTTACAAGCAAGGACTTTCAGGAGATTATACACATCGTTGATATGGATGGAGCTTTTGTGGATAATACAAAGGTTGTAGAAGATATAACAAAAGAAGAAGTCTATTATTCTGAAACGGAGATTCGAACAAAAGATAAACTGGGCATAGAAAATCGGAATATGCAAAAACGTGAAAACCTAAATAAAATGACTGTTAAAAATAAAGTATGGAATATACCTTACAGTGTGTATTACATGTCCTGTAACCTTGATCACGTGCTGTACAATAAGTTGAACAGTACTGACGAGGAAAAGGAGCAAGATGCTTTCGATTTTGCAAAACGGTTTGAGGAGGATCTGCAAGGCTTCCTTAGCTTTATTTCAACTTCTGACTTTTCTGTACAGGGAACTTATGTAGATACTTGGAAATTTATAAAAGAAGAAACACATTCGCTGGAAAGACATACAAACCTTGGGTTGTGCTTTTCACTAAAGTAGACGCTTATGGAGAGTACTAGCTATGGCATGGAAAGATTTTTTTGAGTGGGCTTTTAATGGTATTGGAACATGGTTTATTGGCATGTTGCTCTCTTTTTTTCTGGGTTATAAGGTTGGCATCCATCGTTCTATTATACAAAACGAAATAGCAGGCGATAATGCTAATCAAAGCCAGCTCGCAAAACTTAATGAAGATTGCAGCAATTATTATTCGGTAGAGGTAAAGAGTAATGTGTCGACTACTGTTGTCCAAAATCAAACAGCAGGCAATTACGCTGTTCAAAAACAGGAAGGGGAGCTTTACCATGTTCGGAAATAGTCAGTCGCAGAATGCTGGCAATAATTCAAACCAGGTGCAGGCAAATAGTATAAGCGTTTATAACATTGGTATTACCGAACAAAGGGCAAGGCAAATTTTCGATGAAAAGTATATGGCAGTACGTAAAGAACTCGCTGCGGAAGCGTGGGTCTGTGGATCTGAACGCATTAAGGAGTTAGAAGAACGCTTGCTTCGAAGGATTGCTGAAATGGAAGGGGCATTTAATATGTTTGCAGATCCTGCATTTCAGATTTTATTATTAAGTGCACAGAAATCTGCTGTAGCAAGTGAAAGAAAGACAGATTACGATATGTTGGCTGAACTACTTGCCTGCCGGATTGAAAAAGGAGGTTCCAGGAAAAATTGGGTTGGAATAGCAGGGGCAATAGAAGTAGTTTATAATGTTGATGACGATGCGCTTTGCGCATTAACAGCCATCTACTTCTTGTGTAGTTTTGTTCCAGTTATGTCTTCTTATAAGGAAGGTTTACATGTTTATGCAAACACATTTGAAAAACTTTTATATTCAGAATTGCCAACCGGAGATAAATGGCTTGATCATTTAGATATATTGAAAGCAATTAGGCTTAATACTGTTTTGGGGTTGACAAGTTTTAACGAGTGGATTCCAACTTTGTTTGATGGCTATACTGCAGTTGGAATAAATAAAAATTCTCATAATTACGAAAAAGCGTTGGAGTTATTAGCATCCATAGATTTTGATGACAGCTTACTTGTAACAAATGATTTTTTAATTGATTATGTTAAGTTACCGGTAGCATGTAAAACTCATCTAAAACATTTAAATATTAACGGTGATACACATGAGATTATATTTGATGATAAAAAACTGCTTAATAAGGAAAAAATGCAAGTGTTAAATGATATTTGGGCTTTGTATTCACAAGAAGCAGAAATGAAAGAAAAGGTAGTAAATGCATTTTTAACTGAATGGGATAAGTATCCGGCTTTAAAAAAATTACGTGATTTTTATGAGACTATTCCTTATGGTTTTACAATAACACAGATTGGAAAAGTGTTGGCTTATACAAACGCAAAGCGTTGTGATAATTCGATTCCGGATATGCTATTAGAGTAGAGAGTGTGTAAAATGTAATCTCTGGACAGGTTATACCGCTTCAATATACCAATGGAGGCCTGAATACTGAATAAGAATTACGCAAAAGTTATCCGGGCTGTTATTCCGGCGGCGGGGTTAGGTACCCGCTTTTTGCCGGCGATCAAGGCAACGCCGAAGGAAATGCTTCCCAACGAGGACAAACCTACGATTAAATATATTGTGGAGGTGCGTGTCTTCCAATATGGCGGTGCTGGGGCGTTATATCATTACGCCGGAAATCTTTGAACTGCTGGAGCATACGGATCCGGGAGCCGGCGGGGAGATCCAGCCCATGTATGCGTATAATTTCGAAGGCCGCCGTTATGACGTAGGCGACAAAGAAGGCTTTCTGGAAGCCACGGTAGAGTATGCCCTGCGGCGTCCGGAACTGCGGGAGGGATTTTTGGAATATTTGAAGTTGGTCAATTTTACAAAAAATGAGTTGTTGGCCAAACGTTAATTATGATATAATAAATCTGTAATTAGTGTTTTCTTTTCAGGCTACAGTATTTTCTGAAAAGAAAATCGGCATCCGGAATAACCCGGATACCGACTTTTTGTTGAAAGAAAAGAACATGTTATTTACCACACGTAAATGTGGTATTAGCGGGCACACAAGTTACGTAACCTTTTAAATCAAAAGAACCAGATTTTTGATTGCAGGCATCACACATTGGTACAATCCATTCACCAATTTCATTGGGATTATAAATATGCGCACCTAATGTGGGATAATTGTTGCAGCCTGATACAGAACATTTTGCGGGCCATTTTTCTTTGGAAAAGTTGAGCCAATGCTTTGCCCAAGAACCACAACTGCAAGTTCTTTGACTGGTGCCTCTTTTGTTCTTCCAGTTATTGGCTGTTAAGCTCAAATTTTTCACCTCCTTCTGGTGTTTATTATAAACCCCAGATAGTGACAGCCTAACGAATATTAAAATTCGCTTCCTAGGTGAAATCTAACATAACGTTAGGTTTTACTGGCTTGGGACGGCATCCTGCCGTCCCTTTTTAAGTTTACGCTACAATTTTAACATGGGGGCAGAATCGTGTCAAGCATATGTAATGTGATTAGAAGTTTTGACCATTTGCCATTTTGACATTTACGTATGAAAAATGTGTTTGTATTAAAAAAGATTAACATATAATCATAAAATGACTATAATTTTTATTGACAATTAGGTTTATTTATGAGAGAATAAATAAAATAATTGAAATAGAGGTAAATTTTTATGAAAGAATTTGTAAAGGAAACTCTGTTTTCAAATTTGTATTATCTCATTAAGCAATCTGGGAAAAAAATTGGTGAGTTGGAAGTAGATGCTGGCGTCAGTCCTGGATACATTTCTCGCATGAAGGATGCAAATGGAAAGCCTGGCATAGATTTTATTGTGAAAGCAGCAGATCAATTGAATGTAAGTATCGATACATTGCTGGGAGTCGATTTAACTAAGTTATCGCGTACAGAAAAATACACCTTTGATTTTTTAGAAAAATTAGTACAAGAGACAGAAACTGAAAACTTGATATGGGAGAAAGAAACTGTAAGCGATTTAAACAATTTGGAATCAGATGCCTGGGGTAATGTAAATCATCCGCTGTTTTTTTACGAATCTTTTTTTGAAGAAGGGGAAAACGACTATCCTGAACAGGTTTCACGAGTTGTATTTAATTCTGCTTCTTTTGGTTTTCATACAGCAATTAATGGTGATTGCTACAACATGCAGTTACAATATGATACTACGCTGTATCTGATGGATTTGGTAAAGAGTGTTCATAAAGCTAACGACACAAATGTATATGCGAAAGAAATATGGCTGTTTAAGCCTTCCGCTGGCTGTCAGTTTTTATGCAGTAATAAAAATCTGAGCTTTAAAACAGTGGTGGATCGTTTGTTTGCATCAGTGGCGGAGTACCTTATGCATCCGCAATTAAAGCAGGATTTTCGTCTTGCCATAGATGCTTTTATGCAGGATGATTGTGATAAAAGAGTCAGTGGTTGCAGTGTCCCAAATACAAAAGATGTACCGTTTGACGAAGAAGTGCCGTTTTGATTAATGTTGGAAATATACCCAGAAATACTACGCAGATTGATGTTTTTTCAAAGCGCCGTTTTAATTAACATTATAATTTGGAACATAAAACGAGTTTTGATACTGTATTAATAAACTATTGTGAGATGCGATTTAGATAAAGGATTGAGTTAAAATGGAACCCTTAATTAGAGCTTTTGTGGATTCATTGTTAGTCTTTTCAGATAATAGCTCAAATAAAATTAGAAAAATAAAATCTGATATGCTGAATGTAGGAATTGATTCAGTTTTAAGCAGTGATTTAATTGGGGATATTCCAATTATAGGAACCCTCTATCATTTTGGCAAGTTTGCTCAAAATATTTATGACAGAAATCTTATGCGGCAAACTATAGTTTTTATCCAAGAATTAAATAATAAAAAATGTGATCCGATAAAACTCTGTGATTACCGGGAAAAGTTTTATAATAATCCTGGTTTTGCAGAAGAAGAATTAGGAAGAATATTAATACTTTTAAATAAAAATATTGATCTCGATAAATCAATAATTATGGCAAGGTTTTATGCGGCATACATTAATAATGAAATAGGGTGGCCATGTTTTTGTGAGCTCTGTGATATTCTTGATAGATTGTTTATGGCAGATATACCATTTTTGAAAGAAGTATATAATAATAAAGGAATAGGAATGAACGAGAGCGTTGCCTACAATCATGACCGCATGCTTGCTAATGGCCTTTTACGAAATGTTGCACGCATTTCTGATGATTTATTGGTGACCGATGATGATTCTGAGAATGATAAACTTATGGATTTGACAAAAATAGGTAAAATTTTTTGCTATTACGCTTTTAATAATGATTAATACAATATTATATAAAAAACTTGAAAGAGCATAGTAATTATGCGGGAGGAATTATGGAATATAAAATTCAGTTACTGTGGGATAATGAGGCATCTGTTTGGGTGGCTACCAGTACTGATGTTCCTGGCTTGGTTTTGGAGTCGGGATCGTTTGATGCGTTGATTGAGCGTGTAAGGTATGCGATCCCGGAGTTGTTAGAGTTGAACAGACAAAAAGCACCTTTTTATAATTTAACTTTTTTGTCGGAAAGGCACGAACGGGTAGTAGTGAATGGCTGAATACGAAAAAAAGGTAAGAGAAGTATTGAAAAAGCACGGTTGTTATTTTGTCAGACATGGTAAAGGCGATTACGATATCTGGTATAGTCCCATTACAGATACCAATGTTGCTGTGGATGGAAAGATTTAGTCCCGTATTACGGCTAATGCAATCATGAAGCAGTGCGGAATAGATTTTAGATTTTGAAATTATAGATGTGCCAATCAAGTTAACGTGAGCGATTTTGAAGTTTTCTCAAAAACGCTCACGTTAACTTGATATTATGAAAAACGGGTACGCATGTTAACAAATATCGTTTTTAGAAAAATGATGGTTAGCAAAAATTCTATACAAAAATAACTGTATATACGTTTTATAGGTGATAAAAAATGCAAGAGAAAATCTATTATGATGCGGATGCGGTAATAAAAGAATTGATGGTTCTTGCTAAAAATAAAGATTATGTTTTTCGTGGTTATGGAAAACAGACGGAATTATATCCAAGCATTATTAGAGACACTGATTTAAGAAACCGCGAAATCGAGTTGCTTATCGCATTTGAAAAGTATGGTATGCAGTATTTTTCTGTAAATAATGCAATTGATTTTATGTCTTATGCACAGCATTATGGCTTACCAACAAGATTACTTGATTTTACTTATAATCCCTTTACAGCTTTATTCTTTTCTTTATTTATGCCTAAAAGTTCAAATTATAGCGAACCTGAAGATAAAGATTTTTATTACATTCGTTACTGTGATAAAAGCGATCAAATTGTTTTCAATTCTTTGCCTACCTTGATTACCAATGCAGACTCAATTATAAAAGCAGATACATTTGCTTTTCAGTGTAAAAGAAGTATTGAGACTATGGCAGAAATCTTTAGGTTGTTAAAAGAAAAGCATAAAGAGAATGAAGAGGGGAAGATAGAAATCTTTAAGATACTAAGTTACTTTAGTACTGTATATCGAACAACTCATAACTATAAGGGTATTGAAAATATTGAAGATGTAGGTTTATTCAGTCCATATTTCGATGAACTTTTAGACAAATTTAATAAAGGGAAAATACTCTTTATAGAAGCAAACCAAAGTAGTAGCAGAATTATAATGCAGCAAGGATTATTTATGTTTCCATATAATTTGGATAAGAAAAAGCATAAAGACATTTTAGTAAAAAATACGCATTTATTAAAGATTCATAAAAGTACACGGACAGTGCTTTTGGACTTTCTTGAAAATATTGGTATCGATTCGTTTAGGCTTATGCCAGATTTACAGAACGTGTGTTATGCAATTAAAAGAAAAATAATTGAAGAAAAAAGAACACTACTTCAGCTTTAGGATATAAAACATTTAGGCGATTTTATGAAAAACAAGTACAAAAAA
>Ga0256405_10007412_pt1 | contig 16575 bp, 16 predicted proteins | sample RumenRJG_02DNA_FD_189096 | JGI IMG/M metagenome (GOLD analysis project Ga0256405, IMG submission 189096) | Bovine rumen microbial communities from Lethbridge, Alberta, Canada - RJG_02 | ecosystem: Host-associated > Mammals > Digestive system > Stomach > Rumen | place: Canada: Alberta...
TGTTCTGTTTGATCTGGATGAATATGTGCTCACGGACCTGGGCCAGGAGACGCTCTCACAGATCCTGCCGGTATATTGCCAGGTTCTGCTGAGTGACGAGTACAGAGATTATGTGGCAGAGATCATCATCGACGGATACACGGACTCTCAGGGTGATTACCTGATGAACCTGACACTGTCCCAGAGCAGGGCTTACGCAGTGGCGGAATATCTGCTTCAGATCAGCGGAGGCTTCCTTGACAATAAACGTGCAGAGGATCTTCAGGAGAAGCTGACTGCGAACGGCAGATCCGAGTCGAACCTCATCTATAGGGAAGACGGTCAGGAGGACCAGGATGCCTCCAGGCGTGTTGAGGTAAAGTTCCGGCTCAAAGACGAAGAGATGATCCAGGAACTGTCCGACATCATAGCTGATGCCCGGACAGCGGGAGAGACTGGCGGCAATTGACTGATACGGGGGAATCAATGACCATGCGGGGCAGAAAAGATACCGTGAAGGCAGCGGAAGTTCTGAAAGCGCAGGAAAGCGCAAAGATACCGGAAGTTCTGACAGAGCAGGAAGGCGCAGCTCCATTGGAAGCGCTGAAACCACAGAAGAAAGTAAAGATACCTAAGGCGCAGAAAACCCGCAGGAATAAGAAGCATTCCCTTGCAGCGATGGTCCGTGCAGCGGCAGATCCGAAGAAGAGGGCTGTCATGTCCAGGGTATGGAACCGGCGCCAGAAGAGGCTGGACCATATAGCCGCTGTAGTGAGACTGGCGATCCGGTACCTGAACGCGCGTGACCGGACGACGATCTACCGGAATAAATAAAAGATCTGACAGGACTGTCCTGCCGTATATTCGGCAGCGGCAGTCCTGTTTGTTTATTGCCTGAGCCAAACCTGGTTTCGCTGATGCGCAGTTCTGCTTTTGCAGAGGATGTTTCGTTGACTGGCAATATGGCGCGTGCTAAAATTGATAAGATTGATTAAGCCCCAAAGGAGGTGAAGGTAATGGCCAAAAGTACCATCGATGCGATCCGTGAGGTGGAAAAACAGACACTGGAAGCGGAGAAGCAGGCGGCGGCCGATGCAAGGATTCTTTCTGCAAAGACGAAAGAAGATGCAGAAAAACTGGTCAGAGATACGCTTGCCAAGGCAGAAGCTGACGCTGATGCGATGCTGAAGGAGGCCGAAGCAAAGCAGAAGGAACTGGTCGACCAGAAGTCCAGAGAGACTGTGAAGGCAGTCGAGGACCTGAAAGCTGCTGCCGAAGCGAAGAGCAAAGAGGCGGTCAGGGCCATCCTGGATATCATCAGCGGCTGAGACAGGCGCTGACAGATTCATAAGAGGCAGCATTTATCCGCTGCCGGAAAGGAGAGAAAACAGCCTATGTCTGTAGTTCCAATGAAACGAATTTCGGTTGCCGCGATGAAGCGTGACCGTAAGGCCGTTCTGGATTATCTGCAGGTGCAGGGCGCGGTACAGATCAGTGTCAGAGGTAAGGAGGACGAGGTCTTCACAAAGACTGACATGTCGAAACAGAGGCAGGTGTTCCAGAAGAGCACTGACAGGGCGGAAGAAGCCCTGGCAATCCTGAAGCGGCATGTTCCGGAAAAGACCGGACTTCTGTCAGGCTTTGAAGGGAGAAAGGAACTTACCACATCCGAGTATCAGAAGAGACAGAGGAAGATCGATGAAACCATGCATGTCTGCGGCCAGATCATAGACCTGGACAAGGAGCTTGCGGACAGTATCTCGAGTATTCCGAAACTGGAAGACCAGAAGAAGGCTCTTGAGCCCTGGATGAAGTTCGACCTTCCGCTGGAGTTTGCGGGGACCAGGACAACAGCTGTCTTTACGGGAAGCCTCCAGGGAGACTATACAAGGGAAGCGCTGTATACGGAACTGAAGAAGCTGTCCGGTGTTGATACGTTTGAATGCGACATCATATCTTCAGCATCCGCACAGACCTGTATATTCCTGGTGTGTGAGAAGAAAGATCAGGCGGCTGTCCGGGAAGCGCTCAGACGGATGAATTTCGCTTCTCCGCCGATAACGGGACTGAATCCTTCCGAGAGGATCGCCCAGATCGACGAAGAGATCGCGCAGGCCGGGAAAAAGCAGGAAGAGATCCTGAAGGAGCTGGAAAGTCTTTCTTCCTGGCGCGACGATATCCGCTTTGCGTCTGACTATTATACGATCCGGGCTGAGAAGTACGGAGTGATCTCCGAACTGCTTCAGTCAAGAAGAGTCTTCTTCCTGGAAGGGTATATTCCGGAGGACAGGGCACAAGCCCTGGCGCAGGGACTGGAGAGCCGGTTCGACGCAGCCGTGGAGATCACTGACCTGAAGAAGAAGGAAAAACCGCCGGTCCTGCTGAAGAACAACGCATTTGCGGTTCCGCTGGAAGGGATCACGGCGAGTTACTCGCTCCCGGGCAAGAAAGAGATCGACCCGACGTTCATTTCCGCCTGCTTCTATTATATCCTGTTCGGCATCATGCTGTCGGATGCGGGATACGGACTGCTTCTGGTCCTGGGGACCGGATTCATCCTGTGGAAGTTTGGAAAGACGATGGAAGAGGGCATGAAGAAGTTCATGAAGATGTTCCTCCTCTGTGGTATATCGACTACGTTCTGGGGTATCATGTTCGGTTCATTTTTCGGAGACGCCATCAATGTCATCGGAACCACTTTCCTGGGAAAGGGACCGGACTTCGGGCCGAAGCCCCTGTGGTTTGAACCGCTGTCCGAACCGATGCGCATGCTGACCTTCTGCTTTATCCTGGCGCTGATCCATATGTTTGTGGGCCTTGGCGCAAAGGCATATATGCTGCTGAAGGAAGGCAAGGTCATGGATATGATCTACGACGTCGTGCTCTGGTATGTGCTGCTGATCGCCTGCGTCGTATATCTGCTCACGGTTCCGACCATGGCAGATATGCTGGGAGTGAATACACTCTCCGCTTCGATGCAGAAGCCTGCGGGGATCCTGATGATCATTGCCGCAGTGGGGATCATCCTGACAGGAGGAAGGGAGTCCAAAAACTGGTTCAAGAGGATCCTGAAAGGCCTCTATTCCCTGTATGGTATCTCCGGATGGCTCAGCGACATTCTCTCATACTCGAGACTGCTGGCTCTGGGCCTTGCGACGGGAGTTATCGCGACGGTCTTCAACTCGATGGGCTCGATGGGAGGCAAGTCGCCGGGCGGCGTAGTGATGTTCATCGCCGTATTCCTCGTCGGAAATGTACTGAATCTTGCGATCAACGCACTCGGCGCGTACGTGCATACGAACCGTCTGACATACGTTGAGTTTTTTGGAAAGTTCTATGAGGGCGGCGGGAAAGCCTTCCGTCCGTTTGCAGTAAACACTAAGTATTATAAGATCAAGGAGGATATGTAATTATGAGTATCGGACTGGTATTTGCTCTTGCTGGAGCAGCTCTTGCTGCCGCAACTTCAGGTATGGGCAGTGCGTATGGCGTAGGTGTCGCAGGCCAGGCGGCCGCAGGTGCCTGCACGGACAATCCGGATCTTTTCAGTAAGACCCTGATTCTTCAGCTGCTTCCGGGTACACAGGGTATCTACGGACTGCTGATCGCATTTATCTGCCTGTCCCAGATCGGAATCATGGGCGGCGGCGCTGATACGGCTATGTCTCTGGGAACCGGCCTTCTGTACTTCGCGGCATGCCTGCCGGTCATCATCGTAGAGCCGATCTCTGCCATGCACCAGGGCCGCACATCTGTTGCCTGTATCGCTATGGTCAGCAAGAAGGAAGAGACTTTCGGTAAGTCCATGATCTTCCCGGCAATGGTTGAGACCTACGCGATTCTTGCTCTGCTTATCTCTATCCTCGCGATCTTCGGCGTGTCCGGACTTGCTGCATAATCAGGAATCATTGAAAGAAGCAGTTAAGTACACAAAGTAGACGAGGAGACAGGAAATGGCAGGTTTGGATAAGATTTTAGAGGACATTCGCAGCGAATCAGCTGCGGCGGTCGCCTCTGTCACCGGCAAGGCGCAGGCCGAGCGGGACAAGGTGCTCGCTGAAGCTGCTAAGGATGCGAATGCCCAGGCTGAAAAGATCCTGTCCCATGCAAAGAGCCAGGCAGATGACCTGATCGCCAGAGCGGATTCCGCCGCTCAGCTTCAGAGACGCCGCATGCTTCTGGAGACCAAGCAGGAGCTGATCGCGTCTGTGATCGATAAGGCGAAGCAGGCCATTCTGGAACTTCCGGACAGTGATTATTTTGATCTGATCCTTAAACTGATCGGCGGCAATGCGCTTCCGAGAGAGGGTGAGATCTGCTTTAACAGAAAAGACTTTGCCCGTCTGCCGAAGGATTTCGCATCGAAACTCGTTGCATCCCTTCCGGCCGGAGCAAAACTGAATGTATCAAAAGACGAAGCGGACATCGACGGCGGATTCATCCTGAAGTATGACGGGATCGAACAGAATCTGTCTCTTGATGAGATCTTTGAGGAGAATCGGGACCGCATGACTGACGCAGCAGGGAAGTTACTGTTTTCATAAAGGAGGAGAGCCATGGCCGAACAATATATATATGCGGTCGCGCGTATCCGTTCCCGTGAACTGTCTCTGCTCAGCGAGGCCGTGATCTCCCAGCTGTCTGCGGCAGCAACGGAAGAGGACTGCCGGCGGATCCTGAACGAGAAGAACTGGGGAAACCCGGATCTTCCCAGCGAGGAGATGTTCCAGGAGGAAAATAAGAAGACCTGGGCGCTTATCCGCGAGCTCGTACCGAATAATATGCAGATCTTTGATGTGTTCCGCCTGGAGAAGGATTATCACAACCTCAAGGCGGCGATCAAAGAGAGCTGTATCGACGGCATTCACCCGGGGATCTTTGCCGAAGGAGGAACCATCCCGGTCAAGGATATCCAGCAGGCGGTCGAAGAATCAGATTATGATGCACTCCCCGAAACCATGCGCCAGGTCGCGCAGGATGCGAAGGAGACACTGCTTCAGACCAGAGACGGCCAGCTGTGTGATGTTATGATCGACCGTGCGGCACTGGAGGAGATCCGCAAGGCGGGTGAGAAGACCGGCGAACCCCTGCTTCGGGATTATGGTGAGCTGGTATGTGCCACGGGCAATATCAAAACTGCGGTCCGTGCGGCAAAGACTGGTAAGTCCAGACAGTTCCTGGAGAAAGCACTGGCGCCGTGCTCCACACTGGATGTGGCAGCGCTTGCGGATGCAGCTGCAGCGGGAACCGACGCTGTCGTCGCTTATCTGGACCATACGGTCTACGCAGATGCCATTGACGAGTTAAATGAATCCGTGGCGAGCTTCGAGCGCTGGTGCGACAACCGGATGATCGAGACCATCAAGCCGCAGATCCACAATCCTTTCGGCATCGGCCCGATCGCGGCGTACATCCTTGCCCGCGACAATGAGATCAAGACGGTGCGTATCATTCTGGCAGCAAAGAGAAACGGCCTGCCGGAAGAGATGCTCCGGGAAAGGGTAAGGGAAATGTATGTATAAGGCAGCTGTTATGGGGGACTGGGATTCCATCTACGGATTCTCGGCACTTGGCCTTGACACATTTCGCGTTGAGGCGGAAACGAGTGCGGAAGAAGCTGCGGATACGCTGAAGAAACTGTCCCAGAGTAAATATGAGGTTATCTACATCACAGAATCGCTGGCGAAGCGCATTCCTGCAGAGATAGACAAGTACCGCCTGATGCCGAGCCCTGCGGTCATTCTGATCCCGGGCATCTACGGCAATACGGGAGACGGCCTGAAGGCAGTCAAGAAGTCTGTCGAGCAGGCAGTCGGAAGCGATATCATATTCGGAAATACATAAGGCTTGGAAGCTTTTAACCAATTTAAAGAAAGGCACAGGATATGGCAAAGGGAACAATCAAGAAGGTGTCCGGACCGCTCGTCGTCGCGACTGGCATGCGTGACGCGAACATGTTCGACGTATGCCGTGTCTCTGACAGAAGACTGATCGGTGAGATCATTGAGATCCACGGAGATGAGGCATCCGTTCAGGTCTATGAGGAGACTGCGGGACTGGCTCCGGGAGAGCCGGTCGAGTCCACGGGAGCTCCGCTGAGCGTCGAACTGGGCCCCGGCCTGATCGGAAGTATCTATGACGGTATTCAGAGACCGCTGGTTGAGATCATGGAGCAGACACAGTCGAACCTCCTCTCCCGCGGTATTGAAGTCCCGTCGCTCAACCGCGAGAAGGTATGGCATTTCACACCCGTCGCCAAGGCAGGCGACAAGGTTATCGGCGGAGACGTGATCGGAACGGTCCAGGAGACACATATCGTAACGCAGAAGATCATGATCCCCCCGAACACAGAGGGAACCATCAAGTCCATCCAGGAAGGCGACTTCAAGGTTACGGATACCGTCTGTGTTCTTACGAAGGAAGACGGAACCGAGCTGGAGATCAACCTGATCCAGAAATGGCCGGTCCGCCGCGAGAGACCGTATGCTCAGAAGCTGGCTCCTGACAAGCCGCTGATCACAGGACAGAGAGTCATCGACGCCCTGTTCCCGATCGCCAAGGGCGGCGTCGCCGCTATCCCGGGTCCCTTCGGCTCAGGAAAGACGGTCGTACAGCACCAGCTGGCAAAATGGGCAGAGGCAGACATCGTCGTCTATATCGGCTGCGGCGAGCGCGGAAATGAGATGACGGACGTTCTGAACGAGTTCCCGGAACTGAAGGACCCCAAGAGCGGATACTCCCTGATGGAGCGTACTGTTCTGATCGCGAATACCTCCGACATGCCTGTTGCGGCACGTGAGGCATCCATCTACACCGGAATCACCATCGCCGAGTACTTCCGTGACATGGGCTATTCCGTGGCACTGATGGCCGACTCCACCTCCCGCTGGGCAGAGGCTCTGCGTGAGATGTCCGGCCGTCTGGAAGAGATGCCCGGTGAGGAAGGTTACCCGGCGTACCTGTCATCCAGACTTGCACAGTTCTATGAGAGAGCCGGCCGCGTTGTCACCCTCGGATCTGAGGGAAGAGAAGGCGCCCTGTCCGCGATCGGTGCAGTTTCACCGGCAGGCGGCGACATCTCCGAACCTGTCTCCCAGGCGACGCTGCGTATCGTCAAGGTCTTCTGGAGACTGGACGCAGACCTGGCTTACCAGAGACATTTCCCGGCGATCAACTGGCTGAGTTCCTACTCACTGTACCTGGATTCCCTGGGCAAATGGTTCGATTCCCAGACAGACGGCGAGTGGATGAGACTCCGCGGTGAGATGATGAGGATCCTGCAGCAGGAGAGTGAGCTGAACGAGATGGTGCAGCTGGTCGGTATGGACGCACTGTCCTGGCCGGACCGTCTGACCATGGAAGCTGCAAGATCCATCCGTGAGGACTACCTGAACCAGAACGCGTTCATGGATACCGATACCTACACGACACTGGAGAAGCAGCATCTGATGATGAAGCTGATCCTTGCGTACTATGACAAGGGAAAAGAAGCCCTGGCGCAGGGAGCGACCATCAATTCACTGGTGAATCTTCCCTGCCGTGAAGAGATCGGACGTTACAAATATACGGAAAATGAAAAGATCCATTCGGAGTACGACAGGATCATGAATAACCTGGAAGAAGCGATCCGCGATGCGGTAGCAAAGAGCCAGGAGTAAGGGGGCGTAACAATGGCAAAAGAATACAGAACCATTCAGGAAGTTGCCGGCCCTCTGATGATGGTGCGCGGCGTAGAGGGCGTTGCTTATGATGAGCTCGGTGAGATCGAGCTGTCAGACGGCGAGAAGAGAAGATGCCGTGTCCTTGAGATCGATGGCGGAAATGCACTGGTCCAGTTGTTTGAGAGCTCGACCGGTATCAATGTTGAGAGTTCCAAGGTCCGTTTCCTCGGCCGCTCCATGGAGCTTGGCGTATCGGAAGATATGCTTTCCAGAGTCTTCGACGGACTTGGCCGTCCTATCGATAACGGTCCGGAGATCCTTCCGGATGAGAGACGTGACGTTAACGGCCTGCCGATGAACCCGGCAGCCCGCGCATACCCGGAAGAGTTCATTCAGACGGGCGTCTCTGCGATCGACGGACTGAATACACTGGTCAGAGGACAGAAGCTGCCGATTTTCTCGGCGTCCGGTCTTCCCCATGCGCAGCTGGCGGCACAGATCGCCAGACAGGCGAAGGTTGTCGGAACCAGCGAACCGTTCGCAGTCGTATTTGCTGCGATGGGTATCACATTCGAGGAATCCAACTACTTCATCGAATCCTTCCGTGAGACGGGCGCTATCGACAGAGCAGTCCTGTTTATGAATCTTGCAAATGACCCTGCCGTCGAGCGTATCGCGACTCCGCGAATGGCACTGACTGCGGCAGAGTATCTTGCATTTGAAAAAGGAATGCATGTCCTGGTCATCATGACAGATATCACCAACTACGCAGATGCTCTGCGTGAGATCTCCGCAGCCCGCAAGGAAGTACCGGGCCGCCGCGGATATCCTGGATATATGTATACCGACCTGGCTTCCCTGTATGAAAGAGCAGGACGTCAGAAGGGCAGGAACGGATCCATCACCATGATCCCGATTCTGACCATGCCTGAGGATGACAAGACGCATCCGATCCCGGACCTTACCGGATACATCACAGAGGGTCAGGTTATCCTGAGCCGTGATCTCTACCGCAAGGGCCTCGAGCCACCCATCGACGTTCTTCCGTCGCTGTCGCGTCTGAAGGATAAGGGTATAGGCGAAGGCAAGACCAGAGCAGACCATGCGAATACCATGAACCAGCTGTTCGCCGCATATGCACGCGGCAAGGATGCGAAGGAACTGATGGTCATCCTGGGTGAAGCAGCCCTGACCGATGTCGACAAACTGTACGCCAAGTTTGCCGATGAATTCGAAGAGCGCTATGTCAACCAGGGATACCGTACCGACCGTTCCATCGAAGAGACTCTGGATATTGGCTGGGAACTTCTGAGGATCCTGCCCAGAGGCGAGCTGAAGAGAATCAAGGACGAATACCTTGACAAGTACTATTCGCTATAACAAGTTGGAGGCAGAATTATGGCCAGTTCAACCATTATACCGACCAGAATGGAGCTCACGCGCCTGAAAAAGAAACTGGTGACAGCCCGCAAGGGCCACAAGCTTCTGAAGGACAAGCGCGATGAGCTGATGAGACAGTTCCTCATTATGGTCAGGGAGAATAAAGAACTGAGAGAGCAGGTCGAGAAGGGGATCGCAGAGGCAAACCGCGGATTTGCCCTGGCCAGAAGCTCGATGTCTGATGAGGCCGTCAGGGTAGCTTTCATGGCGCCCAAGCAGAAGGTTTCCCTGGATGTTTCCTACAACAACATCATGAGCGTAAATGTGCCGGTATATACTTTCCAGACCAGGACCAGTGACGCAGCCGATATGTTCTCATACGGATATGCGTTCACTTCGGCCGATCTTGACGATGCGGTCACGCAGCTTGCCGATGTATTTCCGCAGATGCTGAAACTTGCCCAGACTGAGAAGAGCTGCCAGCTGATGGCGGCAGAGATCGAAAAGACCAGAAGGCGTGTCAACGCTCTGGAACACGTCATGATCCCTCAGCTGGAAACGGATATCAAGTACATCTCGATGAAACTTGATGAAAATGAGCGCTCCAGCCAGATCCGCCTGATGAAGGTCAAGGACATGATGCTGGAGGACGCGCACCATTATTCCGAGAAGGCAGAAGCCCGGGCAAGAGAGATGGAAGCTGTCCGCTGACGTATTTTATTGTGTTATTGTACAGAAACACCGTTGTTTTTAGTAAACAACGGTGTTTTTTGTGAAATTTGCTTGGTGGCAGATCTGGCGATTATTGATATACTGTTACGGAAAAAAGCGAAGTATCAGAGGAATCACCATTGAAAAAATTTACTTTCAGAGGCGGTGTTCATCCGTTCGAGGGAAAGGACCTGACGGAAAATGCGCCAGTCAGTGTCCTGGAGCCCGGGCGGGAGCTCGCCTTTTTATTATCTCAGCACATCGGTGCCCCTGCCGTACCTGTCGTAAAGAAGGGAGACCGTGTTCTTACAGGCCAGCTGCTCGGTGAAGCAGGCGGCTTTGTCTCTGCACGCGTTTTTTCATCTGTTTCAGGCACGGTGAAAGGAATCGAGAAGCGCCGCAATGCCAAAGGGGCTCTGACAGATGCAGTCATTGTCGAAAATGACGGTCTGTATGAAGCAACACCGTTTGAACCTCTGCCGGGTATGGAAGAGTATCTCAGAGTATTCGGACTGCGCCCGTCAGGGAACTGGTACGGTCCGCAGGACCTTCAGGGACGCGACGCGCAGGCGGTGCTTGACGCGGTAAAGCCTGACGAGATCCTGAAGCAGATGGAGCCCTCGCAGGTGCTCGACAGGATCCGGGCCGCAGGCCTGGTCGGTATGGGAGGCGCCGGATTCCCGACACATGTGAAACTGTCTCCGTCCGATCCGGAGAAGATCGATTACGTTCTTATCAACGGATGTGAATGTGAGCCATACGTGACCTGTGACCAGAAACTGCTGTGCGAGCGGCCGGGCGAACTTATCGCAGGCCTTAAAGCAGTCCTGAAACTGTTCGGTAAAGTACAGGGGGTCTTCTGTATAGAGGACAACAAGCCGGACGCGATCCAGATCCTGAAGAAGGCGCTTCGCAGAGAGGAGAATATCTTCGTAGCCCCCTGCAGGACCAAGTATCCGGAAGGCGCCGAGCGCAGCCTGATCAAGGCGATCACGTACAGGGATGTCAACTCGAAGATGCTTCCTGCGGACGCAGGCTGCATCGTGGTCAATGTAAGTTCCGCATACGCGATCTTTGAGGCAGTGTTCCTGGGAAAACCTGATTATGAACGTCTTATGACAGTTGCCGGAGACGCCATCGCAACGCCCGGCAACTATCTGGTGCCGAACGGCATGTACTACCGCGAGATCATACAGCAGGCAGGAGGATTTACACAGACTCCTGAGAAACTGATATCCGGGGGCCCGATGATGGGATTTGCCCAGGCAGATACGGAAGGTGTTTCCACCAAGACGTCCAGTGCCATTACAGCACTGTGCTATGACATCATCTCACGGGAGCCGGAGACACAGTGTATGAACTGCGGACGCTGCGCAGATGCATGCCCTGCCCGCCTGGTGCCCAGCCATCTTGCGCATATGGTCGAAAAACGCAGGCTGGACCAGTTTGAGGAGAATTTCGGAATGGAATGTGTCAACTGCGGCTCCTGTTCCTGGAGCTGTCCGGCCAGAAGGCCTCTCGCGGCACTGATCTCCCAGGGAAGACAGACGCTTCTTGCACAGAAGCGAAAGGCAAGGAAATAAATCACATGAGAGGAGTTCAGATGAACCCGAAATTACAGGTATCCCCTTCACCGCACATGCGAGGTACAGTCACAACATCGACGATCATGTACATCGTCGCTCTGGCGCTGCTGCCCTCCTGCATAGCCGGAGTGCTGTGCTTCGGGGAGCACGCATTTATCATACTTGTACTGGCCACCGCTTCGGCAGTGGGAGCGGAATACCTCTTTGAGAAACTGCTCGGCAGGCCGGTAACGGTCTCAGACGGATCCGCTCTGGTCACAGGCCTTCTGATCGGAATGAACATGCCGCCGAAGATCGCATGGTGGATTCCGTGCCTCGGGTCGGCATTTGCGATTATCGTGATCAAGCAGCTCTACGGCGGCCTTGGACAGAACTTTATGAATCCCGCGATGGGGGCAAGATGTTTCCTGCTGATCTCATTTACGGGAAGAATGACAGACTTTGCGACAGGAAAAGGGATCATCCCGATTGTGACGAAAGCATCGGAGGCGACAGATGCCCTGTCCGGTGCGACACCGCTTGCATGGCTGAAGACAGGGACAACATTTGACCTGAAGAGTATGTTCTTCGGCAATACTGCCGGGTGCATCGGAGAGACCAGCGCGCTGGCACTGCTGGCGGGAGGCCTCTTCCTGGTTGCTGTCCGGATCATCCGCCTGCGCATTCCCGGAACGTATCTGGGGACATTTGCCCTGCTGACTCTGGTCACAGCACTGATCAGAGGGTACCATGATCCGCTTATTTATACGCTGGAGCAGCTGTGCGCCGGCGGACTGATGCTGGGAGCATGGTTCATGGCGACCGACTACGTGACAAGCCCCATAACAGGCAGGGGACAGCTGGTGTTCGGAACGCTGCTGGGAATCCTGACATGGCTGTTCCGCCTCATAGGGACATCCGTTGAAGGCGTCTCGTATTCGATCATTTTCTGCAACCTGCTGGTTCCGATGATTGAGCACTATACCAGACCGGTTGCGGCAGGCGTCGCAAAACAGAGCCGCGAGGCAAAGCGGCTCATGCGTGAGAAGGCGAGGGAAGCAAGAAGGCTGAAAGCCGCGGACAGGAAGGAGAAGTCGGTATGAGTGAGACAACACAGACTGCCGGAACCAAAACTTCGAACAGGACCGTCCGTGACGTCAGTATCCTTGTGGTGATCACTCTGGCAGCAGGCATACTGCTGGGGGCAGCCTACACAGTGACAAAAGGACCGATCGCCCGGGCACAGGAGAAGGCAAGGACGCAGGCACAGCATACAGTCATGGAGGAAGCGGAAGCCTTTGAGCCTTTGGAAGATTCTGAAGCACTGGCTCAGGCAGTTCAGACAGCGCTGGATGAGAAGGGGCTTACGGCCACCCGGGTGGAACAGATCGACCTGGCACTGGACAAGGCAGGGAAGACCACCGGCTATGTGGTTTCCTGCTCAAACTCCGAAGGCTATGGCGGAGACGTGGAGCTGATGTGCGGGATCCTTGCTGATAAAGACGGTACGCTTACCATTGAAGGGATCTCATTTCTTGCACTGACCGAGACTGCCGGTATGGGGATGCGCGCCAGGGATGAAGAGTTCATAAGCCAGTTTGACGGCAAACGGATCCGTGAGGGAGAATCTCTGGTCTATACGAAGGACGGAGCTTCTGAGGAAAATGAGATTGACGCGATCAGCGGCTGTACGGTCACGACCTCAGCCGTCACGAAGGATATAAATGCGGCGCTTGAGGCTGTGCGCGTAATCCTTGCAGATTACGGCGACGCCGGCAGTGCGGCAGCGGAAGGGGAGGCTTGACATGAAAACAGGATATCCCGGAATGCGGAGAAAAAGACCGCGCGGGCATTTTGAGCTCAGCCGCTATATCCGCCTGCGGAAAGACTCTCCCGGAGAGCGGATCGTAAACGGAGTTTATTTTGAAAATCCCGTATTCATGCTGGTGCTGGGCATGTGTCCCACACTTGCGACGACGACTTCTGTCACGAATGCAGTGGGAATGGGACTGTCCACGACAGCGATCCTGACAATGTCGAACCTGTTTATCTCACTGCTGAGAAAGGTCATACCGGAGCGCATGCGGATGCCCTCCTACATTGTTATTATCGCGTCCTTCGTGACTATCGTAGACTTCCTGATGGAAGGCTTCACGCCGGCCATGTACCAGTCTCTGGGCGTCTATATCCCGCTGATCGTCGTCAACTGTATCATCATGGGACGGGCGGAGGCTTATGCCGGAAAGCACAAGCCGCTGGAAGCTTTATTTGACGGAATCGGAATGGGGATCGGCTTTACCATCGCCCTGATCCTGGTCGCCTCGGTCAGGGAACTGATTGGAAGCGGGACCTGGGCAGGACTTGAGGTCATGCCGGAATCCTATGAACCGGTCAATATATTTGTCCTGGCGCCGGGTGCATTCCTGGTGCTGGCAGTATTCGTGGCTGTTATGAACCGCCTGCATATCGGGGCGGCGCGCAGAGACGACGAGTGGGATCCTTCCTCAAAGTTCGTATGCGGAGACTGCAGAAACTGCACGCGTGTCATGAACTGCTCGGGCAAGCCTGCTGAAGATGTTATCATTGCCCACAGTGCGTATGATATCGAACACGGAATCGGCGAGAGGAGGTAGAGAAGATGAGTGCTGCCGGAATTATCACGCTGACCGTTACGACGATCCTTGCGAACAATGTTGTTCTGAGCCAGTTCCTGGGCATCTGTTCCTTCCTGGGCGTTTCCCAGAAGCGGGAGACAGCACGCGGTATGGGAGGAGCGCTGACCTTCGTCCTGACTCTGTCTTCTCTTGTGTGCGGAGTCCTGTACCATCTGGTGCTGGTACCGTTCCACCTTGAGTATCTGCGTACCATCGTGTTCATCGCCATCGTGGCAGCCCTGGTACAGTTCGTGGAGATGTTCCTTAAAAAATACATGATGGCTCTCTACGATGCTCTGGGAATCTACCTGCCCCTGATCACGACTAACTGTGCGGTTCTGGGCGTGGCGCTTTTGAATGTGCAGAAGGACTACAGCATACTGACAGGAACGATCTACGGATTTGCCACAGCAGTGGGATACTGGATCGTAATCGTGCTGCTTTCATTTCTCAGAGAGAAGATCACTGACAATAATATTCCCCGGCCGTTTCAGGGCTTTCCCATCGTTATGGTGACTGCCGCTCTGATGAGCATAGCTTTCTTCGGGTTCGCCGGGCTCAGATTCTGACGGCCTGACCGTCCTGTGGAGAATCGGATATGACAGATATACTGTATGCAGCGGCAATGATAGGAGGAGTCGGCCTGTTTGTGGGCATATTCCTCGGATTTGCCGGTAAAGTGTTCGCCGTGAAGGTGAACCAGAAAGAGAAGGATATCCTGGACGTCCTGCCCGGCGCCAACTGCGGCGGGTGCGGATACTCCGGCTGTGCAGCCCTGGCAGCTGCCATTGCCAGAGGAGAAGCAGGCGCGACATCCTGCGTCGTCGGCCAGGAACCGGTCGCAAACCAGATCCGCTGGATCATTGGCGGCAAGAGTGAGCGTATCGTCCGGAATGTGGCGTTCGTCCGCTGCTCCGGAGACTGCGGAAGCACATTTGACCGCTATGAATACACCGGCCCGAGAACCTGCGCCGCACTGGCACTGGCTCCGGAGGGCGGCCCGAAATCCTGCTTCTATGGCTGCATCGGCTGCGGAGACTGCGTCTCAGGCTGTGAGTACGGCGCGATCTACATTGAGCGAGGAGTCGCCGTCGTAGACGAAGACAAATGCCTGGACTGCCGCAAGTGCATCAAGACCTGCCCGAAGGGGCTGATTGTTGAAGTGCCTTATTACCGCGCATCCCATGTAGGCTGCGTCAACCCGCTGAAGGGAAAGGCGGTCATGGAAAACTGCAAGATCGGCTGTATCTCCTGCGGAAAATGCGCGAAGAACTGCCACATGAATGCCATAGACCTGTCGGGCGGCTACCCGGTCATCGACTATGACAAATGTGATAACTGCGGGACATGCCGTGACAACTGCCCCAGGCACTGCATTGTGTAAAAGAATAACTTCAGAAAACATTTCCGGCTGTGTGGACTTTTGCTGCAACGCAAACTCGGCCCACTCCGCCGGGCTAACAGCTAACTTCGACTATGTGCCCGGGATATTCACCGAACGATACGTTCATATCCCGGGCACTCAGTCTGCGTAAGCTGTGGATCCCGGACTTCGTTCCTTCCGAATTGTTTGCGTACGCAGTCAAAACGTCCGCGCAGCCGGATAGTTTGTTCATATCGACTTACTTTGATATTTTAATAACTTTATTCTTTTCTCTTTACACCACCATATTTTGTGCTATTATAAGAGGTGCGCCGCAACATGTTGTCAGTTGCGGCGTATTGAGAGAAGGAAGAACGCCGGATTGGCGGAAAGTATGAAAACTGTATCGTGAGGGGGAGTTTCATCATGCTGAAGGTCAGGAAGAGAAACGGGAGTATAGTAGAGTTTAACGGGGGTAAGATCGAAGAAGCAATGGAGAAGGCGTTCCGGGCGACCGGTACACCGGTTCCGGGCGAATACATCAAGAACAAGATGCTGATGAATATCTACGCCCTTATGAGGACGGAAGATAACATCGTAGAGATCGAATCGATCCAGGATGCTGTGGAGCAGGTGCTCTCAGAGTCCGGTTATTTCCAGGTCAGTAAAGCATATGTTCTGTACCGCAACCAGCGCAAGAATGTGCGTGAGGCGGCGGCGAGCGTACTGGACTACTCCAAACTGGTCAACGGATATCTGGACCGTCTGGACTGGAGAGTCAAGGAGAATTCCACTGTACAGTACACACTGGGCGGCCTGATCCTGTCCAATTCCGGCGCTGTCACAGCCAACTACTGGCTCAATGAGATCTATGACAATGAAGTGGCTCAGCTTCACAAGAATGCGGCAATCCATCTTCATGACCTGTCCATGCTTGCTCCCTACTGTGCAGGCTGGAATCTGAAGCAGCTGATCTGCGAGGGCATCAAGGGCGTTTCCGGAAGGATCGCATCCAGCCCGGCGAAGCATCTGTCCACACTCTGCAACCAGATGGTCAATTTCCTGGGCATCATGCAGAATGAATGGGCAGGAGCGCAGGCGTTCTCATCCTTTGACACTTATCTGGCACCCTTCGTACGCACGGACAACCTTGACTACAAGGGCGTGAAGCAGTGCGTGCAGAGCTTTATCTACGGCGTCAACACTCCGTCCAGATGGGGCTGCCAGTCTCCGTTCACGAACGTCACTCTTGACTGGACCGT
>Ga0256405_10007413_pt1 | contig 16569 bp, 12 predicted proteins | sample RumenRJG_02DNA_FD_189096 | JGI IMG/M metagenome (GOLD analysis project Ga0256405, IMG submission 189096) | Bovine rumen microbial communities from Lethbridge, Alberta, Canada - RJG_02 | ecosystem: Host-associated > Mammals > Digestive system > Stomach > Rumen | place: Canada: Alberta...
TCCTGTTCCTGCAGGCCCTGATCCCGGAGCGGAAGATAGCCAGCCTGACCTACGCTCCGGAAGAGAGTACCAACCAGAATCCCGGAGGCAAGAACATCCGTGTTGACGTGGAATGTACCGACGAGAACGGCGAGCGCTTTCTGGTAGAGGTCCAGCGATCCGAGCAGCACGATTTCTATGACCGGGCAGTGTTCAATTCGACATTTTCGATCCAGAGGCAGCTTAGGGAAGGGTCGAGAAGATTCGGCTTCCCTCCGGTCTATTTCATCGGGATAATGCGGTTCTCCCTTCATCCTGAATCCGAGCGATGCCTGTTCCGTTATTCGGTGACGGAGGATGAGAGCGGGGAACTTATGACTGACGACCTGCACTACATCTTCCTGGAAGTGGAGAAGTGCCGTCCTGATGGGGAAGCATCTCTGATAGAGAGGGTTGGATATGCGCTCTACCACCTGCCGGAGCTGGAGGGGAAGCCGGCTGGATTCGATGAGGAAATCTTCGACCTGTTGTTTTCTTCGGCGGATTTGCATAATTTTGCTGAAGAGGACAAAATCAAATACCAGAACGACATGACAACCGAGCGGGACATACAGAACCAGATCGACTTTGCGATGGATAAAGGTCGCGAAGAAGGACGTGAGGAAGGTATCAAGAAGGGAATCGAGAAAGGCATCGAGAAAGGCATCGAGAAGGGCCTGGATCAAGGCCGTGAAAAGAATAAGCGATTCATTGAGATCTTGAAGAGCAAAGGAGTCCCAGAAGAGTTAATCGAACAGGCGTTGAAGGACGCAGAAGAATGATGAATTGACGTTTTTTAAAGAATGAATTGCTAACGTTTTTTAAGAATAAAGAATTAACGTTTTATGATTTATGAGGCCAGCCGAGAGGTTCGGCCTCTTTTTTATTTGCTGAAGAAATGATATCAAATGTCTAAAAAAACAGCTTGAGCCATACTTATATTTTATTATTAGCCGGCAATTTATTACTTTTGTAGATTGTTAGCGAGGTTACGAAAGTGGCTCTTGGATTGGAGCGGTTCGAGATCAGGGCACTGACAACCTGACGACCTTGGGCACCCTTGCCATGGGGCAGGGGGACAGCTATCGTTATCTCGCATGAATGAATACAAACTGCCGGTGAATATCTCCGAAAATATTGATATCCAGCCATTAGGCGTCCAAGTCCCTTCGCGGAAAACTCCGCAGAAGGCGAGTGTTGGGCGGAATCGTCAGGAGACACCTGACGGCCGTAAGTGGTACGCCCTGAAGGTGCATTTCAACAGGATTGCGCCGGTGCTGGAGTACCTGGAGGGAAAGCGAGAGAGAGACCTAGAGGGAGAGCGAGGGAAAGACCTGGAGGGAGAGAGCGGTGTCCGCTGTTTCGTGCCGATGCACACCGTGGAAAAATATACCGGAGGGAAACTGGAATATTCCCGGGAGCAACTTGTGAAGTCGCTCCTGTTCGTCCAGTGCACACCCGAGACACTTTCGCGTACGCGCGCGAAGTTTTCCGGGCAGTTGACCCCGTACTACGATAGCGTCGAGGGGAAGTATCTGGTGATTCCGGACAGGCAGATGGATGCATTCATCGCACTGTGCGACTTCAAGGACAGCGGCCTGGAATATCTCGGCCAGGACGAAGGCAAGTACCATCTTGGGGATAAGGTGCGAGTGACCGAAGGCGTGTTCAAGGGACTGGAAGGGCATATCAAGCGCATCCGGCATGACCGCAGGCTGGTGGTGACGATCGATGGGATCGCCGCCTTCGCGACGGGGTTCATCCCGCCGGCCTTCCTGGAGGTGATCGGTGAAGATGGCCGAAATAATCGGCCATGACGAGGGAAGTGATCGGTAAAGATGGCCGAAGTGATCGGCCATGACGAAGGGAAAAAATCGGCCATGACGGCCGGAAGTGATTGGTAGAATAATTGATAATCAATGATAATAACAATAAACTGCAAAATGAAAAAGTATCTATTCTTGGCAGCGGGACTGGTCCTGCTGCTCGGTAGCTGTTCCACACCGAAGCAGATTACCTATTTCCAGGATTCTGACAACGTGAACGGCGCTAGGATTGCGGCTCCGAAGGAAATCACCATCAAGCCGAAGGACAAGATTTCCATCCTTGTCAACTGCAAGTCGCAGGAACTCACGGCATTGTTCAATTTGCCGGAGGTTTCGTACTCTATAGGATCGTCGGCTGGTGGCGGCTCGAACAATGCTTCCGGCTACACCGTGGACGAGAACGGTTACATCAACTTCCCGGTCCTCGGCAAGATCCATGTCGCCGGCCAGACCAGGACTCAAATCTCTGAAAAGATCAAGGATGAACTTGAGCGCCAGGGGCAGGCCACGGGAGCCATCGTGACCGTGGAATACCTCAACCTGAGCTATCAGGTACTCGGTGAAGTAGGCAGGCCTGGAACCTTCGCGATTTCGAAGGATGCTACTACTATCTTGGATGCCATAGCCAATGCCGGCGACCTGACGATCTACGGCAAGCGTGAGAATGTCAAACTTATGCGCAACAACAACGGCCGCCAGGAGACATATGTCGTGGATTTATGCTCCGCCCAGAGCCTGATTTCGTCGCCTGCATACTACCTTCAGCAGAACGACGTGATCTACGTGGAACCGAACGATGTGAAGGCCAGGATGTCCACGGTCAACGGCAATAATGTCCGTTCGACTTCATTCTGGATTTCGCTTGCTTCCCTCGCAGCGTCGACATCCCTGATCGTAATGAACGCAATCAATAATTTGAGCACAGACAAAGACTAAAACTTCATCGAAATGAAAAACAATAACGAAGAAATACTCATCAACCAGGAAGAATCCTTCAGCTTTCGCGACTTCTTCTATCGCTGCCTCTCAAAATGGTGGTGGTTCGCGCTTTCCCTTGCACTTTGCCTCCTTATAGCAGCCTACAAGATAATTACCACGATTCCGGTGTATCATTCGTCGGCCGAGGTCCAGATAAAGTCAGACTCCAAGGGACGTACCTATGATGCATCCACTGAGTTCAGCAGCATGGGAATGTTCGTTACTCGTACAAATGTCAACAATGAGCTCAGGGCATTCCAGTCCCCGGACCTAATGAACGAGGTAGTGGACAGGCTGAAGCTGGATATGAACTACAAGGTAGAAGGCAAGCGACATGACTACATCCTCTATGGCACCGGTCTTCCGATCAATGCTGAATTGCTGAGCATAGACGATGTAAGCACTGCGGGATTCACCGTGGAATTCCTGAAGGGCGACCAGATACGCCTCAAGGATTTCTTGTTCAACGGCGCCAAAATCAAGGAAAAATCCTTCGTTGGAACGATTGGCGACACCTTGGCAACTTCAGCAGGACAGGTTGTAATTACAAAGACTCCGTACTACCCTAAGCAAGGTAAATATAACAAAGATATTGTTGTCCGTAAGAATACCAAGAAAGGAGCTGCAGGCATCTACGGAGGTAGTCTTTCTGTTGCACTCAGTGACAAGGATGCCGCCGTAATCAACCTCGGTATCAACGATGTTTCTACCCAGAGGGGGCAGGACATTCTGAGCACCTTGATCGGGGTGTATAACGAGAAATGGGTCCTTGACAAGAATCAGGTTGCTAAGGCTACATCCATCTTCATCGACGACAGGCTCAAGGTCATCGAGGGAGAACTTGCAGGAGTGGATTCCGACATCTCTGCCTACAAGTCCGCGAATATGATCCCGGACGTTAACGCTGCAGCTGAGATGTACATGAGCCAGAGCGCCGCCATCAACCAGCAGATGCAGAACTTGGGCAACCAGCTCTATATGGCCCGCTACGTCAAGAACTCCATAGTCAATGAGGGCAGCAAGAACCAGCCGCTTCCAGCCAATATGGGTATAAACAATGCTGCCATAGAGAATAGGATTGCCGAATACAACAACAAGCTCATAGAAAGGAACAATCTCGTTGACAACTCCGGTGAGAACAACGTCCTCGTCAAGGACTACGACAAGGCCCTCGCGACTATGCGCGGTTCCATTTCCCAAGCCATCGACAACGAGATTCTGAACTTGAACACCCAGTACGGCAATCTGCAGAACCAGTCGAGGATGACTGCAGCCAGGATTGCTGCGAACCCTAACCAGGCGAAGCAGCTCCTGAGCGTTGAACGTCAGCAGGGCGTCAAGCAGTCCCTGTACCTATACCTCCTCCAGAAACGCGAGGAAAACGAGCTTTCGCAGGCTTTCACTGCATATAACACCCGTATCATCAAGCATCCCATCTCCTATGGACCGGTGGCTCCTCAGAGTAGGAAAATACTTCTGATTGCTCTGCTTGCCGGTCTCCTTCTGCCTCTGGCGATTCTATATGTCATAGCTGCCAGTGACACCAAGGTTCGCGGCAGGAAGGATGTCAGGAGCCTCTCACTGCCGTTCCTTGGTGAGATTCCTCTCGCATCCAAGAAAAAGAGCCTGTTCAAGAAGTTTAAGCGTGTGGCTGTCGCTGACAACACTGTAGTTGTCAAGCCAGGAAGCCGAAACGTGGTCAACGAGGCCTTCAGGGTGATGCGAACCAACTTGGAATTCATGACTAAGGACAAGGGAGCAAACGTCTTGGGTATCACCTCATTCAACCCTGGTTCCGGTAAGTCCTTCCTTTCTCTCAACCTTGGTGTTTGTTTCGCAATCAAGGATAAGAAGGTCTTGGTGATCGACGGTGACCTCCGCCACGGTTCCCTCTCAGCCAGTATCAACAGTCCGGAGAAGGGTCTCAGCGATTATCTCGCAAGGAAGGTGGATTCCCTCGACTCTATTATCTACCATTCCGATGAATACAAGACCCTTGATATCCTTCCAATCGGTACAATCCCACCTAATCCTGCCGAACTTATTGCTGACCCGAGGTTTGGGGAAGTAGTCAATAGCCTCAAGGGTAGGTATGAATTCGTCATTATCGATTGTCCTCCAATCGACATCGTGACGGACGCCAAGATCATAGACGAGTTCGTGGACCGCACCGTATTCGTTCTCCGCGCCGGACTATTGGACAAGGCTCTTCTGCCTGAACTTGAAAAACTCTACAACAACGGGGAATACAAGAATATATGCTACGTCCTTAATGGAACCACCTCTGGCAGTGGCTACTACGGTCATTACGGCTACTATGGCCACTATGGCTACTATGGCGGTAAGTCCAGCTATTACGGTAAGGAAGCATAAAAGCGTAAGATATGATGACACTGATTGAATTGCCATATCAGCTGGATTCGCTTGAACCGGTGATCAGCGCCGGAACTATCGGGTTCCATCACGGAAAGCATCTGGCTGGTTATGTGGCCAACCTGAACAAGGCCATAGCCGGTACAGAACTGGAAAACGCTCCGCTTGAGGAAATCGTGAAGGCAGCCGAGCCAGGCTCCGGTGTCTTTAACAATGCGGGGCAGATCCTGAATCACAATCTCTATTTCAGTCAGTTCAAGCCGTTCGACAGCCATGTTGGCGTACTGCCAGAAGGGCTGCTCGCATCAGCGATTGGCAGAGATTTCGGCTCATTCGATTCCTTCAAGGAGGCTTTCGTTGCTGCCGGCACGTCGATATTCGGAAGCGGCTGGGTCTGGCTTCAGGCTGATGCTTCAGGAGTCCTTTCCATCGGCAAGTACTCCGGAGCCGACAATCCGGTAGTACACGGCCTGAAACCTCTCCTGACCTTCGATGTCTGGGAGCATGCCTATTACCTAGACTACCAGAACCGCCGCGCCGACCATCTGGCCGCGTTGTGGGGGATTGTGGATTGGAAGGTAGTGGAGAGCAGGTATCAGGAATAGTATCTGACGATGGTAAAGATCCCAGTCATTGTATTGTCGTTCATTCTGGTTTCGCTTTCGGGTTGTGGGGCGAGTAATTCCGTGAAGAATACTGGAAGCAGTCAGCCAGAAACGCAGCAGGAAGTCAAGGAGGCAAAACAAGCGAAGGCTGCCGATCCTGGCAGTTCTTCTCGGAGTATCTCCTTGGATGACCTTCTTGGAAATTCAGATTCACAGTCTGAAAATAAGGTTGTGAGTACTTCCAACCCATGGAAGTACTATACCGGTCCTGACGGAATAAAGCGTCAGGACATCTCCGGTGTGGAATGGGTCGTGCTTGAAGGAGGGAAGGGGAAGTCGCTGACTCAGGCAATGGTAGGCCAGAAGTTGAGGCGATATGTCATAAAAGGCAGTTTCGATCTCGGCGGAAAGACCATCAGGATGCCTTATGGCAGCGTCCTGGACCTGGAGAGTGGATCTTTGAGCAACGGTGCACTGGTATTTGACGATACTCGTGTCACTCCGGTCTATGCGATCTCCAAGCAAACTAAACTAAACAAAGTCAAGGTCTCAGGTACCTATTATGAAACCCTTGTGGACCTTTGGGGAGCGACTGAAGAGCCTCTGTTTCCTTGGGACACCACAGCGCCGAAGAAGGTCTATACAGTTGACCTAAAGAAGTTCGGTATTACTCCGGGTTATCAGAAGAAAGGCTCCAACGGACATTATTCCGACAGGCAGTACGACCTGATGTACAACAACGGCGTCGGCTTCACCAATGCCATCCAGTGGGCATACAAGAACGGCTACGACGGAATCCGCTTTCCGAAGAATGATTATTGTTTCACACCTAGGACAACTGACAATAATAGTCCAGCCGAAGGCCCGATTGTCCTGATACAGGATTTGGATAAGTTTGATATTGACTTAGGAAACTCGACCTGCTATCTTGTCCTTGACAGCTCTCGTAAGTCGAAGTATTATAGATTGACTCCCGACAAGCCTTATGAACAAGGTGGACATCTTTTCTTTGTTGCTGCCAGCATAAATCTTCAGATACACAATGGAAAGATGGTCGGAGACCGCCGTTTGCGAGATTTCTCCGAAGGGGCTGAACGTAATTTCGAAAGGAGTTATGCTATTTCGTTATCGGCTCATTGTCATAATGTTCGGATCCATCATCTCGACTTATGTGATTTCATGGCTGATGGGATATCGATTCTACAGACTGGCAATTTCTATGACGATTATAATGGCCAGATACAAGGACCACTGTATTCTGAAATGGGTACTCTGAGCTTTCCAAAGTATGTATTACAAGGAGGTCGAGTTGTCGAGTCTAAAGATAATCCGGAGAAATGTACCGTATCGAACAGTTTGCGTCTGGACTATCTATATCGGGGAGCTAAACTGCATCCTGTTATTGCAAAGATAGCTGCTTTAAGGTACTATTCGATTAACAATAATCGTGGATATACACGGATACCAAATATCTTTTCTAATCTCGAGGTGCTTTCATTTACTTCAAAGTCAAAAGAATTACCGTTGAGCATTATTCCAGCATCTTACCTCGAGAGGGTTCATCTTGCCCCTTCTGTGACGGATGTCAAGTTTCAATGCCGACACGATGATGGGGTAAAGGATCCAAGTTTCAAGCACACTGCAGCAATCTCCGAGGTCCTTTCAAGCGATGTTGTTATTGAATATTGCAAGATCCATGATAATCATCGCGGGGGGATTACTGGTGGTTCGAATAACAATCTTATCAGGTTCTGTTCTTTTTCGAAAAACGTTACGGATAAGAATTTCAGCGGAAAGACAATACCGTCTTTCCTGGTAGGGGGGACGAACTATCATATCAACTATGAAGATAGTTTTGCGAAGAATCTTGTAATTGAGCATTGTGACTTCTCCCGAGACAATAATAGTATTGGGAAATTATTGTTCGGGGTTTTCACATTTTCATTTCACGATAACAAGTCAGATGCCGGTATAATTATTTACAATAATCTTTTCTCTGATGTTCGTGACAATGTTTTCCGCAGTTCTGGCATATCCTTCTCCGGCTGGGCAGTACCTACTGATGATATGTCCACTATGAAATCAGGCTTGAGATATATGTGCAGGGTCGCGATGTTCCATAATAACGTTGAAAAGAATGCATCTAAACCGACCGTTAACCATAGGACATTGCTTTATTCATACGACAACAAGAACTGATCGGTCCGTTCAGTGACGATGAGAATCGCGTAACCGATGGCAGATAATCTTCGTAGTAAAGCATTTTCTGGAGTAGCCTGGAAACTGATCGAGAGATTCTCGGTAGAGATTTTCGGTTTTATTGTTGGCATTATCCTGGCTCGGAAACTTGATCCATCCGACTATGGTTTGGTTGCAATGACTGCAATCTTCTTCTCGATTTCGTATCTTCTTATCGATGCAGGCTTCAGTACGGCTTTAGTCAGGAAGAAAGACAGGACCGAAATCGATTATTCCACAGCTTACCTGACGAATGTTGTTCTTTCTCTTTTGTTCAGTATCCTGTTGGTTTTGGGAGCCCCATGGATGGCCAGGTTTTATGGTGAACCTCGGCTTGTTTCTATAGTCTGTGTCAATGCGCTCATAGTCTTCCTTGGCTCATTCATTGCAGTTCAAAATGTGAGGTTATCGATTAATCTTGAATTCAAGAAGCAGAGTGTCATCAATGTCGTTTGCAGTATTGTCAATGGCCTGTTGGCAATTATAATGGCGCTGGCTGGGTATGGATATTGGGCATTGATCATTCCTTCAGGTATTGTGCTCTTCCTGCGAGGTGCTCTGTATTGGAAGGCCCAGAGATGGTTTCCAAAGCTTGCCTTTTCTTTGAGTTCGTTCAAAGAGATGTTCTCTTTTGGCTTCAAGATAATGATAACCGCTATTATCAAAGCTGCATATGCCAATATTTATTCTCTTGTGATTGGCAAGAAATATAATGCAACTGATCTCGGTTACTATAACAGGGGTAATAGCTATGCTTTGCTTCCGTCGAACACAGTGGCAAATACTCTTGGAAGTGTCAGTTATCCTATTTTGAGTAAAATCAATGATGATCCAGATAGATTGTCATCAGCCTATCGACGTATGATTGGTCTTGCCGGTTACGTGGTCTTCCCTATAATGATTGGTTTGGCTGTGCTCGCCCGACCTTTTGTCATTGTATTGGTAACAGATAAGTGGGAGGCGTGCGTTCCTTATCTGCAGGTATTGTGTTTTGCCTTGATGTGGGAACCGATTCATTCATTGAATTATAATCTTCTGCAGACAACAGGCAGGGCAGACCTCAGGCTGAGGGTTGAAGTAATACAGAAAATTCTTTGCGTGGTTGTCTTGTTCATCACTATACCACGAGGGATACTGATAATGTGTTTCGGAAGTGTTGCTGTCGCAGTCTTGAGCTTGTTGATTAACACTTACTACACGGGGAAGTTGATAAATGTGGGATTCGTTTCTCAAATGAAAGATTTGCTACCGTCGTTGTCTCTTTCTCTTGTGATGGGATTCGTGGTATGGATATGTACAAAAAGTATGGGCTCTGTGTATGTGCAACTTCTTGTTGGTATTCCTCTTGGAATTGCAATTTACTGGGGTTTATCCAAGATTGTTAAGTCAAAGAATTATGACTACATGTTACTTCTCTTACGCGAGAATGTGTTTGATCGTCTGAAGAAATGATGAATACCAAGATAGTTTACGTATTAGTCAGTGACGAATCGGATTATTATTATGAGCAGGTGATGCTGAGCATACGCTCTCTGATCTATTATAATCCGGATGCACGGATAGAGGTTTTAGTTGATAATGCTACTTTTACCAATTTGATAGGGAATAGGGAGGCGATCAAGCAATATGCGGATGTAATAGAAGTTGATACACCTGCCGGATATGATAAGATGCGCAGATCGCGGTATCTTAAAACAAACATGAGGAATCTGGTGGCTGGTGATTTCCTGTTTCTTGATTGCGACACTGTTGTTTGTGAATCGATAGAAGAGATTGACAAACTGGATGTCAACTTGGGAATGGTAGCTGATCTGAACGGTCCTCTGCTTCTGGATGAAGAGTACACTGTTTCTAAAGGCATAAAGGCAGGCTTCCCTGATTTTACTGGTAAGCCTTATTATAACAGCGGAGTCATATTTGTCAAGGATACAGATATGAATATGCTTTTTTTTAGCTCCTGGTACGAGAATTATCTTAAGTCTGAGTCGCATGGCGTATTTAATGATCAGCCAGCCTTATGTCAGACTAATGTTGAGTTCGGATATATTATTTCGGAGATTCCCGGGATATGGAATTGCCAGTTCAAGATGAAGGGATTTCCTTACCTGAAGAAAGCCAAGATTCTGCACTATTATGCGAATAATGGCAACAGTGAGCTTCCTTTTCATATCAAAGAGGTTTTCGACAGAGTTAAACGGCTAGGCGACGTAGATGAACATATTATACATCTTTTGAAGAAGCCTAGAACTGTGTTTTATTCTCTTCTTGATATGAATCCTGATAAAGCATTCGATTATTTATCCTCCGACACGATTAGTCTGTTTTATGCTCATCCTCTTCTATTTAGGCTTGTATCGAAAGTGTTGTCATTTAATTAAGATTCTTTATTGTTATTAGATGATATCTGTCGTTATCCCTGTATATAATGTTGCGGCTTATCTGGATGAATGCCTGACTTCTGTCGCCCGGCAAACATGCAGAGACTGGGAATGTATCCTGGTTGATGATGGCTCAAGCGATTGCAGTGGTGATATATGTGATTCGTGGTCAAGTAGGGATAATCGCTTCATAGTTATACATCAGAGTAATAAAGGGGTATCTGCTGCGAGGAATAATGGTCTGGCAAAAGCTGAAGGTGAGTATGTGGTTTTTATTGATGCAGATGATTGGGTTGAGGAAACATATCTTTCAGATTTGCTAGAAAAGGCCGAAGATTCGATGGATTTGGTTTTATCTGGGATTGTTCAGGAGAGAACAGATGGTAATAGTAGGATATGTCCGCCTAGAGATATCATTATCCAGTTTTCTACAGGTACTCAATCCTCAGATTGGGTTGAATATATCAATCTCCTTTATGGGCCGACTGCTATATTATACAGGAATTCCATAATTAAAGATAATAACCTGCTTTTCCCTGAACAACAGTCTCTTGGGGAAGATATGATCTTCAATCTTAGTTATCTCGAGCAGGCTTCGAATGCATTGATCATCCCAAAGGCAAATTATCATTATAGAATCCAAGATGGTAACTCTTTGTCCACAATGTATAGGTACAATAGATTTGAGATTGAATACGACCTATGGAAGAGACGGAAGTCGCTCTTTGATAAAAAGGGGATATGGACCAAGGAATTGATAGACTATATGGTCGTTCAGTTGTGGGGGATCGTGTATAATGGCGTTTTTAATGTTAAGTGTCCCCCGATGAAGTATCTTCGGAGTGTCCTTAGCATTCCTGAGATTGATTGGCTTAAGAAATCTTCTTATGATACTACTCCTAGAATCAGGAAGGCAATTACTTCGAGGGATTGCTTGTTTTTCTACATTTTACGAAGGATAAAGGGGTGATGGATCTAACTAATTTGAAGCTTGTTATCTGGGATCTGGACGACACTTTTTGGGATGGTACCCTCAGTGAAGGTCCGGTCAGGTTAATAGAAGAGAATGTACGCTTGATTAAATCGCTGGCAGGAAGAGGGATTGTTTCATCAATATGCTCTAAGAACGATGAACTTGCGGTTAGGACTGTCCTTGATGATGCCGGTATTTCAGATTATTTCATTTTCCCTTCTATTGACTGGACTCCCAAGGGGCAGCGTATTGTAGAATTGATTCGGGTCATAGGTCTTCGTCCCGTTAATTGTTTATTCATTGATGACAATCCAGTAAATCGACAGGAAGCGAAATACTATTTGCCCGATTTGAATGTAACTGGTCCTGAAGTGATAGATTCCATGAACTCAGCTATTCCGTCAATAGGTAAATCCGATCCGGAATTTAGTCGTCTGAGGCAGTATCATATCCTGGAAAAGAAGCATCTAGCGAAGGAAACAGCTTCTGATAATGAGGCATTCTTATTCGATTCGGACACTAGGGTTGAAATCCATAAGGATTGTATAGAGAATCTCGACAGGATTACTGAACTCGTTAATAGGACCAACCAACTCAATTTCACGAAGGTCAGGTCTACAAAGGAGGAACTGATTTCGTTATGCAAAGACCCGGAGGTCGATTCAGGGTACGTTACTGTAGCGGATAGGTATGGTGATTATGGTCTTGTTGGTTTTTTCGCGGTCAGGAACAACCGTTGTGAACATTTCCTGTTTTCATGCAGGACTATTGGTCAAGGAGTGGAGCAGTATGTCTATTCTGCGCTGAATTATCCAGAACTGGATGTTGTGGGAGATGTTGTGAGTGAGGTGACAAAAGGGCCTGCTCCAAGATGGATCAACCAACAGGCCTCAACTGTTGCGGCTTCTGGTCAAAAGAGGAAGAGTTTAGGAAAAGTAATAATGAAGGGCGGTTGTGACTTGAAGATCATGTCACAGTACCTATCGACTGAGGATGTTATTGAAGAATTCACATACATCGGCAGTAAACGGAAAAACAACATCGAGCATATTAATCATTCGTTGAATTATCTGACTTTCCCCTTCATGCAGGAATCCGAGCGGAAGAGCTTCTTGTCTGATTACGTTTTCAACGATGAAGACATGTTCGATACAGCGATGTTTCGTGATGACGTGAGTATCTTGTTTATCAGCACTATGTCAGAACCGAATCTAGGTGTTTACAGAAGGAACAGTGATGGATTCAGGTTTGCATGGGGGGAGTATAAATTCCCGTTGACAGACAGAGACAATTGGGAAGGATATGTTAACAAAACATTATACACAGCTGACAACGACTTTGACTATAAGTGGCTTAAGTGGTTCTCAGATAATCACACCTTCTGCGGTCGGCTAAGTGTAGATGAGATATTATCGAATTTCAAGAAACTTCTGGGTTTGACTAGTCCCGGAATGAAGATTTGCTTTATCCTGGGCAGTGAAACTCCATTTTTGAAGAACGACAAACCCAATTACGAAGGAAGGCATTTGGATTATGTTGAGTTGAATGCCAAGATACGCGACATAGCTAGAGACAATAATCGCGTATCGCTCATAGATGTTAATGAATATATTCGTGGTCAGGAAGATTTCAACGACAATATCAATCATTTCAAGCGTAGGGTCTATTATAATATGGCTTCACGTGCCAATGAATTGATTGCTGAACTAACTGGATCCAAGTTGCATCAGAAAAGCAGGTTCTATTTGTTTTATAAGAGTTTGATAGATGAGATTGGTTTCACCGGATTCTATCAGACCAGATTCTGGCATTTCATTCGAAAGCCATATGTCTTCTTGAGGAATAAAGTGTTTGTAAATAATACTGGCTAGATGGTGAAGAAATCGATTGTGTTTTTTACTGAGAATCTATACGGGGGAGGAGTTGAAAGAATCCAACAGACTATTCTTAAGCATTTCGATTATAAATTATATAGAGTTACACTTATCTCGAATCGAAAAGAACAGATGGATCTTTCTTTGTATCCCGAAGAGATTCATAATAACTATAGGTGGGTATTTGAGTCAGTATCCGAGAGTGATTCGTTATTAATACAGTTTCTTAAAAAAGTAGTAAATAAGCTGAAACTGTTTGTGTATTATCATTTCTCACCTACCTTTTTCTATAGGTTATTTATTCGTGAGAGATATGATGTTGGTATTGCATTTATCGAAGGATATTCGACCAGATTATTGAGTGGAGCGCCATCTTCGACAAAAAAAATAGCATGGGTACATATCGAACTGGAGAATTATCACTGGTCAAAGGTGGCCTTTCGTGATTTCGAGGAAGAACTTTCTTGCTACAAACAGATGGATAGAGTTGTTTGTGTGTCAGAAACAGTTAAAGATCAATTCCAAAGATTGTTTCATAAGGAGGCTACCGTTATGTACAATCCGATAGATACTGAAACTATAATAAGACTATCAAAGGATATTCCTGAGATGCCTCAGAAGAGTCATGAATATAGATTGATCGCGTTGGGGTCACTTACAAAAAGAAAGGGCTTTGATAGATTAATCAGAGCGGTTTATTCCCTTCTTTGTCTCCATTATAGTATTGAATTGTTTATTTTAGGTAAAGGCGAAGAAGAGGATCACTTACTGAAACTGATTAAAGATCTCGGACTAGAAGCATATGTCTTTTTATTAGGTTACAAAGAGAATCCCTACTGCTATATGAAAAATAGTGATATTTATATCTGCTCTTCATTTGCAGAAGGCTACAATACGGCAATAACTGAGGCGATGGTTCTTGGACTACCTGTTGTATCTACTTTATGCTCAGGCGTATTAGAGCAATTGGGAGACTCACAATATGGTATTGTTACAAGTAACACGGAGGAAGGCCTTCGTATTGGTATTGAGAGCATGTTGAATCAAGATGCTATCAATCACTTTTCGGAAATGTCTGCAAGTAGAGGGAAGCATTATTCTCTGGAATTAAAAATGAAAGAATTCTATAAGTTGTTGCTGTAGAGAGGTTTCGAATTGTCTTTCTTTGTTCTCTTGTCTTAGTGTATTATTCTAAAATGGATGTATTGTATAAAATAGATTGCTTCGCGTTAAGAGTTTTGTCCAAGTTGAGGTTAAGTTCTCCAGATTATAAGGAGAGATTCTTATGTCGAAGGATGTCATTATTACGATTTGTAAAAAGATTATCAAGGAGGCTTGATTTGTTCGATTGTTGTGACAAGGTTTCGGTTGAGTCTAAGGCATCAAAGTATATTTGGATTATTTGGGCGCAAGGGCTAGATGCAATGCCAGACCTTGTCAAGAGTTGTTATCAATCGGTTATTCGAAATTCAAATGGTTTTACAGTATGCTTGGTAGATATGAGCAATATCAGTGAATATGTTTCTTTGCCGGACTTTATCTTTGAGAAACTTAACAAGGGTTATATTTCTTATACGCACTTTTCTGATATCTTGAGATTCGCGCTTTTATCTAAATGGGGTGGCTTATACTTAGACGCTACTATTTTTGTCTCAAGTCCTATTCCTCATTTTGATTCTCTATTTACTATCAAGGAAAAGGACAATCCACAATATGCAAGTAGAGCTAAGTGGGCCGGTTTTCTTTGGTATCTCCCTTCGGACACTTCTTTCGCTAAGTATGTAGTTTCTTTTTTATTAGGCTATTGGGGAAAGTATGATTCGATTATTGATTATTTCCTTCTTGACTATGTAATACGATTATATTATGAAAGGAAGGAGTCCTTCCGAAATACTATTGATTCATTAGGGTATTCCAATCCATATCTGTATTTCTTGCAATCTCCATCATGTGATGAGCCTTATAATAACGAGTTGTGGCAATCAATATCAGAAGCCACTTGCTTTTTTAAAACGTCTTGGAAGCAGAAAAGAGTACGCGCAACGGAAGAACCTTCTTTTTATGAGACTGTACTCGGTATTGAGAATACTTAGAAAGAGAGTTTTAATTGTAATGATTATCTAGCGGCTTCCTCAAAGTTGAAGTTCTCAATATGAATCAAAAGTCTTCTATTATTGTTCCAGTCTATAATTCATCTAAATATATCAATAGATGCATTGACTCTGTTATCGGGCAAAAGTATGCCGATATAGAGGTCGTTATCATCGATGACGGCTCTGATGATGATTCTCTTGCTATTTGCAAAGATATTGCGTTAAAGGATTCGCGAGTGAAGGTGTTTTCACAACCCAATAGTGGTGCATCGTTGGCAAGAAACAGGGGATTGGACATTGCTACAGGGGAGTATGTGATGTTTGTCGATAGCGATGATTGGATAGAACCTGAAATGATTGAAAGAATGATGAGTGTATTTCAAGATAATCCTGAAATACAGATTGTTCAGACGCGTGTACCAGGAGATATGAAGGATCAGGTAGGAGATCAGGTTCTTTATGGAACTCAGGCAGTCAAGTACCTCCTGGAGGGCAGTTGGTGGGGGCCATATTGCAAATTGATCCGTAGAGAATTGATAGGAGATATAAGGTTCCCAGAAAAGACAATATCGGAGGATTATCTGTTTAATTATCAATTGTTTAGGAAAAGCAAAAGTGTCTATTATCTTGATAAGTGTTTTTATCACCGTACAGATCGACAGGATAGTCTCTCGAAGATACAATTGAGTAAGCGTAAGTTTGATGAATTTTATAATGTTAAGGAAGTTAGCGACTGGGTAAGCAATGATTTTCCTCACTATAAGTTACTAGCAGATTCACACCTCGCTGGCACTTGTCTTAAGTTATTGTTCTTGATATACGAGAATAATGCTGATTCTCGCTATGAGACGGAGAGGGAAATGATTATGGACTGTATCCGATCGAACTATTATTCTTTTATCAGGAATAGCTTTATTAATAAGAATCAGAGGCTACTACTAGCTACTTGTTTTTCGAAGTACTCCGCTCGTGTCTCAGAGAGATTATATCATTTCTTTAAGCAACTCAATTGAAGCATAGACTCTTTATCGGCATCCATTACCTCGAACTCGGTGGGGCTGAAATCAGCCTCATCGGCTTGCTGCAAGCATTGGATTATAGCAAGTATGATGTTGACTTGTTCGTGTACAGCCACAGGGGAGAGTTGCTGGAATTCATTCCGAAGGAGGTTAATCTCTTGCCTGAGATCAAGGAGTATGAGCAGATAGAAAGA
>Ga0256405_10007414_pt1 | contig 16567 bp, 13 predicted proteins | sample RumenRJG_02DNA_FD_189096 | JGI IMG/M metagenome (GOLD analysis project Ga0256405, IMG submission 189096) | Bovine rumen microbial communities from Lethbridge, Alberta, Canada - RJG_02 | ecosystem: Host-associated > Mammals > Digestive system > Stomach > Rumen | place: Canada: Alberta...
CGAATAATGAGAGTTTGCCGGGGAGACCTTTCCCCGGCGGCTTTCCATTCCGGCAGGGACAGGATTTCCGGCAGATGGGGGACAACTTAACAAGTCAACTGAGGGACAAGGCGTCCCGGCAACAACAATTTAGACATTATCCCATAGAGTGATACTCAGATGATAGGTACGGATGATTTACCGTTTACTTTTTCTTGTCCATACTGCCTCCTTCCGGGCATAAAAAGACCACCAGCGGCGTGCTGGTGGCTATTACCGATTAATTCCATTTGCATAATCATCGAGCATTTGTTTGTTAACGCGTTCCATTGCGGCGATTGCCTCCGGAGGAGCTGCCTCTGTAGGAACATATCCCACCCCTTTCTTAAAAGTGTGCCAGCTATCATGTGTGAGAATCAGGACAAGATCCTTACTTCCAGTCATTGAAAACACCTGCCTTTCTTAAAATGTTTTCAGCGAACTCTTTGTTAAGACCATTATAATACTGTGATAACAATTCTGGCAACTTCGAACTACCAATTCCAACTTATCAATATTCATTTCAAGAAGTCCCGGAGAGTTTATATTCCGTATATACAAAGAATCCCCCTTTGTATGCCGTTTCCCTTACCTTACCTGAGATAACGGCAACCAACGCATATCATTATAGGTTCAAAGATAGTTAATAATCCAAGTCAATCACCAGAGCGGGGCGGACACCAAGAGAGTCTTCATCTACGCGACTATGGTAAATACGCCCTTCATAATTGTTGACAGCCGCAGCACAGTTACCCCATTTTCCAGGAGACCGTAACCACCACGCACAATTTCCAAAACCCACAAAAACTCCGCGATCAACAGCATGCTGACTAGGTGTACAAGTTCTGTCCTTATCCTTTTTAAAAAACTGCTTTACTTCCTTAATGGATAACAGAAAAATCTGATCTTCTGTTGCTATACCGGGATCTGCATTGTATTCGTAGTCTTTATATGCGGAAACGTTACTTGTTCTAACATATTTCTGCTCCTCTTCGTTAAAAGCAGCGTTAAAAAACTCCTTATTCAGCCATTCTCTTAAAGTACTCTTTTCCCACGTTACATCTACGTTTTTTTCGTTATACTTTCTGCAGTCAATTGCCTGCTCTGTGAGCAAGAGAAGGCCATTTCTTTTTTCCAACACCTTCCAATGTATTGGTTCAACACCACTACCCGTTTCATATCTTCCGAATTGCACTTTTGATCCTATTCCAACATCTTCTTTCCCAAAGAGAATCAAATATGCTTCCTTAAACAGTTCCCTCTTTGCTTTACTCTTAATCTCCTCTTGATAATTATAGCCTTTTGATCTCGCGACTGCATAATCTGTCTCATAATCATCAGTTCTCCTGATTATATTTTGCAGAGCTTCCTCCTCTTTTTTTAAAGATGCTTCTAATACTTCAATTTGCTCTTGCAATTCTTTTTTCCCGTTTCTAAGGGATTCTTCCAACACATCTATCTGAGATTGCAGAGCCTTTTTCTCTTTGCCTTTAAAAAAGCCAAGCCCCTCTATTTTAAGCTGGTTCTTTTTGATCTCTTCATTTTTAAGAAATTCGAATTCTGCTATACACTTATGTTTCTGCTTTATAGCATCCTGAATTTCAGTCTGGTGTCCCTTTATCTGCCCTTGTATTTCATCAAGTTCATTCCTTGCCTTTTCTGCTGCCAATTTAGCTTCTTCGTATTTATTTTTCAATTCCAATAAAGTTTTCTTTTCTTCCATACTAGGAGTAATTTCAAAATCACCTGAATTTATCCTTTGTATCTGCATCTTGATTTCTTCGAACCGAGCAACTCTCTTTTCCTGTGCCTCTTTTATTGTCGCACAGTTCTTTTCTCTTAACTCTTCCCACTCGGTGAATTCGACAGCAAGATCCTTCTCCGCATACTGCTTTGCACGTTTCCAGTTACGATTATTCGTATAATCCCCAATAATATATTTATACCTTGCTTCATACTTGTTTCCGCATTGCATTTCCGCCATAAACAGGCCAAGATATGCTTCTGCAGACTCTGCAGCCAAATTCAGGGCGTCGTTGAAGAACCTTTTTGCTTCTTCGAATTCACCATCCTCCAGTGAATCATATCCACGCTTCAGAAAGGCCGCAGCGTTTGAACCGCCTGCCACTACCTGCTGGATCACCTGTGGTTGGGAAGCATTTACCTGTTTCTGGTCTTTCCCAAACAGCTTGTCGATACCTCTGATGAGGTCCTGCGTTGCTCCTACCTTACCAAGATCCTGCGCTTGCAGTTTGGCGAACTCTTTCGGGATGTCATAAGCGTCTATGTCTTTATAGCACGGGATAAGATACTTGCCCTTGTCCACCGCCATCAGTTTCAAAAAACGGCTCCATTCATTCTTCACCCAGACAGCATTATAATATTCATAGTTGGTCCCGAAAGCCAGCATGACTTTTGCGGAATTCAGTGCTGCGAAGATATAGGGCTCATATTCTGTCCCGAGCTTGTCTTCCAGCGAGATCCGGCTGAAGAACACACGATAGCCCCTCGCGGTCAGGGCATCATAGACATCCTGCGCAAGCACACTGTCTATCGTCCTCTGACCGTCTTCCGCCGTTTCCTTATAGCAGATAAAGATATCATAGGGAGCTTCCTTGCCAGACACTTCGATGATACCTTTGCGGATCTCCTCGAACTGTTTCGCCTGCTCCCGGTACACGGCTCTGGCAACGGTGTCCGCATTCTCCATGACCTGTTCAAAATCGGCGTCATCCATTACAGAATCAAAGGAAGAACGATGACAGGTAGGAACTTTCTTCCCGGTTGCGGGATCATCCACATATTCGATACCGTATTTGCAAAGCACAAGCCCCCAGTAGGCTTCCGCCTCCTCCGGGAACTCGCTCACGATGGACTCGAAGGCGCCTTCTGCTTTATCAAATTCACAGCTTCGAAACAGTCTGTTCGCCCGGGTAAAGAGCGTCATCTTCTTCTCGTTGTCTGCATTGGGGATAGTCTGCTTCGACCCGCAGTATTCACACTCGCATACGGTTGTGCCCGGCTCGAATACCAGATCGCCGCCACACATCTTACACTTTAAAACTGCCATAGTATTCCTCTTTTCTGTGAGTCCTTCAATCACTGTCTGTTTCTCTTTATTATTTGATTGCTTCACCTGGACAGTTCTTCCAATCGCCGCAAATCTACAGTGATCACCGGCCTCACGCCCTTAGGTTTATCCAAATATTTCGTGGGCGAGGTATTGTACCCCATATAATATCCGATAATATCTTTTCCCTCCCGGTATGTGTCGCCCAACCACCAGGTTGATATAGAGGATTCTGCCTGATCCCCGTTCCTGTATCTTTCTCCGTTCCGAGAAGCATAAGACGTTAAATATGTTTTTCTCTGTTGTTTATTTGTCAGTACAGACTCTCCCTGTTCTTTTGACAGAAGATAAACCTTATCCGTCGCGTGCGCGGATGAATAAGGATTCTCAGCAGGAATGATAAATTCCTGTTCTTCCACGGAAAAAGCGTCGTTAAAGAAATCTTGATTCAGCCATTTGCGTATAGTGCTCTCATCCCACTGAACCTGACCTTTCCCTTCATGATATGGTTTCACATCAAGGCAATACCGGCTGATCATGCTGCATACTCCCTGTGATATATCAATGATGATCCATTCGATAGGCGCTTTTTCCCCATTTCTTTCATACGGGTATGTTCCAAAGCCAATATAAGGATTCTCTTCAAAACGACGTAGTACCTCGTTCTGGATTCGTTTCTTTTCTTCATTCAATTGTACAATTCTTTGGCTCAGCTTATACTCATCAAATGCCTTCAGCTGACTGTCACATTCCTTAGAGCGCTTCCTCTTTTCGACGATTGTTTTTTTATAATCTGCAAGAACATCATTGGTTCTCTGCAAATTCCTTTCCAACTCTGGAAGCTTTGCCTCTAGTTCTTTTTTCTTTTTTCCCTGGAAGAAGCCAAGTGTAGGCAGAATATCCTTTATTTCAGTTATTTCTCTCTGAATCTGTTTCTTTTCAGCTTGTTCCGGCAGATTTATATACTCTTGTTCCGCATCAGCCACTTCACGAGCCAAAGCGGCAGCTTTTTCGGCAAGTTTTTCCTTTTCTACGGTTTCCATCTCCGTCAGCCGAAAGCCGGAATCAGACAAATTGCCCCCTTTCACCGACATAAGCTTATCGATCATAAGAGAAAGCTGCCTGACCTGTTCGTCAGTTTTCAGCAGTTCAGGAATAATATCTCTGTTATGGTACTTCTGTTCAGTAATTTTTGCTCTCAGTTTTTCCTGCCTCGAATCATCACGGATTTCTTTTTCACGTTTCAATCTGTCAAACAGGACCTTTAGTTCACCGGAAGCATACTTCATAGCACGACAGAGATTCTTATCCGCCTGGTTAATGCTATCCTTTTCGTACGCCTTGGAGAATGCAGCTTGATTACTGTGGCTATGTTCTGCAAGATAAAGCCCAAAGAAAGCCTCACCATTTTCAGCATCCATGTTCAGGGTCTGGTCAAAATAGTCTTTTGCTCTTTGGAACTCCTTGTCCTCCAGGGCGTCCATACCGCGTTTCAGTAATGCAGTCGGATTCGGGCCGCCGGTATTATTGTCCAACATGGCCTGGAGTTGTTTGATAGTCTCTGCTGAAATACTGCCATTGTTTTCTTTTGCAAACCGTCCCGGTCCGATCAGTTTATCTATTCCTCTCAGAAGATCCTGCGTTGCCCCAATCTTCCCAAGATCCTGCGCCTGCAGCTTCGCAAACTCCTTAGGAATGTCATAAGCGTCTATGTCTTTATAGCACGGGATAAGATACTTGCCCTTGTCCACCGCCATCAGTTTCAGGAAACGGCTCCACTCATTCTTTACCCAGACAGCATTGTAATAATCATAGGTGGTTCCAAATGCCAGCATCACCTTCGCGGAGTTCAATGCTGCAAAGATATAAGGCTCATATTCTGTTCCAAGCTTGTCTTCCAGTGAGATCCGGCTGAAGAACACACGGTAGCCCCTGGCAGTCAGGACATCATAGACATCCTGCGCAAGTACACTGTCTATCGTCCGCTGACCGTCTTCAGCCGTTTCCTTATAGCAGATAAAGATGTCGTAGGGAGCTTCCTTTCCGGACACTTCGATGATTCCTTTGCGGATCTCCTCGATCTGTTTCGCCTGCTCCCGGTATACAGCTCTGGCAACGGTGTCCGCATTCTCCATGACCTGGTCGAAATCAGCGTCATCCATCACAGAATCAAAGGAAGAACGGTGGCAGGTAGGGACTTTCTTTCCATCAACCGGGTCGTCCACATATTCAATGCCATATTTGCATAACACCAGTCCCCAGTAAGCTTCCGCTTCTTCCGGAAACTCTGCGGCAATGCTGCCGAAGATTCCTTCTGCTTTGTCAAACTCACAGCTTCTGAGGAGCCGGTTTGCCCGGGCAAAGAGAGTTATCTTCTTTTCATTATCCGCATTGGGAATCGTCTGCTTCGACCCGCAGTATTCACACTCACAGATGGTTGCACCCGTTTCAAAAACCAGATCGCCGCCGCACATCTTGCACTTTAAAACTGCCATAGCTCAGCCTCCACTGTCTCAAGCATTGCCGTTATTATCTCTCTGCTCTTTCGAAGCTTCATTCGCGTTTTTTACATTTGCCAGGGCTTCAAGGAATCTTTTTTGCTCTTTTCCTTCTTTTATTGACGCAATATATCGTTCTGTTTTCTCCTGCCTCTCTAAAGTCCAGAAGTCATCAGCGAATAGTTTTGGTATTTCCTTCTTCAGATAAGTTTCAAGAAAATAATTGATCGTTCTCAGCACATAATACTCACTGTCATTGTAAGCCATGAGAATGAGTGTGCTTTTATTTCCGTGGAAGTAATTACAACGATAATGATACGGATACTCAAACAGGAGGTATGTAAACAGCGGTAAATTGAATGATTCCGCCCTTTCAATCAGCAAACTGTATTTTTCTTTTCCGGAAGAGCTGTCATTCCTGAACGCATACGAATCGTCATAGAGTTCTTTGATCTGGGTTTCATTCAAAAGAGCTAGATATTTTTCAACATCGTAATTTCCCTTCCACAGATCATCTGCTTCCTTTCCTTTAAACTTTTTGTACTTCTCAACGACTTGCCATACGGCTGCTCCGATCAGGTCTGCTTCCGCTGTTATACTTAACTTCTTTATGGCTTCTTCCGGAACAGAATAATGTGTCTTGAGATGCTGTTCATAGCACTTATTCAGATAACTGTAATATGCATTCATAGACGTCCAAAGATTTGAAAAACGGTCTATTGCGTATTTGCGGCTCTGTGCAGCCAGATAAGAGAATACCGCAGACATTCTCAGATCATTGTCCATCTTGTACTTGGGTATATTGATGATTACCGGGATGATCTTTGTCCAGGTCTCATCTACATTCACATTTCCGTCCAGCATTGAAAACAGAAACGGGAAATTGGGAGAATTCTTATCATAGGTGTATATGGTTTCATCAATAAAAATATCGATCCTCTCCGGAATCAGCCCGGCTTTGTACTCGATAGCATGTACCAAATAAACCTTTCGAAAGGCGTCCCGGAAAACCTTGGAACGAAATGAAAGGATATCCTCTTCCGACAAACGGCTGCGAACTGGAATAATGACTGTTGCTTTCTGCGGTCCGACAAGCAACTGTACGCCCTTAACTGAACCAAAAGCGTATTCTCTTGCGTTTTTACTATACCCACCGTTTATTATGAGCTTATACTGATGCTTTCTGGCCATATTGTTAATTCTCTTTCTTTGTTTTCCTTTTTATCTGGCATAAAACCGATCTTCGACATATCCTGCGCCTGCAGATGGGTAAACTCCTCAGGGAGTTCATAGGGATCCATCTGTAAACTGACACTTCTGATCACCTCTCTGTTTTTTCCTTAATCTCCCTATTATTATCCTTTCTCAGGACAAAAGCTCCTAATGTTCTCCGCCGGAGCCAATAGGTATGGCCATGTCCCAGATGTGCCTGATAACTGCACAAGACCAGCCTGATCTCCGACAGCTGCATTTCACCTGCTGCATATTTCTGCCGCATCGATTTAAGTTTCCGTTTGTATTTTTTCTTTGTAGTCTGTCTGACTTTACGGATCACTTTTCCGGTATCTGTCAGGTAAAAATGAAATCCCAGATAATCGACACCGTTCCTGACCCGTGTAATCTGTGTCTTCCGATTAAATTCAAGCTTTAATTTCTCTTTTATAAGATGCTCCATTTCCGAAAGACAGTATCTCAGATAATCTTTGTCCTGATGGATCAGCACACAGTCATCCATGTATCTGGAGTAAAACCTGATGTGGAGCTTTTCCTTGATCAAGCGGTCAAATCCGTCCAGATAGTATATGGCAAACCACTGGCTGGTCTGATTTCCAAGCGGCAGGCCTCTGCCGGGTGATTTTTCATAACTGTCTATAATCTGAAAAAGAAGCCTTCGTATATCTTCATCCGTGAACGCGCGTGTAAGCTTTTCTTTCAAAGCATCATGGTCAATATTGTCGAAAGACTTCTGAATATCACACTTCAGGAAATATCCTCCGATACCATACTCCTTGTAGAATTCCCGGAGAAATCCAGATACGCGGTGCAGCGCAAAATGCGTCCCCTTCCCAAGACGGCATGCCGCGTTATCATAGATCAGTTTCCGGTCAAGAGTCGGAGCAACGACCTCATCACAAAGGCAGTGCTGGACAACCCTGTCACGATAATGTAATGCATGGATCAGACGTTCCTTTGGGTCATGGACTTTAAAACTGTAATAACCGGACATCCTGTAGGTATGGTCTCTCAAAGAATCGGAAAGCAGGGACAGGTTCCTGGCAAGATCCAGTTCGAAATCGATGACTTCGTGCTTTTCCCTTTTTCCAAGCCTTGCTTTCTTATGAGCTTTATAGAGATTTTGGAAATTCCATATCTTCTCATAGTCTGTCATGCTCTGTTATTTTCATCATTGATGTATCCTGTCTTAATGTATCCTTCTTTAAAGGGGCCGTCAGGGAGGTCTGGAGAAGCGAGCTTTGCCAGACCTCCGCATACATCGAAAGCCAAAGCATAAGATGCACCTGACGATATATGTTTTCCCGGCTGATCAGCCCGGGAAGGGATCCGATTCCTTTGTCCCAGGCACGGACTGTCCATACCCATGGAAAGTTTCTGGCACTTGGGATCAATGCGGGACGAATGCCATTATTATCATTGTTGACATTGTTGCCATTATAGTTGACCGAGCCATCGTTGTTGACATTCGCGGCGTTGTTACTATTGTTGCCGGGCGACCGCAGCCACCATCGGCACACGGCCTGTCCATTCAATCGGATACCCGGACCAAAGCCTGTTACAGCTGTGATCTCTTTCTGTCACTATTCATCCATGCCCCCAGCATATTCTGGCAGTCCGCCAATCGCCGGGCGATCTGCTCATATTGCTTTGGCAGGATACATCCCTGCTCCATTGACAAAAGTGCGAAATAACCCAGCACTTTCAGATCTGTCATTGCGGAGCGCTGTAATTCCATACGTTTTTCTGCCGCATGCAGATCTCCCCTTCTGACATAGATATCATTTGCCCTGAACAGGTTCTCGATCACGGACAGCGTAAGATTCTGCAACCGGCTGACAAAAGTATAGCGGAAGTGCTTCGGCGATTTCTGCGTGACCGCCATTACATAAGAGCAGAGAACTTTCGCTTTTATAATGACCTGGGGTTCTCCTTGTTTATGTTCCATAAAGCATTCCCATCAGATACGTGCATTAATACCGTATTTCACAAGAGCAATCCCCTTTCCGTCTGCTTCGCAGACACCTTCCCCCTGGGGAAGGGAGATTGCGCCTTCGGCGCTGAGTGGATGATTTAAGATCAGAAGATTTAAGACCCCAGATCGATCCACAAAGCGGGACGAATGCCAAGATTATCATTGATGACATGAGTGCCACCATCCTTGACCCAGCCACCGTATTCGACATCCGCGGCGTGGTTCCAAAGAAGGACGGGCGACCGCAGCCACCAGGGGCAGTTCCCACCGATCACATAAACACCCTGCTTTACCGCGTACTGGGTAGGCTTGCATTTTCTGTCTTCATTCGTTTTGAAGTAGTTCTCCGCTTCTTCAATGGAAAGCAGGAATACCATGTCTACAGTTTCCACTCCGGGATTCGTACTGTAATGCGGGTTTTTATGGGTTGAGACTGTACTTGCTTTAATCCATCCTTGTTCCGTTTCATTAAATGCAGAGGAAATGAACTCTTCGTTCAGCCATTTCCTTAAGGAACAGGTCTCCCATGTTACGCTTACATACTCTTCGTTATACTTTCTACAGTCGATTGCCTGCTCCGTGATCAAAAGGAGACCGCTCCCGCTTTCCAGCACCCTCCACCTGATCGGCTCGATGCCATTCCCGGTCTCGTAGCGTCCGAATTTAACTATTGAACCCGTATTAACATCCGCGCCGTCAAACAGGATCGAGTATCCTTTCTTCAGCAGCGACTCTTTTGCTCTCACTATGATGTTATTACTGAAGCTTTCTGTCTGATCCTGCGCGAATGTATATGCCGCCTCAGACTGTTCAGCTTCATATTCCTTTTTCTGCAGCGCTTTCGCCTCTTTGTCCAGGGACGCTTTCAGGCTTTCGATCTGCCCCTGCAGTTCTTTCTTTTCCTTTCCTTTAAAGAATCCGAGTCCCGCCATGCGTTCCTGCTTCTGCCTGATCTCTTCATCTGTTTTTTGCCGGTGGATTTTTACCTGTTCCCTCATTGCGGCAAGTTCGGCCTTTGCCTGCTCCGCTGCCGCTTTTGCCTCCTCAGCCTGGGTTTTCAGCTTCGCGAGGGCGGTTTCATCTTCCGGGTTGATATCAAAATGGCCTGCGTCGATCTCTGCGAGCCGGGACTTTATCTTAGAAATCTCAGCCCTTTTCTTTTCCCCAGATTCTCTGATCGCGGCTTTTCGTTTCTCCTCAGCCTCTGCTTCCTCCCTTAACCGGGCATTCCGGGATCCTTCCCATCCCGCAAGTTCTCCCGCAAGCTCTCCCTTAACATACTGCTTTGCTCTCTTCCAGTAGCGGTTGCCCGTATAATCCCCGGCGATATATTTCTTACCGGCTTCTGCCTTGTTTCTGCTCCCGGTCTCCGCCAGAAACAGTCCCAGGTATGCCTCCGCAGACTCCGCTTCCATATTCAGGGCATCATTGAAGAACCCTTTTGCTTCTTTGAATTCACCATCCTCCAGCGAATCATATCCACGCTTCAGAAGGGCTGCGGCGTTTGAACCACCTGCCACAACCTGCTGGATCACCTGCGGCTGGGAAGTATTTCCCTGTTTCTGGTCTTTCCCAAACAGTTTGTCGATACCCCTGATGAGGTCCTGTACCGCCCCAACCTTCCCAAGATCCTGCGCCTGCAGCTTCGCAAACTCCTTAGGAATGTCATAGGCATCAATGTCTTTATAACAAGGAATAAGGTACTTGCTCTTGTCTGCTGTCATGAGCTTCAGGAAACGACTCCACTCATTCTTTACCCAGACCGCATTGTAATAATCATAGGTTGTTCCAAAGGCCAGCATGACCTTTGCGGAGTTCAATGCTGCGAAAATATAGGGCTCATATTCTGTCCCGAGCTTATCTTCCAGCGAAATCCGGCTGAAGAACACACGGTAGCCCCTGACGGTCAGGGCATCATAAACATCCTGCGCAAGCACACTGTCTATTGTTCTCTGACCGTCTTCTGCCGTTTCCTTATAGCAGATAAAGATGTCGTAAGGTGCTTCCTTGCCAGACACTTCGATGATACCTTTGCGGATCTCTTCGATCTGTTTCGCCTGCTCCCGGTAGACGGCTCTGGCAACGGTATCCGCATTCTCCATGACCTGGTCAAAATCAGTGTCATCCATTACAGAATTAAAGGAAGAACGATGGCAGGTAGGAACCTTCTTCCCGGTCACCGGGTCATCCACATATTCGATTCCGTATTTACACAGTACTAACCCCCAGTAAGCTTCAGCCTCTTCCGGAAACTCTGCAGCAATGGATGAAAAGATACCTTCTGCCTTGTCAAATTCGCAGCTTCGGAGCAACCGGTTCGCCCGAGCAAAGAGCGTCATCTTCTTCTCGTTGTCCGCATTTGGGATCGTCTGTTTCGACCCGCAGCATTCACATTCACAGACGGTTGCTCCCGGCTCGAATACCAGGTCCCCGCCGCACATCTTACACTTTAAAACTGCCACGTATTTTTCTCCTTTATTAAACCATCACCTTACAGTATATTCAACCACATTGCAGGGCGGACTCCGCACTTGTCATATCTAGGACTATATCCACGCAGATGATTGGAAGAATTAGCCAATGTACCAGAATCATCTACATAAACACATTTTGGAACAACGCTTCTTAATGGACCATTTGATATTACTCTTGTCCGTAACCACCATTCACAGAATCCATCAAAAGAGGAGTTTATTTTTGTTTTTTGGGATGCCTGTAAAGACAGTGATGGAGACAGCTTTCTGCTGTTATCATCCGGAAAGTATTTTTTTACTTCCTCCAGGGAAAGAAGGAAAACCTGATCCATAGTTTCCTGCTGTGGTTTCTGCTGTTGCTTATTAACCAAATAGACCCTATCGCTATCACAATCAATATAATTCTTTGTTATCAGTGTAGTTGTTTTAATTAGCTCTTGTTCCTCTTCATCAAATGCAGCTATAATAAAGTCTTTGTTCAGCCATGCTCTGATACCGCTTCCTTCCCAATGTGAATTGTCATAATCACTAAAGGATCTTGCATCAATAGCATGTTTCGATGTTATTAACATGCTATCCTGCTTTTCTTCCAGTATGATCCATTCAATAGAATCTTCATTACCATTTAGTTTATATCTGCCAAACTTCAATTCTCCCCGTTCGGTAAACTCAACTCCATGCATCTGCAGCTTTAGCTTACGCAGCGCATTTTTATCAGCTTTATATTTTTGGTCCATTTCACAGGTCAAAAAGTCTATTTTACTCTGAATCTCCTTTTTTTCCTTTCCCTTGAACAGTCCTAAAGAAGCCTTCTGACGATTATAATCCTCGATTTCTTTTTGTAGGTTTCTGAAAGTACTTTCTATTTCCGCTTCCAGTGCAGTTACTTGTTTTCTTATCTCTTCCCGTTTTGTTTTACATGTCAGTTTTTCTATAACCGCTTCCCGTTCCTCCTGTTCCTGCTCTTCTTTTTCCTGCCGCCGTATTCTCTGTTGTTCGCTGGTCCACCTCTCTAACTCTTTATGATAGTTTTCTATCTCCTGTGAAAGACCTTCACTTTTGTTAGAATCCAGCACCATTTTAAACCCGGGACTGGAAAGAACAGCCTCGCCGTTTTTTGATTTGTTATGCGCTAGACGTTGCCAAAACTTCTCCCTAGTATTACAGGTCCGATTACCTCGGATCTCTTTAATATCTGCAAGACCCATAAAGGCTTCCTCAGTTATCAGTTTTCCCAACAGTGCATCTCCATTTTGCGCATCATATGTTAGTGCCTTCATAAATAATTCTTTTGCGTTTGTCCTGTGTTCGCTCTTGTTGGTACTCGCCTGTTCCAGTTCCCGGAAGCCCATCGTGATTAGAGCATCAATATTCTGACCACCTTCTACCTTGACGGTGCCTTCAACTTGAACGGGGCCTTCAACTTTGACTGTGCCCTTTATTTCCTGCACCATCTGCTGGACTTTCAGCTTATCATACTGCATGCCGCAGTATTCACATTCAAACAAACCATCAGGTCTGGCAACTAATTTACCACCGCAGATTTCACATTCAAGTTTTGCCATGGGATTATTCCTTTCAAAGATTATTTCAAATCTTATTTTAATGACGCATCATCTTTCAGCAGATATATCCAACCACATAGCAGGACGAATACCAATATTCTTAGCCGAGGAACCCGAAACTCCCTCTGCAGGCATTTTTTCTTCGTCATTTCCAAGTTCGCCATTATATGGTACACAAATCATTTTACTTGCCCGAGTTCCTTGCGATAAAAACTGATTTCTATAAGATCTCTAATATAACTCTCTCTTTAATCAACCCAGATCCAGCCACATGGCCGGGCGTTCGTATGATTTATTGGCATTATTAGATGGATTAGTTTCAGTAGCTTCTTTAAGAAGCCACTCGATACTTCCATTATTGTCAACATATGCTGCACGGCATCTATTCTCACCATATGATTTATACCTTTGCACATTTCTAAGCCACCAGGAACGCGCTTTAGGGGGGTCAGTTTCCCAGGGTCTGGATTTTTCATAGGCTATTCTGTCCCTTTTACTTTTAAAATATGTTTCTACCTCTTCCATACTCAACAAGAACAATCTATCTATTGTATCGTTCCCAGGGTCATCATCTTGTGGTTTCACTTTAACTGCAGTGACTTTAGTTTTTCTAATCAATTGCTTTTCTTCTTCTGTGAACTGTTTTTTGTAAAAATCATTGTTGAGAGATTTGCGTATTGAACTGGTTTCCCACGTAGCGTCATGATCATTATTAAAACTATACTGATAATTAGAATAATATTGAACGTATTTACTGATGAGCAAAATCTCATTACCTCTTTTATCTAATACAATCCACTCCATTATACTATCTTTGCCAATTACTCCTATTTCGACAATATCTCCCACTTTACAGGCAAGCAAAGTATACAGCTTGTATTCAAAAGGATGCTTCTTTTTAAGGAGCTTCCGAATGTCCTCATTTTTCAATCTTTCCATAGCTTCTGCAAGGCTAAGCGCGGGCCTTGTTCGCTCTTGCTGTTCATGGTAGTTTTCTTCAGCGACTCTAAGTTCATCCTGCAACTGAGCGACGTAGGCCTTAAGTGTTTCTTCTTTCCTTCCCCCTGTCTTTTTGAGGATCTCTTTGATTCGATTATTTAGTAATCTCAGCTTTTCTTGAAGTTGCTGCAATTCTGAAGCTATCTCTTTTTTTCGCTTTCCGGCAAAAAAGCCCAATTTGGAAAGTTCTTCCTCCAACGTTTTAATTCTTGTCTTCACATTGAATATTTCACCCTGAAGCTGCATCTCTTCAACATGAAACGCCGGGTAGTTCTCCATAACGGCTGTAGACTCGGCACATTTCTCTCGCGCCGCCGCTAATTCATCTGCTGCTTTCTGAAGCGGATCATCAATATTACGATTATTTAATGCCTCCGCAATGAGATCGATCAGTTTCTCTTTTTCTTTACGTTGCGCTTCATGCTTTCTCTGTTTATCTTTTTCAGCATCAATCATTAACTGACATTTTTCTATCCATTTATCTGCGTCTTTCCAGTTAGGGAGAGATGAGAAAAGCTTATGCGCTTCTATATAACTCTGTAATTTGCCCTTATTATATAATGCAATCGCATTCTGATACTTTTTTTCTTTTATCCTGTCATTAATCCTATCAAGATAAGTATCTAGTTCTTCACGAAGTGCTCCTCTATCAAATCGTAATATTTTCTTATACAGCTCATCGTCCTTAAAAGACTCTTCACATGTTCCAAGGTCTTTTCGATTTCTGACCTGTAATTTCGCCATCAATTTATAGAGGTAAGACTCCGCATTTTCCGGATCTTTATCCAGTATTTTTTCACAATATAGATCCGCGTTCTGCCAGTCTCCGTCTTCAAGAAACAGAGCCGCACGTTTAAGAAGAGCGGCAATTTCATTCCCTTGTGAAACCGCCGAATTGCCATCAGCATAATTATCCTTTATTGAAAACCTTCCAGCGCCTATCAGTTTTTCAATACCCTTCAGAAGGTCCTGTATGGCACCTACTTTCCCCAGGTCCTGTGCCTGCAGCTTTGCGAACTCCTTCGGGATGTCATACGCATCGATATCCTTATAGCAGGGAATGAGATACTTCCCCTTGTCCGCCGCCATCAGCTTAAGAAACCGGCTCCATTCGTTCTTCACCCATACTGCATTGTAATAATCATAGCTCGTCCCGATGGCTAGCATAACCTTTGCTGAATTTAAGGCAGCAAAAATATAAGGCTCATACTCTACCCCGAGCTTATCTTCCAGACTGATGCGGGAAAAGAATACACTGTAGCCTTTTGCAGTCAGTGCGTCATAGATGTCCTGTGCAAGGACCGAGTCCAGGGTCCTCTCCTTATTCTCATCTGTTTCCTTGTAGCAGATGAAGATGTCATAGGGTTCTTCTTTTCCGGAGACTTCTATGATCCCTTTTCTCAGTTCCTCGATCTGCTTGGCCTGCTCACGGTATACGGCCCTTGCGACAGTATCCGCATTTTCCATGACCTGGTCAAAGTCGGCGTCATCCATCACAGAATCAAAGGATGAACGGTGGCAGGTAGGAACTTTCTTTCCGGTTGCAGGATCATCCACATATTCGATGCCGTATTTACAAAGCACAAGGCCCCAGTAGGCCTCCGCCTCCTCCGGGAACTCTGCAGCAATGGATGAAAAGATACCTTCTGCCTTGTCAAATTCGCAGCTTCGGAGCAACCGGTTCGCCCGGGCAAAGAGCGTCATTTTCTTCTCATTATCCGCGTTGGGGATTGTCTGCTTTGACCCACAGTATTCACATTCACAGACAGTTGCTCCCGGCTCGAATACCAGATCGCCGCCACACATTTTACATTTTAAAACTGTCATAGTTCAGCTCCACTATTTCACATACAGCACCATTATGGTTGTTTTACAGTTCTATACAAGCGTTATTTCACATCAGGCTGAGACGGATACTCATTTAGAACGTTTCTTCTACACTAATCCAAATTGCAGGACGAATGGAATAATTATCGCCACCAAATCCTACACTCTTGCCCCTCCGGTCATAAAAAGCTGAGCGACCATCGTAATTAATACTCCCATGTTCATCAACATAAGCAAAGTCGGGAGATACCACACCGGAAGGTGTTCGAAGCCACCACCTGCTTCCATTTGTTTTATAATGTTTATATGCTTCCCAGTTCACTCTAGCCCACTCTGTTGGAACGCATATTCTGTCTTCATCAGAATCAAAATACTGTTCCGCTTCTTTCACAGAAAGCAAAAATACATAATCCACGGTATCTTTTCCGGCATTTCGACTTCCTTCTTTTGGATTATTATGAGCTGTCACAATTCTCGGTTGAATATAGGACAGTTCTTCTTCAGAAAATGCTTCTTTAAGAAAATCATCATTTAAATATTCTCTTAACCGACAGTTTCTCCATGTGACTGCTTCGGTTTTAGAATTCCAAATGTTATAGTCCAGCGGCCCTGCTTTTATTGCCATATCAGTAATAATTAATAAACCATCATCTTCATCTAGCACTCTCCACCGAATTGGATCTTCATCTGCACGTCCTTGCTTATATCTTCCAAATATAACTTCAGAACCTGGCTTGACATCAGACTGACCAAACAATAATTCATACCCTCGTTCCATCAATTTTATGGGTCAATCATTTTTCTTGTGGGATTGGCCATGCCACACTATAGGTTGCTAATACCGTCCGCCAGCCTTGACATGAACCTCAGGCAATGCTTCAGGGTTATCACCCCGACGGCGACGAACT
>Ga0256405_10007415_pt1 | contig 16559 bp, 13 predicted proteins | sample RumenRJG_02DNA_FD_189096 | JGI IMG/M metagenome (GOLD analysis project Ga0256405, IMG submission 189096) | Bovine rumen microbial communities from Lethbridge, Alberta, Canada - RJG_02 | ecosystem: Host-associated > Mammals > Digestive system > Stomach > Rumen | place: Canada: Alberta...
AAACTCTTTTTTAAATCTGAATGAGCTATTAATAAAGAATGTTAGTATCGGAATAAAATAAGTAAGAATAAAACCGTCTTGTAACGCTAAATGGTAATCCAAAAGCAAGAACAAGATTCCAGTAAATGAGACTATTTGAATATATGAATATTTCTTTTTCAAAAAATAATCATTTATATATCTAAGTATTGCTAAAACAAAGAACTTAATAACAATGAATTTAGGGAAGCTAAATACTAAATACGGGACAAATAGAAATAGCGATATTAGATCTACAATCTTCTCCTTTTTTATTGCTAAACTTAGTAGCTTTTTAAATAGAGAATATAGGAAATATAGATAAACGCCACTAGAAGAGATTAATCGAGCTAAATGTAGTTCTCTACTCAGATCATTAATCTCACTTTCTTTTCCACTTCCAAATAGAATAGATCCCACTATTCCCTGGGTATTTTCATCAAATCTTTGAAGAAAACTTTGCTTAAAAGAGTGAAGTCTTATCGGGTTTTTGAATTTAACCTCTATTTTCTTAATTTCTAATTCGCTATAAACTCCTTTTGAATTAAGGTAATTCTTAAAGTCAAATTCTGATTCTAGAGTTACAAAATCGAGTTCTTTTTTATATCCAGTAATTAAAAGAATGTCTCCTATTTCATGGTCGTGTTCTTTTTCATACACATATAATTTTTCAAAAGATGAAGAACCAATATAATAGTTATCTTTTACTTCTGTAACTAATAGGCGATATCTTTCTTTGGTAAATGTGGGCCTAATAAAGGATAGGCCCACACCTAACAAAGATGTAAAAAGCATAATGAAGGCAATCTTTTTACTTTGTTTGATAAATAGATACGTTAAGAAAATCGCTAAAGCGATAACACCTACAATAACTCCTGTTCTTATATTTATTCCTATAAATAGAGAAATAAACAAGAATAGGACTATCACGCGTGTAAGATTACATAGTTACGGATTTTACGGTAAGTTGCATTACCAATCCCATAGACTTCTAAAAGCTGCTCTAAAGATGAGAATAGGCCACTATCATTACGATAAGTGACAATTGAATTAGCAATTGTGTTAGTAATGCCATTAACTGTAGCTAGAGTTTGAGCATCATCGACATTGATATTTACTTTCTCAATCTCGCTAGCGTTACATAAGTCAGTGACATCATATTTTGAAGCGATGTAATAAGTCATTCCGCTAGTAAGGATCGATGTTTCATAAAACGCTCTTTCATCCGCGTTATTAGTTAATCCACCCGCAGCCTCAATTAGATCAGACATCAACGCTCCATCTTTTAAAGTGTATGTGCCTGTTTTATATACTTCTCCTTCGACAACTACAGAAAAAGTATTAGCAACCTCAGTCACATTTGCGACAGACTGAATGCCGATGTTTGGGTCAAGAACAAGAAATGTAGCAATAACCGCAACGGTGACTACTACGACCCCAATTAAGATTTTAATCATAATAAAACCCCCTTCATATTAATAAAGAGGGCGATTAGAGCAATTTTTTAAAAAAATATTTTTCAAAAAATAAAAAAAGCCCTTAAGGGCTTTTAAATTTTAAAGTTTTTTATTAAGCGCCAACTTTGAGAACTTCAATCTTGTAGTTCTTCTTAGCTTTGATTTCAACGATGTCTCCGACACCTTTGCCAATTAAAGCTTCGCCTAATGGACATGCGTTGGAAATCTTGTTGTTAAATGGATCACTTTCAACAGTACCAACAATCATGTATTTTGCTTCTTTTCCGTTTTCTAAGAATTTGATAGTGACAGTAGAACCAAGGGCAACTTTGCCTTCTTTTTTCTTGGAACGTTTTTCATCATCGATTAATTCATAGTTAGAAAGAATATCTTCGATTTGTTTAATTCTGCCTTCAACTTCGGCTTGTCTATTTCTTGCGGCATCATAATCGGCGTTTTCGCTTAAGTCACCTTGAGCACGTGCTTCTGCTAATTGTTTTTTAACATCTTCACGAACGACATCGATTAAATTTCTAAGTTCTTTTTCAAGTTCTTCTTTACCGACTTTTGTTAATTGTACTTTATCTGTCATGGTCTAAACCTCTTTTTATCAAGCGTTATTATATCAATAACGACTTACTTATGCTATAAGAAATTAATAGATTTACTTTGAAATCTATCTTAGTTTTCTTCTTCCTCGAATCCATCTTCATTAAAAGCGTTAAAGACTTCTTCTACTTCTTCATATTCTTCTTCGCTTTCAATTTCAAATAATTCACCATTATCGTTATATTCCATAGCGATAACTTCTTCTGGGTTGTCTTTCTCATAGAGGAAGACATATTTTTTCTTTCTCTCAGGATGTTCGTATGTGAAGAGAATCTCCATTATACGTTCGTTACCGTTCTCATCCATGATAGTAATTTGTTTTTCATCCATAATATCCATGTTACTTATTTCCTTTCATTCGAATATAGAAATCTAAGATTTCACATGCTGCTAAACGGTCAACTGTTTCTTTATGTTTTTTCGTAGAAACATTCATTTCATAAAGTGTTTTATGAGCGGAAATACTTGTCATTCTTTCATCTTGTAAATCAATCTTGAGTGTTGGATCTTCACTAAGTAAATCATCTTTAAATTTAATTGATGACTCAGCTCTCCAACCTTGAGAACCATCCATATTAATTGGTAATCCAATTACAATGTTTTTAATTCCAGTAGAGGCTACTACTTCATGAACACGTTTACGCGCTTGAGAGTAAGCTTCTTTTTGGAAACGGAAAGTCTCTAGTCCATGAACAAATCCTAAAGAATCACTTGTCGCAATTCCTAAGGTTACTGTTCCTAAATCAAGTCCAATATATTTCTCCATTACTTGATGGTTTCCTTTGCTAATTTAATTGCATCAGCAATCTTTGACTTGTCTTTACCAGCGCCACTAGCAAAGTCTGGTCTTCCTCCACCAGATCCACCTAAAGCACCAGCAGTGAGTCTCACTAAATCACCAGCTTTATAGGATTTAAGAGCTTCTCCATTTACACTACAGATAACTGAAATGCTATTTGCGTCATCACCAACTAAAACGATGACTGAATTTGGATGAGATACTTTAAGTCTATCGATTAATGACGCTAATGCATTTCTATTTGCGTCTTTAATATGTTTGACTAAAACTTCATATCCATTTGCTTGAGTGAATTCGTTATTAATGGAGTTAGCTTCACTACTTGCTAATTTGTTTTGTAATGTTTCAACAGTCTTTTTAAGATCAGCTTTTTCATTTAATAATGTGCTAAGTCTAGTTGCGACTTCGCCATAAGATCCAGCGCCTAAAGAATTTCTTGCTTGGTTGAGCATATTTTCTCTCTTCTTAAGAAGTTCATAAGCTCCTAAAGAAGTACGGGCAACGATACGACGAACACCACTAGCAACGCTCTCTTCGCTTTCAATAACAAAGATTCCAATATCTTGAGAATTCTTAACGTGAGTTCCACCACAGAATTCTTTAGAAACTTCGCCAAAGCAGACAACTCTAACTACATCACCATATTTATCATCAAATAATGCTTTCGCGCCAATCTTTCTTGCTTCATCAATTGAAAGAACTTTTGTTTCTTCAGGGATAGCTTCGCTAATCCAACGATTAACCTTTCTTTCAACTTCAGCAATCTCTTCTTCTTTCATCTTTTCAAAGTGTGAGAAGTCGAAGTGAATATAGTCAGAACAAACATAGCTTCCTTTTTGAGCGATGTGACTTCCAAGCACTTCTGTTAAAGCACTTTGGAGTAAGTGAACAGAACTATGGTTTCTCGCTGTTAAGTTTCTATTTAATGTATCAATTGATAATTTGACTTTATCACCAACTTTAATTTCTCCATATAAAACGGAAACGTGATGTAGATGTTGCTTATTAGGGGCCTTGTTAACATTAGTGACTCTAGCTTCCATTTCTTTGTTAGAAATGGTTCCTTTATCAGCAACTTGTCCACCGCTTTCCGCGTAGAATGGAGTTTCTTTAACAATTAAATCGCCTTCACCAGTTAATGTATCAACTTTGACACCATCGACAAATAAGCCAATGACTTCGCTTTCACATTCGGTGATTTCATAGTTGAATTTGCTTTCTGCGTTAAATTGCAATAGATCAATTGATTGCTTATTCATGGATTGTAAATCTCCACGAGCCGCTCTTGCTCTTTCTTTTTGCTTATTCATTTCTTCGTTGAATTCATTAATGTCAACTGTGACGCCATTTTCTTCGCAGATTTCTAAAGTTAATTCTTTAGGGAATCCAAATGTGTCATATAACTTAAACATATCTTTTCCAGATAATGTTTTGCTTTCTTTAATTAAATCGTTAAGGAGAGCTTCACCATTAGATAATGTTTTAATGAATTTTTCTTCTTCAGCGATAATTAATTTCTTAACGTATGCTGCTTTTTCAATTAAATATGGATAGAAGTCTTTCATGATTTCCACAACGATATCAACTAGTTGATATAAGAATGGTTTATCAATTCCTAAAACTCTTCCAAATCTCTCTGCTCTTCTTACTAGTCTACGTAAGACATAGCCTCTACCTTCGTTAGAGAAAACTTCTCCATCTGCAGTTGCAAATGTTACCGCTCTAATGTGGTCGGCGATAACTCTAAAGGCCATCTTATTAGATTCATATTTCTTGCCTGATAATTCTTGCACCTTTTCAATGATTGGCCAGAATAAATCAGTTTCAAAGTTAGATTGAGTTCCTTGCATAACGCATGCAAGTCTTTCTAATCCTGCTCCAGTATCGATGTTCTTGCTTGGAAGTTCTTTATATTCGCTTCTCTTCTTTCCGCTTACCGCGTTAAATTGTGAGAAGACGATATTCCAAATTTCAATATAACGATCATTTTCCATATCGTTTTTAAGCATTTCGATGCCTAAGTGTTTTGGATCGTATTTTTCACCTCTATCAAAATAGATTTCAGTGTCTGGTCCACAAGGACCATCTCCGATTTCCCAGAAGTTTCCTTCTAGTGGAATAAGGTGATCTTCTTTAACTCCTGCACTCAACCAGCATTTTCTTGTATCGTTATCATCTGGGAAATGAGTGATATATAAGAGTTCTGGATCAAATCCAAAATATTTATCGCTAGTTAATAGTTCCCATGCCCATGGGATAACTTCGTTACGGAAATAATCACCAATAGAGAAGTTACCAAGCATTTCAAAGAATGTATGGTGACGGTCAGTTTTTCCGACATTTTCAATATCATTAGTTCTAATACTCTTTTGAGCGTTAGTGATTCTTCTACTTGGTGGAACTTCACTTCCATCAAAATATTTCTTTAAAGCTGCAACACCTGCATTGATCCAAAGTAAAGTTGGATCATTTTTTGGAATAAGAGAACTACCTGGTTCGATATGGTGTCCTTTGCTTTCAAAGAACTTAAGCCAAGTACTTCTAATCTCGCTACCTTTCATTTTTTTCATGCTTTTTTCCTCCAAACATATAAAAACGTTCCTTTATAGGAACGAATTACTCCGCGATACCATCCTATTTCCTATCCATATTGGGATAGACTCTTAGTTAATAGTTATATCGTTAACTCTACGGTGGCATTACCCACTTGTCAGGGAGTGGCCCATTTATTCTCTATTACGTTATCTCAGCCTAGTAACGTTTCTCTTTGAATAGAAGAAATAAATTTCTTTCCCTCAATTTCACTAATAATATATATTATTTGTTTTGTAAATAAAATGATTTATTGTTTTATAACCATCATAATAGCTATTTTTGTTCATCCCAAAACCCTGGCCACTCTTCTTCAATTTCTTTCTTAATTGCTAGCCATTCTTCTTTAGACATTTGTTCTTCTTCTTTTCTATATTTCCTAACAAGTTTCCTTACATGTTCTTCAAAAAAAGCACTTACAAAAAGCGTACAAATCATAATGCCGATGTTTAATAACAAGAAAATATTTAATTCGTTATAAATATAATAGAGCGCAAGCGATACTATCGAAACAAGAAACATTCCACACAACACAATAAAACATTGGCAACATATTCCAATGTGTGGCTTCATGTAATTACATTTGCTTCCAAAATATATTATGTTTAATGGACTATTTTTTGGCAAAAGATACATTCTATAAAAGGTTACATCGACGCAAAACAAATTAGGCCTCCTTCCGTTTCTCGTATATATATTCATGATTATTGATTCATACGACACCAGCAGTAAAAAACTAGTACATATTGTGCAAAATATTATCATAACAAATCCACTACTCCGATTATTTCAATACCTACATTAATACAACCAGACACCAATTGAGAAAACAAAGATTCCATAGTTTTTTTAGAGTATGTAGATATAATAGCATCGGTCATCGCCATTACTAGTTTTTTTGAGTATAGATTTAACGTTGCTTGAAAACCTCTTGCTGATTTGTTAGCTGCATTTCCTATTATTTTAAAAATAGGATTGTTACGCATTGTTTCTTCTAATTCTTCTAAAAAGCTTGCACTATTTTGCACACCGGCCTTTGATAAAGCGCCAACGATTCCACTTGCAGCAGCCATAATACCAGCCTTTGTCCAATTGATGGATTGTAAATCACCACCAGAAGATATTAAGTCATCACCAATGCTTCCGACAAATCCTAAACCAGCATTTCCAAAAATTGAGCCAATAATACCAACTCCACTAAAGCTTAGTAGCCCACCTATTCCTCCTATTGCTGCGCCAAATAATACTCGCCAGTAGTTTATATTCCCCCAACCAACGGTTAAGCCTTGTGAAACTATGCTAGCTCCAGCACTTATGGCGGCACCCGCAAGAAAACCAGCAATTAAAAGAGAAATAAATATCGTCCCCTCAGGATCAGTATTCATCACTGGGTTATTTAAACAATAAGCAAATAAATTGAGTCCGTCAATATGCTCAACATCAATATAGTTAATGTCATCTATATTTAGCCATCTTCTCCACTCTGGATTGTAGTAACGAGATAAACAGTAATATAGATTAGTCTCGTTATCATAATAATAGCCACGATATCTAAATGGATTAATAAACGCTACATGAGTAGGGTTACTACTATATGTTATTTCATTATCATTACCATCAAAGACACGCTGATTACCATAAGCATCATAAACATATCTCGCAACTAGGTTGTAACTTTGATAAATAGCAACTATATCTCCAAAGACATTCTTTTCATATCGATAGAAAGTACTGTCTTTTCTAAATCCAATTATTCCTTCGTTTCCATAGAAGAACGTTAAATCATAAAGGACATCGTTATTACTATCCAGCACCTCTTCTTTAACAATCTTTTCATCATCAAGATAATATTTATGAGTAACATTATTAACAACCTTTTTAACTCTTATTCCTTGATGGTTATAGGTATTATTAATAGTTAAACCGAGAGAAGAATTAATAATTGAATCTAATAAACGTCCATGTATCCAAGAAAATGAATATCCATTATAAGAAGTTGGATTAAAGTTTTCATAAGTTATTGAGCTGCCACCGAAAGAAGTAAGTAAATCCTTATAATGAGAATCATATAAGTATGTTTCAGTAGACGATACTTGTTCACTATTAAGGGGTGAATGTGTAATAGAAGTAATATTTCCATTATCATCATAAAAATATCTAATAGTCTCATCTAATTCATAGTTATCTTCTCTAATTAAACGATTATTAATATCGTATAGATAATTTGCTCCTGTAGAGGAATCTACTTGTTCTTGATCTCCTCTTTTAATTGAAGTGATATTGCCTTTATTGTCATAGGTTAGATAAGTTGAATAATCAAACCGGAATGATGGGAGATAAACATTATTCAAGATTTTTACTCTTTTGGTTCTATGATAATCAATTCGTTTTATTAAAGGACTTTCTAAATGAACTATTTCATTATTTTCTTCTACATCTTTTGAATAATAAACATATTCTTTAGAAGAATGGGAATATAAAGAATAGGACGGGACATAGGAGTCTATCTTGTTTATTCTAGAAAGTGCATCATATTGATATTGCTCTTTAACATAACTTGAATCATTTATTTTATGATCGATTTTTGTAATGAGTTCACTAGAAGAATTTAAATAATTAATCTCGGTAGTAAATTCAAGGCTAGAGAAGGTAGTTGAATAGCTTATTAATCTATCGAAGTTATCATATTCGTAATTAAAAGAATAAATAGTCCCATAATTAGATATTTTTTTCTCAGACAATTTATCTAAATCATAATTATAGAAAGTACATATTGAAGCATTTAAATCATCAATTCGATATAGCTTAGCCTTTGAAGTAGATTTAACATTTGAAAATATTGTTGTCGAGATATTCTCTATGTCTTCTGGACGAGAATTGAAATAGTAGAATATGGCTTTTCTATCATCTACATAAAACGGGTTATTTGAATTTGTAATAGTTGATATAGAATATAATCGATTATAAATATCATATGTATATCGAAGTCCATATATATTCACTTTATTTGGAAGGGGAGTCCCTAGACTCATTATTCTCTCTTTAACATAAGCATCAGTAAAAGTTGTAGTACCTGTTCTTATCTTAAATTTATGTAATTCTCCGCGATTATCTTTCTCGATCACAAAATACGAAGAATTAAACAAAGAACTCATTTGATTATTGACATAAACCTGATTGTTTGATGAAGCTCCTTTTTTAATCTTTTTGATATATCGATAATAGTTATCATATGTATGTGACTCGACATTATATGCTTCATCAATATAAGAGGAGACTAAAGAAAGGGAAGAATTAATGTAAGAGGAACCTCTAGAAACAATATCACTACTTGATAACTCACTTTCGTAAATAACTCTATTTTTGTTATCGTAAATATATCTTTTACGGAAGAGACCAACACCACTAATATTGCTATTTTCAACTTTGACCAAATTATTATCTGAATTATAAAAATAATCTGAAATATCGCCATTTGACTTAACTTCTTTAATCAATCTAAAGTTTTCATCGTAAATCGATGTGTCTTTATACGTATCATCTCCAATTTGGTTGATAGTTACTAATCTATAAATCACCTCATCATCCATATCTGTATCTTTAATGAGGTAAGTAAAAGAATAAATATCCTTAACTACATCATTATCAATGTATTGTTTTTTGAGTGTTTTTTTCGCGTAGATTGTATTTAAACCTGGGATATTCCTATGATTTCTAAAATAATATCCACCCTCAGTAGAAGGATAGACATATGGAGAATAAATAAGTTTATGCAAATCTTCGCTCCAGATGAAGAATGTTTCTCGGTCTATATTTAAATAATTTCTTATTAAATCTTTAAAAGAATATCTTGTTTCAATATTGTTATAGACATCAACATCTTGAGATAATTCACACCAATCAAAAATGTCAATATGTTCTGGTTCATTTTCTAGCACAATATCTGAGGCATTATATAAGCTGTCTTTAATTGCATAATGAGATGTGACTTGGAAATTTTCTGCTTCAATAATAAAGACATTAGAGAAAGTGACTCCACCAAAATCAGCAAACCCCTGCGATTCAATTCGAATGTTATACTCACCAACCAATGAATCAAAATCATCAAACGGTGCAATGAATGGAATGGCTACCGTTTGTCTTTCTGCATTTGTTTTAAAAGTATATGAATAAAAAGCAAAATGGTCTTGGAATCGTCCATCCGTTAAAGAGATAATAACTTTTCGATTATCACCAAAAGATATTCCGTTTGGTTTGCTAAGCGTGGCTATTAGAAAATATTTTTTGTTTTTATAGATTTTAAATCCACTAGAATAAACGATATTTACTGATAAATCATATGAACTTTCAGAATTTGAAAATTCTTCTAACCGAATGCCACTATTCCTAATAAAACATCTGCCGTACAGTTCATGTTTAAAAGGCAAAGAATATTCTCCGGAGAGAATGTTTTTTAACTTAAAATATGATGATTCTTCTTCGTCTTCACTTTCTTCTCCGGTTTGAGTAACTACATAATCGGAGTTATATGAAATAAATGTCTTTACTCCATAAATATTTGTAATTGTTGTTTTTAAATATTGATATAAAAATGTATTCTCTTCTATTTTTTTAGAGTTGAAGTATTTTGAAACACTACTAACACGGTTATTTAAATAAGAGATTAATATTTTTTGAGAATCATAAGAAGTAACGCTTATTAAATTCGCATTATTATAGGTGAGTGATTCGTTATATGTTTCATTGTCATATGATATATCTGTTAATAGGTCATCAACTATACTTAAGGTGTAAGTAAGATCGTTATTAAGTGATATGAGAATTGTATCGGTTGAAATGTCACTACTGTAATTAATCGAGGTAACATTACCGTTATAGTCTGTGATAGAAATTGAGTTATTAGAATAAGATACGTTTATAGTTCTTCCGTCTTCGTTGATGTAGGAAATTAGATAACCATCACTATTAAAAATCTTTTTAGCAGTTGATAATTCATTAAAAAGTTCATAAGTGACAATATTATTTATTGTCTTTACTTGTAGAAGAAGTCCAGAACCATCATTCGTGTAATACATATTTGGATAATTGCTAATAGGTTCTAGTTCGTGTTCGACATTATTTTTATCAACGAAAACAAGAGAAGACAATTGTCCGCTGCTATATTCGATAATTAAATAGTCAAGTAGATTAAGCTTGAATCCATAAGGAAAGAAATGAGTTCTTCTATTTTTCATCTTTGAAGAATATGTAAGTAGCACTTGATAAGGAAGTAGGCCACTATAGAATTCTCTAGTTAGATGGATATCTTGAGTTAAATGATTAAGTGAAAAAGAATAGTCAGGTATTTCTAAAGACAAGACATTATTTGAATCATCATTTAGTTTGTTATAATACTCAAATTCAATGTGATCAGTATCTCCGGTGTAAAAGGTTAATTGTGATGAACTTTCATTTTTTAAAACAAAGTCTCCACTTACACTTCGATGATTGAACAAAAAAATGGCCAAGTCAAACACTAGCCATTTTTCGTTTCCATTGGTTTTTGTTGTTGAAGCATCTATTAGTTCATATTCATCAAGCTCATTTTTATGATAAAGCTTAATATTATTTGATTTAGATGTTGTGACCGTTCCTAAAGTACGAATATACAATTTGATAGATGATAATAATCTTGACGGATCTACATTTTGAAAAAGATTACTACTTAATGTGTATTCTCCATTTGGCATCAAAAGATGAATCATATCAGTCAAAATAGGATCAATCATATATTAATTGTAGTATAACATCTAATTAAATCAAATGATTATTTCTTATCAACACTAAACAATATTATTCTTTTTCAAACATATCCTTTGGTGCTCCACACCAAGGACACATATAGGAATCTGGAAGATCTTCAAACTTAGTGCCAGGAGCAATTCCGTTTTCAGGATCACCGGCCTCTTCGTCGTAGACAAATCCACATGCAACACAAATGTATTTCATATATTTACTCCTTTCTTATTTGATTTCTTCAAAGTCTGCTGGTCCATGTTTACAAAGTGGACAGATAAAGTCTTCTGGGAGTTCATCTCCTTCATAGACATAGCCACACACTTTACAAACATAGCCTTTTTTCTTTTCTGTTTGAGGTTTTGGTTTGACATTTGCTTGATAATAGTTATAAGTCATAGTCTCAACATTATTGATAACTTTACTTTCAGTAACTGAGCAAATAAACATTCCGTGAGTTCCTAAGTCAACATATTGGTCAACTTTAAGAGAAATAACTGAATTAACATAGTTAGTTAAGACCGCTAAACCATTCGAACTCCTAACAATCTCTTTGCCTTCAAATTTGTTTTTATCTCTACCAGAGACAAATCCATATTCTTGGAAAACACTGAATGGAGCTTCAATGTTTAAACAGTTAACATTAAGTTTTCCTGTCTTTTTAACAATATCATGAGAATAGTTAAGTTTATTGATATTGACCGCTACTCTAAGAGGAGTGTCAGTTAATTGAGTAACTGTGTTAACAATTAATCCGTTATCTTTATCTCCATTTCTAGAAGTGACAACATATAAGCCATATCCAATCTTGAATAATGCTTTGCTATCAATTTCTGGAGTCTTTTCTTCTTCAAGGTCTTTTTTAGCTTTATATTCTTCACTTAGTGAATCCGCTAACGCTTTGATTTGTGCTTTGTTTTCATCAGTCATTGAAGATAAAATCTTCACTACTGGTGACATGAATTGAACATTTCTGCATTTAGATAGTTTTTCATTCATGATTTTAGCGGCTAAAGGAGCCCATGTTCCGTTTTCAATTAAGCCAATCTTCTTATTTTGAAAATTTCTTTCAACAAGATGAGCGATAAATGTATCCATGAATGGGAAGATGCCTGCGTTATATGTGGTTGTTGCTAAAACAATCTTTCCATATCTAAATGCGTCTTCGACACACTCCGCCATATCTTCTCTAGCTAAATCAGCAAGAACTACTTTAGGAGTTCCATTCTTTTCTAATTCTTCTTTTAATAATTCGGCAGCAGCTTTTGTATGTCCATAAACCGAAGTATAGAAAATAGCGACTCCTTCACTTTCAGTTTTATAAGATGACCAAATGTCATAAAGATTAAGATAATAACCGAGGTTTTCGTTTAACACTGGTCCATGTAATGGACAGATAATTTGAATATCTAAAGTAGCAGCCTTTTTAAGAAGGGCTTGTACTTGAGCGCCATATTTTCCAACGATACCGATATAGTATCTTCTAGCTTCACACGCCCAATCTTCTTCGACGTCTAATGCACCGAATTTGCCAAATCCATCCGCAGAGAATAAAACTTTATCTTTTTCATCATATGTGACCATAACTTCTGGCCAATGCACCATAGGTGCAAAAACGAAATGAAGTATGTGTTCTCCTAAATTTAATGTATCTCCTTCAGAGACCACTAGCTTCTTTTTAATTTCTTCGTGGAAGAATTGTTCCATCATCTTAAAAGTCTTCTCATTTCCCACTACAAACATGTTTGGATATTCTTTAACCAAATTCATGATGTTAGCGGAATGATCTGGCTCCATATGTTGGACGATTAAATAATCTGGCTTTCTATCTCCTAATGCTTCTTTAACATTAGCAAGCCATTCTTTTGTGAAATGTTGGTCAACCGTATCCATAATAGCGACTAGCTCATCTATGATGACATAGGAGTTATACGCCATACCATTAGGGACAACATATTGGCCTTCAAATAAATCAACTTGGTGATCGTTAACACCAACGTAATAAATATCTTTTGTAACGTGCTTTTTCATAAACTATTTCCCAATCCAAGCGTCGAGTTTATCATCGACATCATTAACTTGGCTTCCTTTACACGCAAATCCTTTTTTAATAATGGCTCCTCTAAGAGCGCCTTTAAGTTCCATTTCTGCCATGCCTAAAGCGCCTTCTTCGTTAGTGGCAAATGGATAAACTATTTTTCCTACCCAATTATGGTCTTTAATAAATGAAGCAACTACTCTAGGATATGTTCTCCACCAGCATGGGAAACCTAAATAAATCACATCGTATTCATCTAAAGATGAAAGTGGATGTAAGTATGGGACCTTTTCATTATATTGGTCTTCGATTCTACTTCTTTTAACACATTCCTCATAATTTGTTGGATATGGGTTTTCTGGTTCTAATTTGAATAATTCTCCACCGGTTTTTGCACTGATTTTTTCAGCGAGAGTTTCTGTAAATCCTTTGGTGATAATTTCTAATTCACCATTAACAGAATTCTCTCCAGTACGAGAAAAATACACGACTAATGTTTTCATATATGATGCACCTCTTAATGATATTATCTCAAATAAACAAAGTTTAAGAAATTGCTTTTTGTATAAAACTCAAATTAGTAAAATATTTATTGATGAAATGTATTAATTACAAAGACAATCACAAGATTAGAAAAGATGTCCAAAAACTCTTTCTTTCTGCTTTTCCTAGTGATGAAAGACCACCAGCGCATATCTTTTTTGCAAAAGCAAAGAAAGAGAATAACGATGTCTATGCTTATTACGATAATGATGAATTTATCGGCTTTACTGGAATCATCACTTATAAAGACATCATCTATATCTTCTTTTTAGCGGTCCCAGAAGCAAAAAGAAATATGGGATATGGAAGTAAGATACTTGAATATATCAAATCCTCCCATAGAGACAAAGTAGTCCTCTTATGTTATGAAGAAGTTGATAGGAAATATGATGACTATGAAAAAAGAGTCAAAAGAAAAGATTTCTATCAAAGAAATGGTTTTTTAGAAAACGGATTTAAGACTAATGAATTCGGAGTAATCTTTGAAATCGCCTATTATGGCGTTCATAAAGTAAACTTTGAAGAGTATGTTGAAATATTCGCTGCCGGGTTTGGCGAATTCGCTAGACAATATATTAAAAAAGAAAACTGACTATTTCGCTATAAGTCAGTTCTTTTATTTTTGTAATAAGTTGAGTGGATTAATCCACCACCTAAGCATATTTCTCCTTGATAGAAGACAGCAGCTTGTCCAGGAGTCACTGCTTTATAAGGTGAATCATAAACTAGTTTAACAGTGTCTTCATCAACGTAATGAATGGTAACTCCATTATCTTGTTGACGATATCTGAATTTGACATTGATGTGTTCGCCCTCTTTAGGTTTGCCACTTATAAAGTTAAGATTAGTGACCAAACAGCTATCAGAATTAAGCCTATCGCTTTCTGATCCGCTAGCGACATATAGGATATTGTTTTTAACATCTTTTTTAACAACGAACCAGCCCTTAGCTTCTTCATTAGCAATTCCGCCAATTCCTAACCCTCTTCTTTGACCGATTGTGTAATACATTACGCCTTCGTGATCACCGATTTTTCTATTCGTGTCGATATCAACGATTTTACCTTTTTTAGCAGGGATATAATTCTTTAAGAATTCTTTGAAATTTCTCTCCCCGATAAAGCACACTCCAGTTGAGTCTTTTTTATCAGCGATTTCAAGCTCTAAATCACGAGCGATTTTTCTAACCTCAGTTTTATCAATATCTCCAAGAGGGAATAAAGCGTAAGATAGTTGCTCTTGAGAGATTTGAGAAAGGAAATAAGTTTGGTCTTTGTTTTTATCAAAAGACTTACATAAATAGGCCACTCCATCTTTATCAATTCTTTTCGCGTAGTGGCCCATCGCAATCATATCAAATCCCTTTTCTTTAGCGAACTTTAAGAAAGCATCAAATTTGATATATTTGTTGCAGAAAATATCTGGGTTAGGAGTTCTTCCTACTTCGTATTCTTTAATTAAGTAAGAAAAGACATCATCCCAATACTCTTTGACAAAGTCAATTCTAAGTAGAGGAATGCCAAGTTTAGCAGCGACTTTAACTGCGTCATCATAATCTGCTTCTTGTGGGCATTGAGAATTATTGATATTTGGGTTACCCAAATAGTCATTATTCGCTAAAGAGTCCCAGTTACGCATAAAACACGCGCTTACTTCATATCCTTGTTTTTGAAGTAAATACGCGGCTACAGCGCTATCAACACCACCAGAAAGACCGATTAATACTTTCATCTAAAATAATTCCTTACTATCGAGCACTAATGTGAATGGTCCATCATTGATGGAATAAACATCCATATCTGCTCCAAACACTCCAGTTTCAATATGAATCCCGGAAACATTTTCTAATTGCTTATTGAAATAGTCATATAACACTTCTGCTTCATGTGGCCTCATCGCATCAACAAATGATGGTCTACGACCACCTTTCGTATTTGCATATAAAGTGAATTGAGAAATAGATAATATTCCACCTTTAACATCAAATAGAGAAAGATTGATATTTCTATTCTCGTCCGCAAAGACTCTTAATTTGAGAATCTTATCAACCATACGGTTAACAATTTCTTGATCATCCCCATCAGTAAACCCGACGAGTAAAAGGTAACCGTTAGAAATACTTCCAACGGTCTTACCTAATATATTCACATGTGCTTCTTTAACTGTTTGTAATATAACTTTCATTATTTTCTAATAACTTCTCTAATAACTGGGAGAATTTCAACTTTCTCTTTAGAGAATTTATACGCTGCTTTGATTTCTTCAATAACTGGAAGATATTCTTCTTTACTCTTATTTGTATAAATTGTGCAGAGTAAATCGCCTTTATTAACTTTAGCACCAATCTTCTTGTCTAAGACAATACCAGCGCTCATATCGATAACATCTTCAAGAGTTTCTCTACCAGCACCAAGTTTCATAGCGCTAATGCCAATCTCTAAAGCGTTAATTGCTTTGATATATCCATCATCTTCACATCTAATTTCAACGATGTTTTTGGACATTTCAAATTTCTCAGGATTTTTAATATAAGAAACATCTCCACCTTGAGCAGCAACCATTTGGACTAATTTCTCAAATGCTTTACCATTCTCAACGACTTCATGTAACTTAGCGCGAGCTTCTTCTAAAGTTTTGCAAACTTTGGCTTGGACTAACATGATACTACCAGAGGTATAGCATAATTCCATTAAGTCTTCTGGTCCTTTTCCGTGTAAAGAGGCAATTG
>Ga0256405_10007416_pt1 | contig 16558 bp, 16 predicted proteins | sample RumenRJG_02DNA_FD_189096 | JGI IMG/M metagenome (GOLD analysis project Ga0256405, IMG submission 189096) | Bovine rumen microbial communities from Lethbridge, Alberta, Canada - RJG_02 | ecosystem: Host-associated > Mammals > Digestive system > Stomach > Rumen | place: Canada: Alberta...
CGCACCGGACGAATATGTTCCGGTAACGATCTTTACATAGTCGCTTAATATGCTTCAAAAACGAAATCGACAGTGGAGGCACTCCGCCGGTGCTTCTGCTTCGCAGAGGTGTCCACTGGACACCCGCGCCCTCTTAGGCGGCGGGTGCCATTCGGACTTTCAGTGGGGGTTATAATCCCCCACTGAAACCCCGAGGAGCTAAAGCTCCCGACGTCTGTTGACGGCGTCGCTCGCTCCAATCAAGCGAGCTTGTTGGAGCTTTGCTCCTTGTTTAATCGCAGTTTGTCAGATACAGTGTAGACCAGCCGGAAATATCAAGTGTTTCAAGACTGGTGCACCACGAGAAGATCGACCTCATAGACTGAACTGCCACTGTATTCCATGCGCTCAGATCAACATCCTTCAGCTTACTGCAGTTATAGAACATACCCTCCATATTCATTATGCTTGAGGTCTTACATCTCTTTATTGGTTCAAGAGATGTAAGACCGGAACACCCACTAAACATATTGTTAGTGTACTGCAGCTTGAGGGTTTTCCAATCGCTGATAGGCTCAAGGGAAGTAATCTTACTGCAGCTACTGAATAAATATTGCATATCTGTTACTTTTGATGTATTCCAATATCTCAGCGGGTTAATGTCTGTCAGGTTACTGCAGTTGTTGAACGTTCTGCTCATATTCTGCACGTTTGATGTATCTCAATTGCTCAAAGGAATAATATCAGTCAGACCGTAGCATGAAGCAAATGTCTGAAACAGACTTGTTACTTTTGAAGTGTCCCAATCCTGCAGCGGTTCAAGGGAAGTTACTTTATAACAGTTATAGAACATACTTCCCATACTTGTGACCTTGCTCGTATCCCAATTTTTCACAAGCATCTGACAATTTGAGAACATACTGTTCATGGTTGTGACATTGGTGGTGTTCCAGCCTCTGATCGGAGATATATCTGTCAGCCCCTGACAGCCTGAAAAAACTGCTTCCATCCGGTAAAAAACAGACTTGAATGATATAGTATAAAGCTAATCAAGAGTGGAATATGGTTCTTTCTGTTGACAAAGATAAACTTTAGTTATATAATACTAACTATGATTATAGATGTCTAACAATTTTATCAGGAATAGAGATGATATCCGATGAAGCACCATAAGTTCTGGGCAATCGCTGCCCTTGTATGTATGTTAATGGCAGTTTTCACAGGCTATCAGAAAAAATAACAGGAGGTCATAAACCATGATAAGGATCAACAAAACTGTATTGTCATTTTTGGGAGGCGTATTGCTTGGAACTGCCGGCGTAAAACTGCTTTCCAGCAAGGATGCTAAAAAAGTGTACACACACTGCACCGCCGCTACCCTCAGAGCAAAGGACAGTATCGTCAAAACCGCCACAACCATTCAGGAAAACGCAGAAGATATTCTGGCAGAAGCCAAGCAGATCAATGCCGGGCGTGAAACCAAAGAAGAATCTGTTACGGAAGAACCTGAAGAAGCATCCCTTGAAGCGGATGGTAACAGCGAGAATTAATCGCACCCTTTTATTGTGGTGAACCAATATGAAATATCAGATAAAACATGAAATCAAAGGACGTATGAGGCTTCATATCCTGCAAAAGCTCACCTCGACAGAGCTGGACAAGCTTTATTGCAGCCTGTCTGACAAGTCTTTTGTGTCACGATGCAAGGTATATGCCCCCACTAATGATCTGATGCTGGAATACACCAACGACAGAAAAACTGTCCTGCGGTTTCTGACAGAATTAAATCCAAGTGATATGATTGTTTCGGAAAGCTCTCTCGCAGCAGTAACGACTTCAAGAGAACTTAACGCCGCATACAAAAGTAAGCTCATCCGTAAAGCTGCGGCTCATGCCGGAACCAAACTATTTCTGCCGCTTAAGCTGCGTGTTATCATTTTAGCAGTAAAAACAATTCGCTTCGCCTGGAAGGCTCTGCAATGTCTTGCAAAAAGAAAATTAGAAGTCCCCGTTTTAGATGCTACAGCTATTACTGTTTCTATGCTCAGGCGGGACTATAATACGGCCGGTTCTGTTATGTTCTTACTGGATATCGGAGAAATACTGGAGGACTGGACACACAAAAAATCCGTCAGTGATTTAGCCGGCAGTATGTCGCTGAATGTGGGTAAGGTATGGCTGAAAACAGGAGAACAATCTGTTTTAGTCGCTGCTTCTTCTATCAGTGAGGGTGACGAAATAATCATTCGTACAGGAAGCATGATTCCGTTTGACGGAACTGTAACAGCAGGAGATGCTATGGTGAATCAAGCATCACTGACAGGAGAAAGTATTCCTGTACAAAAAAGCACTGATACCTCAGTATATGCAGGAACCGTTGTGGAAGAAGGGGAACTGACTGTTTGTGTCAAGAATGCGGCAGGCTCGACACGATACGAAAAAATCGTTTCTATGATTGAGGATACGGAAAAGCTGAAATCCGAAGTTGAAAGCAAGGCCGAGCATCTTGCTGACAAGCTTGTGCCATATACTTTTTTCGGAACCTTGCTTGTATGGCTTATTACGAGAAATATTACAAAGGCCTTATCTGTTCTGATGGTAGATTTTTCATGTGCACTAAAACTTGCAATGCCCGTTACGGTTCTGTCAGCAATAAGAGAAGCCAACCACTACGGTATAACAGTCAAGGGCGGAAAATTTCTTGAAAAGTTGGCACTTGCCAACACTATTGTTTTCGATAAAACAGGAACGCTTACCAAAGCAAATCCTATCGTGAACCGTGTGATACCTTTCTGTGAGCTGAGTCCTGATGAACTGTTGAGGATTGCTGCTTGTCTGGAAGAACATTTTCCGCATTCTATTGCCAATGCTGTTGTTAATGCAGCAAAGAAAAAAAATCTTGTCCATGAAGAAATGCACACCAAGGTGGAATATGTGGTGGCACATGGTATCAAATCCACCATCGACGGTAAGTCCGTACTGATAGGCAGCTATCATTTTGTCTTTGAAGACATGGGAACGGCGGTTCCTTTGGGCTATGAGCAAAGGCTGCTTTCTATCTCAAAGGAGTATTCCAGATTATATATGGCTATAGACGGCTATCTGGCCGCTGTCATCTGTGTTGAGGATCCATTGCGTGAAGAAGCCTGTGAAGTAATCCAAGAACTGAGGAAGTGCGGTTTCTCCAATATTGTCATGATGACTGGTGACAGCAAGCATACCGCCAGGGCGATTGCCGAAAAAGTCGGTGTGGATTCATTCTATTCGGAAACACTGCCCGAGGATAAAGCCGGTTTTATTCTACATGAGAAAGCAAAGGGCAATACTGTTGTGATGATCGGAGACGGTATAAACGACTCTCCTGCCCTCTCATCGGCTGATGTAGGTATTGCTATTTCAAACGGCGCCGCTATTGCAAGAGAGATTGCCGATATTACTATTTCTGTGGACGATCTGCATGGCATAGTTTCCATCAGAAAACTCAGCACAGAAATGATGAAGCGAATACACGCTAATTATCGTACCATTCTTGCTGTCAACGGAAATCTGATTGCTCTCGGTGTGACAGGTATTGCACCGCCGACATTAACTGCTACCATACATAATGCCTCAACGATCGGCATCGGCTTATCAAGTACCAAAAAGCTGCTTTAAAATATAGCATGTAAAAATCGTCCGGAAAATTTTTCCGGACGATTTTTGCGTTTATTAAGCAAACGAAATCAATACATTTTAAGGATGTTGGAGAATAAACAGTTGACGGTAACCATCAACAACAAATAAACAACTATCTAAGATAATAGATTATTTGATACTCTCGTATGTTCATTTATTCCTCATGATTGTTCAGAATTTCAAGAATATACGTACGCTCTCCTTCTCCATACGGCTTTTTCCAATTTATCAGATTTTACTCTTTATCATCCCATTTCAAAATCTATTATTTGTCTTTCTCTATATATGCATTTATCATTCATTAAAGCTTTTATCATCCTTCGAAAGTTCAAGCAGAGAATATGTATGTATATTATTGTCCGAAACTCTTGCTTAACCTGTTCTTTTGCTATTTCTTTCCGGAATTTCATTGACAAACCTGCGGAATTGATACATCTGATATTTCTGTATCCTTCATTATGATATGTTGTAATAAATATCACACGCTCCTCTCTCTGGAGCTTTATTATCAGCCGCAACCGATTGACTGTCATTGATGCATTCTTCAAGCAGTTTGTTTTCCTTATTTTAGGTGCGGAATGTATCCGGATTGATGCTCCTTTGCCCGCTGAATTGCTCACGAAAGAATATCAATTTGCCGAAAGTCTGCCAATGATAATAAATGCTGCCTTATTTCAACGCTTATTCCCCACCTGCTTTGAAATTATAGATCGGCTTTATTCTGTCAATAATATCAACGGTGTCACCGATATTGGAAACAATATCATCAACCGACTTATAAGCCATAGGTGACTCATCAATGGTATCACGGCTCACCGAGGTGGAATAGATTCCATCCATCTGCTTTTTGAACTCCGAAAGTGTAAGCGTTGCTCTTGCCTCTCCTCTTGAAAGCAGCCGTCCTGCACCATGAGGTGCGCTGCAGTTCCAGTCGGTATTTCCCTTGCCGGTACAAATTAGACTACCGTCACGCATATTGATGGGAATAAGCAGTGTTTCACCGATTTGAGCCGAAACGGCACCCTTGCGAAGTACCATCTTATCGGTATCTATATAGTTGTGGACAGTAGTAAAGCTGTCACGGATATGAAGTCCCATCCCCTTGATAATCTCATCCATCATTGCCTGACGGTTGAGCATTGCATATTCCTGCACAATCTTCATATCATGAATATACTGTTCAAACAGATCACCCTCAGTATATGCCAGTGACTTTGGAATCTCAGTGCGCTTTGTATTGATCAGCTTTTTCAGTTCCTTCTGTATCTGCCTTTCTTTGCCTTCTGCCTTCATTGATGATATAAGGGCTTCTGTCTCTGCCTTTGAACAGCAGTTCAAACGCCTATATGCTTCCTCCTGATAATACTTTGCAACCTCAAGACCTAAATGACGGGAACCGGAATGTATGACAATATAGATAGAACCGTCCTCTCCCCTGTCGGCTTCAATGAAGTGATTACCGCCACCAAGTGTACCAAGACTCTTTTCCGCTCGTTCGAGATTAATATGATGAAAACAATATAAGCCGAAAAGCTCTATTTTATCAAGATAACGGTGAATTTTCTTTCTGATATTGAAACCTGACGGAATCTGTGCCCTTATCAGTTTATCCAGTTTTTGAACTTCAAGATAGCTTTCCTTGATACGAACCGTCTCCATACCGCAGCCGATATCTACTCCTACTAAGTTTGGTACAGCCTTATCCGTTATTGTCATGGTTGTGCCGATGGTACAGCCTGCACCCGCATGAACGTCAGGCATGATGCGTATCCTCTGACCTTCAGAGATTGGCTGATTCAGCAATTCGATGATCTGGGATATGGCATTTTCATCTATCAGATCAGTGAACACCTTCGCAGTGTTATATCTTCCCTTTAATTCTAACATAATCTTATTTCACTCCTTAAAACAAAAAGCACCTCTGTTCTGAAACAGAAGTGCATAATAATACTTATGAAATTGCCGATCAAAATACACAGAAACCCGTGAGAACGCTTCTGTGCGGCTGAATATTAACGCTTTTTTTCCATGAAACGGCAAATTTCATGCTCCTGTTTTGATTTTTCGATATTTATATTATTCTGTATTGGTTTACTATAATGTTTCAGCATGAACCTCACCCTCTCATAAAAACATATTATCATTAATATACACTCTATCCTTTCGGATGTCAAGTACAATATATGTGTCCATTGAAAAGTAAAAGCTTAGTGGTTATCTTGTGCTTTCTATTTTTCAAAAGTGATGTTATTTTACAAGTCCCTTATAATTGAATACAAAATATCCTTAAATCGTTTTTTACTGTTCTACCACAGTCGATGAGCCCTTGGACTTGTCGCCGTTTAGCCATTGCCATTCTTCATAAAGCTCTGTTTTCCCGTTTTCCGTAATATGAGGCACACTGTGGCATTTTCCGATTCTTATTTCACGGTCAGTATTGATGTGTTGATAATGAAAATTCAACTCTCCGTTTTTTGATACGGTTCCGATCATAAAACCTTGAATAATCCCACCGCCCGAATAATCTGCGGAAAGGATATCTCCGTTTTGATGATAAGAAAAAACGGTTTTATCATTCACTTCTCCGTTCTCGGAATTGATTTTCGGAACAAATATTTTTCCGTTATAATTGATGGATGAAGTTATTTTTGGCAATGGCTTTTCCATTATCTCGTAAACCAAAACTCTGTTATTATCACAATTCAAAGTGCAGTGTTCTACGGTTTTATATCCTCTTTTTTCATAAAGCTTGCTTGCAGATAATGACGCGTCAAGAATTGCCGTTTTATATTTTTCAGATATTTCCTTCTCTAAACAGTTCATTATGAAACTGCCGTAGCCTTTTCCTTGATATTCGGGAAGAACAAAAAGGCGTGTGATGTGATTGGCGTCACAACATCCGGTTCCGACAATAACACCATTTACGGTTAAAATACCAAGGATTCCTTTTTCAATATCCTTTTTGATATTTGCTTTGTTGTGTAACTCACAGAAAAAGTCCACAACCGTATCGGGATAGTAATTGGGATATATTGTCTTGATAGTTTTTTGAACAATTTCATATATGATTTCAATGTTATCTGCTGTGGCTTTGATATATTGCATTTTACTAAACCTCTCTATCATTTTATTTCTAAATTCATATCTAAATTCTAACATAAAAATGAATCAATAGCAATAAAAACAGCCGCTAAGCAGGAATTATCCCACTTGACGGCTGTGATTTATAATTCTAAATTAGAAATTTATTCCCACTCGATGACTTGTTCTATATATAGTTTCTGCATTGATTTTCAGACACAATATATAGCGTATTTTTTCTTTGTATTCTGCTTATTATCTGTCGTTTTACGGCTTTTTGTAGACAAAATGTAGGCAGTGGAGGAGCAATATTTTTAACTCGGAGCAAAGCCCGATGTAAGCTCGCTTAGCATCGGCTGCAACGAGGCAACCTCACCGCAGGAGCTTTAGCTCCTCGGGGTTTCAGTGGGGGATTATAACCCCCCACTGAAAGTCCGAATGGCACCCGCCACCTAAGAAGCGGGGGACATCGGTGATTGGTTATATCTCACCTTTCCTCTTTTGTCAGCTTTTAATTCGGGATTAGTTTCAAACAAGACAAAACAAAATAGAAGAAAATGTCCTTAAATATCATTTTCACTCACCTCTGTTTGTTTCTCATTATTCAGATACACTTTTTAATAAGTGCCTCTTTTCAGACGCTTCACGTTACTCAGCTTTTTAATTCTTATCCATTCCAATTCTTCGACAGAACAACCTTTTGCAGATGTAACAGCATAGATCACTTCGAATGGGTCAGCAAGCTCCTCTACGTTTTTATCCTGCTGATATTCTGCCAACTCCTCATTAAGTTTGATATCCGGAGATTCCAGATAGGTCTTTTTATCCTTCGTTTCAATAATACATTTTTTGCCAGACTTCTCAATATATCTGAGGTATTCTGTTGCAAACAAGTTTATTGTACACAGACATATCAATTGTTCTTAATACGATCACATTCTTCTATTTTATATAATTCTATCAATTTATCAAATATTATTCAATATCAAGTTTTTATTATGTCTGTTTTATTGTACATTAAACACCCTCGACCTCTTCTGTTCCGCTTTCTCCCTGAATTTCGCCGTCCCGCCCGTGACCTTATGCTCATAGCAAACCTCAATACCTGAGTGCTGTATCATCCAATCATTTCTCCTGCTGATAGCAAACCGCTTCGGAACGTACTCTGAACCATCAGAAAATAGTATATCTTCACCGCACACTTTTTTGGATATGTTTATCAGGCATATCAGCAAGAACAACGGAATATCTTATATGCGGATATAATACTTTCAATACGGAGTATCCCATGCTGCCAAACTGCCCCTGATGTCCAATTGGATTATTTCTGCTTCCGGCTACGGCATTGAGAAATTCCAAAAAAGCGCTCATACTATGATCAACCGGATTACAGGCATTTTTAATTCGTTTTCGTCACCGGTCACAAACGGTTTTAACGAAGGCTGTAACAACAAGATCAAAGTCCTTAAAAGAATTGCTTACGGTTACAGCAATTTTCGCAGATTAAGAAATCGTATTCTGCATATCTTTTCTTAGCTAATGATCTCTTGACGCTGAACAAGCGACAGCTTATTAGCCATCGCTTGTTCCATTCTTCTTTTCTGTTTTAATTCGGATTTACCCCAACTATTGACAAAGAGCCGAAATATAAAGCAAAAATCATCGCCAAGCAGGAGATGTTCACACAATAATATGTAATTTATTTTTGTGCAAAAGTAGTTGCAGAATCAAGAATAAAAATGTATAATTTGTATAAATACAATCATACACACAAAAACATTATTGACCATTAATGCTGTTTGACTTGATTTTAAATGCATTAAGGAGGAATAAAAATGCAGTTAAGAATACAAGACGGTGTTACTGAAATTGATACTAAATTCTGTCTTGGCATAGAAGAAATTACAGAAATATATATACCAAAATCGGTAAAAAAGATAGTTGAGGCGGCTTTCTCTGTTTATACGGGTACGACGCCGTTTTTACAATATATTCATGTTGACAAGGAAAATCCGTATTTTGATGATATAGACGGAGTGCTTGTTACTAAGGACAGAAAAAAGCTTGTTGCTTTTCCGGGAGGAAGAAAAGGCAGCTATACCGTTCCTGAGGGGATCGAGATCATCGGAAAATCCTCATTCAGAATGGCGTTTTTTCTTGAAGAGGTTATTTTGCCAAAGTCAGTAAAAACAATAGAAACAAAAGCTTTTTGCGACTGCGTAAATCTGAAAAATATTGAGCTTGGAGGTACTGAAACGATCGGCATAGAGGCGTTTATGAAATGCTTTAATCTTAACGTAAGCGGTGGGGAAAATCTGTCAGTAATTAAAAACAAGGCTTTTTTGAAATGCAGGGAGTTCCCCGGATTCAAACTGTGCGACAAAGTCACAAAAATAGGCGAAGAGGCATTTTACGGATGTGATGTTGCCGATATAGATCTGGGCAGGGGTATTATTGAGATAGGTGATAAGGCTTTTGTCGGAAAAAATATTTCTCTCTCGCTATTTAAGGAACAGGAAAAGCTTTTGCGTGAAGAGATATTCGCAATGAATGATAAAAGAAAGTTCTCTGTTTCGGTCACTTTTAAGGATAAGGGCAGGACGGCTGTTTTATGTGGAAAGATAGGTTGTAGCAATATTAAAACTACAGACAATGAATTTGACTTCAGTGCTTGCGATATGCCGCTGAAAAAGAATAAACCGGTAAAAAAGGCTTCCAAGGACGAGATCAAGCCTGTTCTGATAGACGAAATCGAAGGAGATGTTCACATCATAAATCCATTACACCTAAGTGTTGGTTTATGCAATAGCGGCTTTTTTCTTAGGTGGAACGACTTAGTTGTATACCATCTCGATAAAATTGAAGATTTATTAAAGATTTTAAGCATATCCTCTCATTTTGGCAGTGCCAGAAAAATAACGGACAAAAATTCCGAGGAATGGAAATATATCATAAAACAGGAGGAAATAATAAATGCCAGACAAGGTAAATCAGAACTCTTTATAGGAGACCATGGCAGTATTTCAAAAGATCCTCTTGAAATGCAAAAGCATTTTAAGAGGAGATACAAGGATTTTATAGTGCCTGACAGCGAAGAGTCACTTTCAGATTTCTTTGAGGACAGCTTTGGAAATATATTTAATTTTGGTAATGCCGCAGTTTACAGCGAGCATGAAAAGGCAAAAATAGGCACAAGAAATCGATCATACCTGAATGTATATTCCAAAGACGGAGCTAAAAAAGCAACAGTCAGATTCGAGGGATATCCAATTTATGTTTTTCAACTGGATCGTGCCTATTATGTTTTCACACAGCAGGATAAAACCGCAAAATTGCCTGCTAAGATCAGGCTTTTCAGCTTTGAGCTTTAAAGCTGCCCGAACCTCAAAATCAAGCGAAAACAGAGTGGTTTTCTCACGTTCTTCCATAGTTGTTCCCCACACTCAGAAAAAAAGAGCTTTGCCCGGACTTTCTTCCGAACAACCGTGCCGATTTATCGGTAGACGGTGTTCATGTTGAAGTTAAGGGACTCTCAACTCTCTCACCTAATACGATAGAGAGCAAGTTGAGACATGCTCATAAACAAATTCACGGTGAACATGATAGATACAATATTGAAACATATCACCAAGGGAAAATTATTATTATTTCTAAAATGCGAGAAGGAGTATCTATTGCAATGAAAAAAGGATATCTTGATGAAAAAGTCGAATTATGGATCGGAAAAGATATTTATCAATTGAACTAAGTGAGGAGATGTTTTTATGACTACATTAAAGTGTTCATATTGCGGTTATGGAATCCACTATCACGATGAACCTGATGGAACACAATATTTTTTTATTCCCTTGAAGCCTGGGAAGATATCAGAAAGAACAATATTCCGATAGTATGCTATGATTCTGCGGATAGCGGTCGTATGAGATATGTTTGGAAATGTTGTAAATGCGGAACTCTTGCACTTTTCGGGAGTGATGATATTTCAGTTGAAAAAACCTTCATGCCTGGTACCAATATCAAAGATATAAATAGAACAAATGCTGAATATTACATTGTTTTTGATGATGTTAATATGGAGAAAATATACGATTCAAATGTTACAGTTGAAAACCTATTTACAATTTTTCCTCAAAACTGTTGTCAATATTGCATTATCACAAATAAAGATTTGTTTGTTTTTGATAATCCGGATATGAAAATACCGGTTAAAACCTATAATGTAAAATCAGTAAACTTATCACAGAATTAAACACATCCAAACAAAACCCCCGGAGCCTGAAAACAGACTTCCGAGGGGTCAATCCCGAATTTTGAGTAAACAGCTTATAGGGTGTAAAATAGAATTATAATATTTGATGGGTGGCTACGGCGGTGCAAGTGGAAAGACGAAAGACAAGTGTTATCGTGATACGGGCGGAAACAAAGTAAAAGATAAAAATGCTATCGAGGTTGCCGAATATTATATCAAAAACGGAAAGTATGTGGCATTTTTACAGGAAAAAGACGGTCAGAAAAGAGCAGATCTTTCTGTAGATGGACAGCATGTAGAAGTAAAGGGAATGTCATCACCCAACCCCAGCCAAGTTGCCAAAAATCTAAAAAAGGGGCTTAAACAGGTAGATGCAGACAATAAAAGATATCCGGAAGCAACTCATCGAAAAGGTACTGTGGTTATACTGTCTGAGTATCCTTCTTTTGAGGAAGCAAAACGAATTGTCACCACTGGATATAACGAAGCGGTCAGAAAAGGTTATGTAACCGGCAATGTCAAACTGTTTCATGATGGTGTAATGTATGATATCACATAGGAGGTTAGTATATGGCAGGATTAAAATGCAGTCACTGCGGCGAAGGCATACGGTATCATGATATGCCGAACGGAATTGAACATACTGTCTTTACCATGAAAAATTGGAAAAAGATTGTTTCAACCGTATATGATCCGAATAATGAGCGTATGCACGAAGAATGGAACACACCCGGTCCTTACCTGTACAGAGCTGATACGATATGGGAGGATTTTGAGGACGATTATTTTGTAGCCTGGGTATGCCCTCATTGCGGAACAATAGCTGTATTTGATAACAGCGGACTTCATGTCAGGGCGGTATATACCCCGATCAGCGATAGTATCCCCGTTGACAGGAACGCTGAAAAGTATGTCGTATTTTCGGATTATGTCTGGGAAGAAATATCAGAATCTTCGATTCCCGTATCTGAGATACCAGACAAATTTAAAGCATCATACTTTGCAATAGCGAACAGCGATTATGTATGGCTTTTCAATTCTCAGTTAGAATCGGATTGTTCCAAGGTGTATAAGCGGATAGCTATTGCAGCAGAGTAAATAACGTGGTGTCAGTCCCTCGCCCCACTTTCGGGGTGAGGGGGCTGCCTGCCGCCGCTGTATTTTTCCTCGGCTTTTATCTTTTGATAGCTTTCATATATTTCATGTATTAGATATTTATCTCCTTTGCATCTTTAGGCAAATTCTTTACAGCGTTTAGGAATTTCATACAGTTTTCCGCTTCATTATCATCAAATGGATATTGCAATGCTTCGGCAACCCAAACAGCGGTTTCTTTGAATAAAGAGCACATTTCATCTACCGACTGCCAAATATCATTTATATCAGCGCCGCAATATGTTTGCAAGTAAGTTTTCCATTCCTGCTCAGAAAGCCATTTATACATATACTTTGCCGATTTGCCAACACTGACCGAGTAATCGGTTATTATGCCGATCTTCCACGACAACATTTTCTCCAACTGCTTTCTGACAACATAATTCAGCATATCTTGCACATAAGTGATCTCCTCACGCCACAAGCCTTTTGCGACATTGTTCAGGCACCACCAAAACTCCGTACAAGTGCAAGCAAATTGTGCTTTTGAGGGTTTAGCTACCCAATACGTCCTGTCGGAGGATCCGGGAATATCGGGCAAGCAATTATCTTTATCCAATAAAACTTTGCAAAGGCTGTCGTTTGCTATATTTGCCATTGCGTGATCAAGGCTTTCGACGTGCAAATCCATTCTGTTGCCGTCTGTAAACTGCATCAACCATCCGTAGAAGTTGTCTTTATCGCTTGGATAATCAGGGTGTTCGTCAGGAAATTGCATAAACAGGATCTCGCCAAACTGGTTGATCCAATCTTTATCCACAATAAACGGCTTTGTTTCACTGACTACATATACAACATCATAATCTTGAAAAATATCTTTTGGCACATTCGGATTTGTTCTTGATCCGTTGAGATAAACAGCTCGTATCCTTTCGTCGTTTTGAGCAATGCTTATAATCAAATCAAACATTTCTTTTTCTGTTCTCATAATTATACCTCCGCCGCTGCGCCCATCGCTAAATCCATAGCCAAATCAAAATAACGATCACTCCAATTTCTTGTGTCGTATGATTAATTATTCGCCAACGAATCCGAAGTGAATAATAACTGACCGAAATCATAGATATTGTTTTAAGTTACACTTGTCTTGATTAAAGCAAATTAGATATTACGCTTCTTTCAGTTTATGGCTTTTGTCAGAATAATTATACCACAATTATATCTGAAAAGTACATAGCAGAACATCAATTATTATAACCGCCAAGAATGTCCCCAGAGCTGACAGGCAGGACCCGGGGGACATTCTTTTCGCTTATAAAAGCTGATTCTCGTTGATCATAAGCTTAAACTGTAAACCGAGTTTTTCGGCAGCTTTCCGGCAGAGGATCATTCTGCCCATGAAGATCTCAAAGTATTCCATAACACTGCTGAAGTGTGTGTCGACCTGAAGCTTAAGCTTAATTATTGTATGTGCGGAATTGATTTTCAGCTCTGCCTTCGTAACAGAGTAGTTCACACGGTCATGAATATCAAAGCTTGTTATTTCGATATTGCGGACACGGTTGCGTCGGACATCTGATTTATCCGCCAATATCAATGCCGCCGCAAGCGGACTGACAGGCACGCCCGTACCTTCATCGTGATTACCGATAGCGGAGACTATCATTGCTGTTTCTTCCGCAGGAAAACCAAGATGGTCAAGAATACGGAATGCCATCATTGCGCCGCTCTGGCTATGGTCGTCGCGGTTGATCAGATTACCGATATCGTGCAAATATCCTGCGATTTTTCCAAGCTCAACTATCCGCTCGTCGTAACCGAGTGTTTGCAGAATATAGCCGGTTTTTTCGGCAACAGTGGTTACATGGGCATAACTATGCTCCGTAAACCCGAGTGCTTGTAAGCAATCATCTGCCGCTTTTATGTAGATATTGACATCGGTATTCTTTTTTATTTCTTCATAAGTCATGCTTTTTTTCCTTTCTGAACCAGTATTCATATTTCCAGACCCTTATCTGTTATGCTGATCGCCTCAAGCTCTGCTTTATGGAACTTTGCGGCTTGCTTTACAATGGGAAGTGCAAATTGTATTCCCTTCAAGCGCCAGCAGGAAGCTTTTTCTGTCAATACCCCCCGAATAGCCTGTGAGCTTACCGTCAGCGCCGACCACCCTATGGCACGGGATGATAATTGAGATGGGGTTGTGACCCACTGCACCGCCCACTGCCTGGGCGGACATTTTCTTTTTGCCTGTTTGCTGTGCAAGAATCTCTGCTATTTTTCCGTAAGTCATGGTCTGACCATAGGGAATCGTCAGAAGTATATCATACACGGCTTTCCGGAATGGCGTTGAATGTACATACAACTCAGGCGTGAAATCAGGAACAGCTCCGCCGAAGTATATGTCAAGCCACTTTATAGTGTCTTCAAAAACAGGCAGGAGCTTTTCCTCATAGGGTTCTGAAAGTGTCTGTGCGAAGTATTTCTGTCCGTCAAACCACAAGCCGGTCAGGGCTGTGCCGTTTGTTGAAATTGTTATGCTGCCAATGGGTGAAGAGTATTTGTAAATGCAATTCATTTTATGATCACCGCTTTTCTGATGCTCAAATACAAAACGCTGCATAGAGTGGAACCGTCTTTTTACCGTCCTCAAAGCCGTAGTTCCTTGATGAAAGCTTTATTGCATATTCCGGCTTGTAAGTGTCGATATAAACTTTCAGACTTTTTGCTTTAGTATTATCAGCAGACTTCACCTCAACAGGAATAAGCTTCCCCTCCCGCTGGATGACAAAATCGACCTCTGCACCACGCTTTGATTCCCAGTAATATGTCGTATAGCCGTTTATCGAAAGCTGTACATTGACATAGTTTTCAGCCATACCGCCCTTGAAATCATCAAGCTCCTCACTCATATATAAAATGTCATCTGCGGACAGATTCTTTTTAGCGCAAAGCAGCCCTGTATCTGACACATATATTTTGAACGCGTCAATATCACGATAGTTTTCAAGCGGCTTCTTTATCTGCTCCGCCTTATATACCTGTGAAACGATTCCTGACAAGCAAAGCCACTCTATGGCATTTTCAAATTCCGATGCCCTGCCGCCCTTTTTCACAAGCTTATACTGGAACCTTGTATTCTTCTTTAAAAGCTGAACAGTGATATTATCATAGACCAGCCTTGTTTTCTTTATCTCATTCAGATTATTGTACTTGCTCATGTCATTCAGATAGCTCTGGAGGATCGTATCCTGAGTGTGACGGACAAGGATATGATCCTTTGTTTCAGCAAACTGCTTCACACATTCCGGCATACCTCCGACAACAAGATACTGACGGTACAGCTTCATTGCGGCATCATGAAGAGCAGGCGGCATCGGAGAATCTGATACAAAGCAATCTTTAATCTGACCGACAAGATATTCCTCACCCATTGCAAGCAGAAATTCCTCCATATCCATCGGGTACATTGTCTTGATGTCCACCTTACCAACAGGAAAAGAAAACCTTGCCCGAGTCACAGCAACTTCAAGAAGACTTCCGGCAACAACGATATGATAATCCGGAGCTTCCTCGCAGAAGTATTTCAGAGATGTCAGCGCTCTCTTGCAAAGCTGGACCTCATCAAAAATAACAAGGGTTTTATCACGTATGATCGTCTGTCCGGAAATATGCGACAAAACAGGTATCAGATAATCAGGGCTTATATTATCCTCAAAGGTAGTGCTCAGTTTAGGATCAGTTTCAAAATTGAAGTAGGCAACATTTTCATAACATGTTCTCCCGAATTCAAGCAGAGTATAGGTCTTCCCCACCTGTCTTGCACCTTGCAGAATAAGCGGCTTACGGTATTTGCTGTCCTTCCAGCTTTTCAGATACTCCATTACCTTTCTGTACATTTCCATACCCTCTTTCACAGTATTCTTTATTATAGTATAATAAATATTCGTGTAAAATCAAGGGTATTATCTTTGGTTTTTACATCATTTTGCACGATTATGTTTTTGAAAAAAGAAATGCCGGCAGAACGGATCATGTTTTGCCGGCAGTTATTTATGTCATGCATACATATATAAAAAGAATATAGCTGATATTGTTTTTTATTGTATCATAATCAAAAATAAAATATAATTCACATATAAAATAAAAAGGATCGTGATGATAATGTCACAGGAAATAAACAAAAAAATAATCTTTTTCGATATTGATCTATTGACTGCTCCTGCAAAAGAACAAAAAACGTATCCCCTCAATCCTCCAGTGTAATATAGAAAAGCGAAACTCCCGTGGTGCAAAACCATGGGAGTTATTCTAATTCACTCTATAGACTTGTTCAGACCAATTCAGAATTACGGCTCTATAATAAATATTGGGGTAACAAATAGAGCCTACAATAAAAAGCAAAAAAAGTAGAGCATATTTGCACCAAATCCGTTATAATGGAATTGACGAGAAACCATGAACGGAGGAACAAAAATG
>Ga0256405_10007417_pt1 | contig 16557 bp, 16 predicted proteins | sample RumenRJG_02DNA_FD_189096 | JGI IMG/M metagenome (GOLD analysis project Ga0256405, IMG submission 189096) | Bovine rumen microbial communities from Lethbridge, Alberta, Canada - RJG_02 | ecosystem: Host-associated > Mammals > Digestive system > Stomach > Rumen | place: Canada: Alberta...
CCAACAGCCGCGTCCTTTTCCTGCTGTTTACTCGCTTGCCTGTTTATCTGTTTCCCGGATCAGCCAGTCCAGCCGATCCACCCTTCTCTGACAGGCATGCAGCTCATCCATCAGTTCACACCGGAAGCGGCGCAGTCTCTGTTTAGCTTCCGCCCGTCTGTCGTTTTCAAGAAGGGCAGCCACACATTCCGCATTTTCTCTGCTCAGCCCGATATCGCTCATACACTGTCTCACCGTTTCTGACTGCATGGTTGCCTCCGTCTTTTTTCTGTCCCCTCGGACAGTGTCATGATAGCACCTTGTCAAAAATTGTGCTAATGGTTATAATGAATATCATGATATTCCCAAACAGCATTTCATGATTCAGGCCACTCAGCACCGGTTTGTCAGGTATAGGTCTCCGTAAGACAGCAGTGCCAAAACACCAGGCTATGGCTCATCATGAATGGACCCTGTCGCGCAGCGACAGTTAAGTCAAATCCAGGCCTCATGCAATGCTGCTCCGGCAAACGACCATAGTTGAGGCCCACAATGCAGAGGAGGAGAAGATGGAAATCAGAACCCTGCGGTATTTCCTGACCGTCGCAAGAGAGGAAAATATGACACGGGCGGCAGAGCAGCTGCATGTTACCCAGCCGACACTGTCAAAAGCACTGAAAGCGCTGGAGGATGAACTGGGCAAAAAGCTGTTTACGCGTCACAGTTTCAGTATTCGTCTGACAGACGAAGGTATTCTGCTGCGCAATCGTGCAGAGGATCTGGTCAGCATGGCAGACAGGATCACGCAGGAATTTGTCACACTGGATGATATAACCGGCGGGGATATTTACCTGGGTCTGGCGGAATCCTATCAGATCCGCACGCTGGCACGGGCCATTAAGGAATTCCGGAAGCAGTATCCGGAACTGCATTACCACATTACCAGCGGAGATACCGAACAGGTTACGGAAAAGCTGGACAAGGGACTCCTGGATTTCTCCGTACTGGCAGAAATGCCGGATACCGCCAAGTATGATTATCTTGTGTTTCCCAGTGCCGATGTCTGGGGCCTGATTTTCCCGGCAAATGACCCGCTGGCAGAAAAAGCCGTCCTCACGGCAGATGACCTGATCGGTCTGCCTCTTTTCTGCTCAGAACAAAGCTGGCAAAAAGACATCCCGAGATGGTGCGGGGAACGAATGAACGAGCTTCGCCTGGAAGGTTCCTTCCGTCTGTCCTATAACGGCTCGATGTTTGCGCGGGAGGGACTTGGCTATCTGCTGACCTTCGATCATCTGATTGATACCTCACCAGACTCCGGACTGGTATTTCGCCCGCTTTCGCCGAAACTTGAAAACAGACTTTATCTGATTTGGAAAAAATATCAAACCCTTTCCCCAATTGCCGGGCGATTCTTAAAGCATCTCCAGTCCAGCTTCACCCAATAGCAGTTCTGCACCGTGGTAATGAAATCCGTCTCTCTTTTCAGCTCCGGGACTCTCTTTTTCGATAGTGTTGACAAATCACCGAACTTGCTTTAGTACGTACACATAAAAAAGGTGCCGCCGGTATCCGGCTAGCCCCATCATTTTCATAGCAGATTAGCCGCTAAGTTTTGAGGGACTCGGGCGGCTATTTCTGCGTCTTATTATTATCTCGGCGGCCGATGGCGTATCCGAGACTAAAGCACCCAACACACAGGCTGAGAACTCCAATAAGTCCTTCAAGCTTCAGCATTCGCTTCGCCCTCCCTTCAGCATTATTCCGCTCTATGACGGAGTATGTAAACGGAGAGTCACAGTCCCTCCGGAGATTAGCAAAGAGGCCTTATATATAAGGTCTCTTTTAATGTTGTGTGCAAAACCGTGTGCAAAACTCGAGAATTAGCCGTTTATAGATATTTCCAAGTCAACGAAAGTTTCTTGTATCCTCATACACATCGAAACCAATACTCTTTTTTCTGAAAAGCTCCCGTGCCACTATTTTTACCTGTGCGGTAGTTTCTTTGATATTCTGTCTTACCTTCAGCAATATAGTTTTTTGGGCTTTTTCGAGTTTCTCTAAATTCTCACCCTGTCAATAACACCGTTGGTTAGACGCTTACTTGATCTCTTCTAACGAAGGTTTTATTATCTCAGAAGATGGTCTCGTAGTAGCTGCCGTTGAAGACCTGCATGCCGACCAGGTTGCCGAAGCGGTCGTAGTGGCTGATGACGCCGTTCTCTTCGATGTCGTAGCTGCCGTCGGCTTACTCGGTCATGCTGTAGCCGAAGCTGTCGTGATACTCGCTGTAGCCGTTGCCGTTTTCGTAGTAGGTGGAGCCGTCCTGGTAGAAGGTGGTGGCGCTGAATCTGTCGTCGCTGTAGGTGGTCTCGCCGGTGGCGGCGTCGTAGCTCACGAGAGTGCCGTCGGGGTACTGGGTTACGGTGCTGCCGTCGCTCAGGTGCAGAGTGCGGGAGCCGTCATAATTGACGGTGACGTAGCCGTAGGGGCTCATGAAATCGGCGAAGGCCGGTGCGCCGAGGGCGCAGACAAGGCTGAGGGCGAGGACGACGGTGAGGATCATTTTTATGGTGGTTTTCATGGTTTTGTTCTCCTTGTTTTTGAGAATGTTGTTCGTTTTATTGGAAGTGTTGGTTTTCATGTTTATGTTCTCCTTTTGATTTTTTCTCTCTCTTGCTTACGGGCACATCTTAACATGGCGATTGTCACAGAAACGTCACACGCAAAAAAAGAACGCAGCGGGAGGGAAGAGCGGCTGGCAGCTTCGGTTGTCAGCCGTTTTTTTGCTTGAAAAATGAGCATTGCTTCCTTATAATCAATACGCCTACAATCGCATCCACATGACCAACCATTTCCTCACCGATGTCTGCTTCGGAACGCTGATCACTTATCTCACTTACGCCGGGATTAGCACGGCATTCTTGCGTGGGGTGGAGAGAAAATGAAGAATATGAAACAAGGCAGGTACACTTTATGAAAAGAACGATCGTTACACTGATCATCGCCTGTCTGCTGGCATTCGGCGGCCTTTTTTCTGCGGGCGCTTACGCAGACGCCGGGACGCCAGGAGATGTGGAGCAGGTCGACGCGGTTATCCTGCACACCAACGATGCGCATGTGGCTTTTGAAGACAACATCGGCTACGATGGCCTGGCCCTGTATAAAAAAGAACTCGAAGCGGTCTATGACCACGTTCTGCTGATCGACGCCGGGGACGCCATACAGGGGGCCCCCATCGGGTCCGTCTCCAAGGGCGCTGAGATCATCAGGATGATGAACCGCCTTGGCTATGACCTGGCCGTGCCGGGCAACCACGAGTTCGATTACGGGCTTGAAGCGCTCGACGACTGCGCCGAGGCTTTGGACTGCGGCTATACCTGCGCGAATTTCTGCGTCACAGGCGGGGAGCCGGTGTTTCAGCCCTGGCGCATTCTGGAGGCCGGCGACCTGAAAATCGGCTTCGTCGGAGCGGTTACCCCGGACGCCTATACAAAATCCACGATCAAGGACATTCTGAACGAGGCCGGCGAGCCGATGTACGATTTTCTGGCCGACGAGACGGGCCAGCGGCTGTGTGTCGGGCTGCAAAAGGCCATCGATGAAACTCGTCAGGCCGGGGCGGACTATGTGATTCTCGTCTCCCACCTTGGCAACAACGATTCTATTACAGAGCAGTTTCGAACGGACGCGGTCGTGGGAAAGCTGAGGGGTCTCGATTTGATCATCGACGGCCATTCCCATGAGACCTACAACCGTACTGTCACCGACGGAGAGAACAGACAGGTCCCCATCGCCCAGACGGGATCGAATATGAAAGCCATCGGCCAGATCAAGATCTACAAAGACGGCCGCCTGGAGGAGACCCTGATCGACACGGTGCCGGAGCCTGCGAACATGCCCTTTGAGAAGGTCGTCCGCCGCAATGTCGAGCGCTGTGTGGATCCGGAGATGAAAGCGTTTCTGGATGAGATCGTCGCTTCCTATGCGCCTGTCATGAACCGGAAGGTCGGCGAGGTATCCTATGACATGATCGTGCGTGACGCAGACGGCTTCGACGTCAGCCGCGTTGAAGAAAACGGGCTGTGCGATTTCGTGGCGGACGCCTACCGGACTGTCGGCGGCACCCGGGCCGCCCTGGTCAATGCCGGCGCTGTGCGGAACAACCTGAAAGCCGGGACGGTCACCTATAACGACATTCTGAACATCCTGCCCTATTCTAATGACATTGTAACGGTTCGCGTCAGCGGACAGATGCTGCTGGATGCGCTGGAGTTCGGCGTGTCAAAGCTGCCTGCTGTTTCCGGAGGCTTCCTGCAGGTCTCCGGCATCACATTCCGCGTGAATCCGGAGTTGGAGAGCAGTGTCGTCGTGGACGATAAAAACCAGTTTGTCTCCGTGGCCGGGGAATACCGGGTTTCCGATGTGATGGTCGGACAGGAGCCCCTCGACCAGAAGGCGGAATACACCCTCACGGGTACCAGTTTCCTGTTGAACGGCGGCGACGGCTATGCCATGTTCAAGGAAGCGGATATCCTCTCCATGACGATGCTGCCCGATAACGAGGTGGTCATCAAGTATCTCGAGGAGTACCTGGACGGCGTCATCCCGGAGGACTACCGGGAGGCTCAGGGACGGATCCTGATAACGCCAGCGGTCGGGGAGTAAACCCTTGCACCGGCTGAGAGTGAAGAACAGGCGCAGCCGTTTCACTATCAACACGACCCGCGACTCAACCCCTATGCCATGGAGGGCATCGTTGAAGATGAGAATGCAGTCTACGGCTTCCGGCCTGTTGAAACGGGAAACCTGAAGCAGTATGCCGGCATAGCGTGGGATGATCCGGAGGAGGTCGGGAAAAAACGGGCTGAACGCATCGCCTATCACGACAGTTTTTCGGAACTGTATGATCTGGCAGGCAAGATGTTCGCACAGGGAGCCGAAATTGAAGAGATTGCGCGCGCCGTCAGCACACGCTGCAACGAGCTGCGTATCAAAAGTTATGAAGGAGACCCGGATGGGCTTGCGAGAATGAAGGCACGCTACCTTGAGGAGTACGGCCGTGAAGAGGGCGCGTTGCCGGAAGAGCACTTTAAGTTAAGAGGTTCCTGGGAGTCCGTCTTGGAGGGCGCTTTGAGTGTCAACTCCGGCATGGATGCCTGCGTTGGGCTGTATGATGATTACTATGATCTCTATGTCCTCATGGGGCAGATAGAGGATTAACTGAACCAATCAGGGGACGGTTCTGTGATTGACAGTTTCGTTTGAACCAGGGGGATGTCGATTTCGGGTGGTGCTGTTTTGCCGGCCTGTTGCTCTTTTTCTTCCATGTTTCTCTCTCTTTTCCAGCCGAGGCACAGTTATCATCCTCGGTTATTTTTTTTGGCCTCTCGATGGACACACCCGGAGGCGTGGACATAAAGCCGGCTGTTCTATTAATCCTGTTGGCACAGCCGTAAGCCTCACCGGTACAGTCGTCGCACACAAGACGCATCCTTTTCTTCCAGCACTACGGTTGGAGTGGAGGATACCGCCGGGCCTCATCCCAGCCTGACATAACCTGTCGATTCAGGCATTACTCCGGTAGAAGCAGCCCCGCCGGGGATCGAACCCGTCGTGCTCCCGATTGAGCTGTATCTCATCGTTTCTGCAGGGCCATGATCATGTCGTCAATATCCCTGACGATGGTATCAATCTTTTTATCACTCCTGTCTTTCTCATCTGAGAGATCACTTTATCAAAAATCCAAAATAAAAAATTATATTTTCCCGACTTCAGTATTTTGACTAACAATATATTCTAATAGGTGGTCAATCATTTGGCGACTTTTTTCATCTATTTCTCTATATTTTTTTAAGAATTTTTCTTCTCTGTTTGTCAATTCGTTATCAGCTGTTTTTTCTCCGTTGATCAAGTAGGCTGGTGAAACGTTAAGGAATGTTGCAATTTTATCTAAATAATTCATATAGGAATTTCCGTTCCTATATTTCCAGTTTGTGAATATACTTGTAGAAATTCCTAAGTAATTCGCCAGTTCTTTTTGCTTGATATTTTTCTTTTCAAGTAAGTCAAGAATGCGCTGTATTGTTGAATTCTTGTTTAAATCTTTGTCAGATGTCTTCACAGATGCCTCCAATTAATCAAAATAACTACTGGTATCGCGTATAAATCAAAAATTTGTTTATTAATGCGGCAATTAAATGTCCGTAAACCGAGCTTTGCAGAGCCGCATTAATAAGATGATTAAAATGCCGCTTTTCTCGCCCCTTACGGGGCAACCGAAAAGCATGGCAATTATTACTCCGGCAATACCGGGTCAGCGGTAGTTTGCGGATGTATAATTGCCGGAGTAATAACTTTTTTTGACTTTTTTTGACTTTTTTGACATAGTCACATATGGGAATATGGGAAGTTTTAGGTTGTTGTATTTCCCGCCATATGTTATAATAATTTTTATATCTAAAAAACCTTTCATTCGGAGGCAAAACATGAGAAAAAAGATCTTATCACTTTTGCTGGCTATGATCTGCCTGTTTGGTGCAGTCTGTCCCGGCGCCGCGCTGGCCGCGGATGATTTTTTTTGATCAGGAAAAATACTTGGAAGCGAGAGCTTCCCATAAAGAGGCCAACCGCTATAAAACCGATGTGACGCTGTCAGAGAAGGAAGAAGCGCTGGACCGGAAGCTTGCCGTATGGAAGGCGGAGTATATTGATTCCTGTGACGGAAAGGTTCCTTATGACATGCCGGTTCTAACCGACGGGAACATCTGGAACAGCAAGCTGTATCAATTCTGTGAAGCCCTTCCCAAAGGCTCTGACCTTCATATTCACGGAATGGCACTGATGCCTTTTGACGAGCTTCTTTCCTTTGTAGAATCCCGGGATGAGCTTTTCATCGGGGCCGGAGAGCATAACCGCTGTGTTCTTGCCTGCCACGAAGACCCTGCCGAGGCCGCGGAAGATGAATTTCCCGTCATCGAGGCTCTGGAACGGGGCCTGATCAGTCTGGATGATCTCCGGGCTCATTGGACGGTTCTCGGTGCGGCCGAATACGATGGCGATGTATGGGCCTGGTTTGAAACCCTGTTTAACAAGCATATGGCATTAAGCAACACACCGGAGCTGATCGAGGCCTATTATCGGGACGCCTTCCGTTATTACTGCGGGAACAACATTTTCCATCTTGAGGTACGCCAACTTTTCTTCGGCTCCCATGACGAGGCGCTTGCAAAGGCAAAGGCAATCAGAAACGCCTATTATGAAGTCCGAAAACAGTATCCCGACTTTATCGCCAGCGTGGTGGGAACCGGTTTGAAGTATACGACGCTGGACAGATCGCTCACGGATACGTTGCTTGACAATGCGCTCTATATCCGCGAGAATCTCAAGGACGATTTTGATCCCGACAACATTCATGAATTTCTGATCGGCATTGACCTTGTGAATGAAGAGGATAAGAGTCGTCCCCTGATCGAGTTTGCAGACCAGCTGGACGGGATTAAGAAAGAGAACCCGGATCTGCATATCATGCTTCACGCGGGAGAGTCTCTGTACGCCGACTCCGACAACGTCATCGACGCGTATCTGCTCGGAACGAAGAGAATCGGGCACGGCCTGAACCTGTACCGCTTCCCCGAGATCATGGATCTGGTACGCGAAGACGGAATCTGCCTCGAAGTCTGCCCCATCAGCAATCAGGCACTCGAGTATGTGGAAGACCTGCGGGGCCATCCGGCTACCGAATATCTCAAACGCGGCTTGCCGATCTCGATCTGCTCGGATGATCCGGCCTACCTGGAACATGCGACCCTCACGGACGATTTCTTTGCCGCGATTGTATGCTGGGATCTGGGCCTTGCCGAAATCAAGCAGCTTTGCCTGAACTCCATCACCTATTCCGCTATGGATGATCTCCAGAAAGAAGAACTGATGCAGAGCTGGCAAAAGCAGTGGGACACCTTCCTGAATGATCAGGAGGCAGTTGTGTGATTGAGGGTCAGCGGTTTGCCTGATTCTTCAGGCACTTCTTGAAACGGTTCAGAAAAAAAAACAGAAGCTTCTGTTAAATTTACATTTTCTTTCTAATCAGTTCTAAATTGCCTGACAGATTATTACAAGGAGCATTTTCAGAAGCAAAGGTTCTTTTTTCTATTTCTTTTAGAAGTGCCCCCTGAGCACGTTCCATATCATTTTTATCAAAATCACCATTGAAAAAGATCTCCTCGCGATCCAGAAATAACAAGATCTTCATTTCTTTTATAGCAGGTGTTTCTTCCTTTATATTTACCGGCATTCCAGCAGCCGGTATCTTGGCGTATTTGCCTGACTTAACGCGATTATCAACGCAAGGCTCATCTTCTTCAACCATCCATGTTTTCCCTATCTTCACCGCCGTACGTAACATCCCCCTCTGTGCTTTCTGCCGCATGGTTACAGGAGATTTGCCGTGCCTTTGTGCATAATCACTGAGTGATATCAGTCTGCTCACTAAGCATCGCCCCCTATACAGGCACATGCAGATCGCCGTCACCAATTACTGGGGACATCAGGGCTGCATCTTCCTCTATGACAGCGACGGAAAGCCCCTTTGGGAAATGCAGAATGAAATGAACGGCAACATCATCGCCCCCGTCAACTGGGACGGAGATGGCACGGAACTGATTCTGACCAACCCGGATCCGGTCCGGGGCGGCCTGATAAACAGTAATGGGGTACGGGCAGTCGCCTTTCCCGATGACGGACATCCTGTTTTTTGCTGCGAGGCCATGGATCTGACCGGTGATGAACGGGATGAACTGATCGTGTGGGATTATCACCGTCTGTGGATCTACACCCAGGCAGAGGCGGCCAAAACGCAGGATTACCACCCCGTGAAGTTCCCTGCCTATAACGCCTCAAACTATCGGGGGGGAATATTCCTACCCGGATTCATCCTACCTCCGGTTCCATGCTGATAAAAGCAAAATGAAATCACAGAAGGACATCTGACAGACGATTCCCTGTTCTCCTGCCAATTTCACGTCAATGTTCACAGGCCAACGATGCGACATTCCCCAAAAACTCCATAAAACAGGATTGCCAAGGCAATCCTGTTTTTTTCGAAACGATTCATTGGTCGGTTCTCTCCTGCCCGAAGGATTCCCGTCATGTTCCGGGATCACAACCCGGCAGGTCATTTTCAATGGTTTTTTCCCGGCGATGTTCCCCACTGATAATCTCGTTCACAAGATCGTCTTTACACACAAATGGGCTCCTGAGAACCTTTTTAGTACAAAAGCCGTTGATTGCGCGTTGCCGGAATGGATCTGTCCGCGTATAATGAAAGAAGAGCTCTTTATCTTTATATCAGGTGATTTTCTCTGATAAAGTCCCGAATTGCCTGACCATCATGTATTCCCCGTTGATAAAGGTGCTGCAGGGCATCTTCATCTTTTGTCAGCGTATCTACACCATCGGTGCTCTCCGGCGCGATAATGAGCACCTTTCCCTTTTTTTCAAATTCTATCGCCCTGGCAACCCCCTCATTGTATCGCTGTGCCCTGGTTCGCAGACACTCTGCAGCCTTTGGATAACGCCGTGCGATACCACGAGCCAGGATTTTATCCCGCGTATCTGTTCGTACAACATCTCGCGGCTTGGTCAGCACAAGCACCACCCGATCACACCCAAGGTCAAATGCCTTGTCGATGGGAATTGTATCCCCCAGTGCACCGTCATAATAGAGGATTCCATCCACTGCATATGGATGGCAGATAAACGGAATGGCAGAGGACGCCTTTAAAACACTATAGTTGTTTTTGTGAAAATCCTGCTTGCTGAAGTACCTGGTTTCTCCGGTTTCCGCATTGCAGGCAATAACCAGAAATTCAGATGGATTTGACGAAAACGCTTCGTAATCCAGCGGATCCTCCCCATAAGAATTGCTCAGCGTACCGTAGATATAATCCAGGTCCAGATAGCTCTTTTTCCTTAGAAAGTTATGCAGGCTCATATACTCCTTACGTTTGGGATACGCTGTAAAGAAGCGGTAGTTGCGCCCACGTTGTCCGGCAAGAAAAGCCGCCACGTTGGCACTGCCCGCTGAAATACCTATGCAGAGATCAAAGCTTATTTTCTCATCCATGCAATAGTCAAACACACCTGCAGCATAAATCCCCCGCAGGCCGCCACCCACATCAATGATTGCTGTTTTCATGTTTTCCTCTCCTTGACTTTTATGTCATTATACATTTTTTAAGAAGAAAAAATATTGAACAAAACAGTCTGACTGTACCGAAACCGCATAGTTTTCACAGATTGTTTAAACCAGAAATTCATGCAGACCGGATCAGTCACTGACATTGTTTTTCTCCGGCAATCAGCTTCCTGTAAACGAATTCGGTGCCTGTTATCCTCCGTCCTCTTCTCACCCGAATCAGCCATTTTCCGCCCTGGCAGGGCATTTGATAAAGATCCTCAAACACTTCATTTTTCATACAGCGATGTGCTGTACATCAAAAGAAAGGAGTTCCCCTTATGTCCAACTTCACCCGGTCTGCTATCCTAAAGACCTTCGATGACATGCTGGAATCCATGCCTTTTGAGAAAATCACGGTTTCAGCTCTCATCAAGACCTGCAATGTGAGCCGCAACACCTTTTATTATCACTTTCAGGATATGTACGATCTGCTGGATGCTTGGCTTCAATCCGAGTTTGAAAAGTATGAAATTCCCGCCGGTGATACAGACTGGGAAAGCCGGGCCAAAGCTCTCCTGCATGCCTGCAAGGATAACAAGGAAAAAGTCTACCATCTGTATAACTCGATCCCCCGGGAACGTATGGAGCGCTATGTTTTCAACTCTGCCAATGATCGAATCCGTTCCTATGTACAAGCACAGGCTGCAGGAAAAGATGTTTCTCCCACGCGCATTGAAGGGATAGCCGATATCTGCCGGTATGCAATCATTGGCTTTTTTCTGCGTTTTCTGTGGAAGGGCATGTCGGCTGATATCGACAGCAGCATAGATACGCTGAGCGTTCTGTTCAATGACATTGTGGAGAACACACTCATAAAAAAATAGGATAAAACACTTAAATTGTCACATAATCCCACAAGTTGGCCGGATTACCCAGATTTGGGTCAATCCGGTTTTTTTGTTCGTGGAATTATCTAAAAGAAAGCAGTAAGATTTAGCCACAAAAAAACAAAACAGGAGGATGCACACATGAGTGTATCGACAACTATCAAAAAATTCGGACTGGAAACGGTGTTCAAATATCTCTACAAGGATCCCGAGAAAAATCTGCCGAAGCTGATGGACTGGGCAGATAAATTCTCCAAAGGTGAGTTTAGCAGCCAGCGCGATGCAATCCGTGCGGCCATTTCGGATCCTGACTCCGCTTATTATCCATATGTACGGCATATGATTCAGGATGTAGATCCAGAAGTACTGACCACCATAACAGTCAACTTCTTCATCAACGCCAATCTCATCGGCTGGAAAAAACAGGAGGAACTGCGGAATAAATACAACTGCAACATTCCCTGGGCGATATTGCTGGACCCCACCTCTGCCTGCAATCTTCATTGTACCGGCTGCTGGGCTGCAGAATATGGCAACAAGCTGAATCTCAGTTTTGACGAGATCGACGACATCATTCGCCAGGGCAAGGACATGGGCGTATACATGTACATTTACACCGGCGGTGAACCTCTGGTACGCAAGGCAGATATTATCAAACTCTGTGAAAAGCATAACGATTGCATTTTCCTTTGTTTCACCAATGGCACACTCATCGATGAAGCTTTTGCGAACGAAATGCTGCGCGTAAAGAATTTTGTTCCTGCCATCTCTCTGGAAGGTTTTGAAAAGGCCACGGATTCGCGCCGTGGTGAAGGCGTGTTCAATAAAGTTCTCAACGCCATGCAACTTCTTAAAACCAAAAAACTCCTCTTCGGTATTTCCAGCTGTTACACCAGTGTCAACTACGACTCCATCACCTCTGAGGCGTATTATGACATGATGATTAATTCGGGGGCTTATTTCGTTTGGTACTTCCACTACATGCCCGTAGGAAACGATGCAAGTCCCGAACTGATGCCTACGCCGGAACAGCGGTATACCGTCTACAAGCGTATCCGCGACTATCGTACCCGCAAACCTCTGTTCGCCATGGACTTTCAGAATGACGCAGAATTCGTGGAGGGCTGCATTGCCGGCGGACGGCGTTATCTGCATATCAACGCCAACGGTGATGTAGATCCCTGTGTATTCGTCCATTATTCTGATTCAAATATTCGGGAAAAAACGCTGCTGGAAAGCCTCCGTTCCCCGTTATTCCAGGCCTATCACGATGGGCAGCCTTTTAATGAGAACATGATGCAGCCCTGTCCTATGCTTGAAAACCCCGAGAAACTTCGTGCCATGGTAGCTAAGACCGGCGCCAAATCCACTGATATGCAGTCGCCGGAGACAGTAGAACATCTCTGTGCCAAGTGTGACAGTTATGCCGCTTGCTGGAAGCCAAAAGCCGAAGAGATCTGGGAAGCCAGAAATGCAAAGAAGGCTGCAGAGACCAAAGCAGGAAAATGAAGGTATACATGATATGAACAAAAGTGTTTTTACCTCTGAATCCGTCACTTGCGGGCATCCGGATAAGGTCTGCGACCAGATTGCGGACCGTATCCTTGATGAAGTTCTGGCCCAGGATCCGGAATCCCACGTAGCCTGTGAGGTTACAGCCTGTACAGATAAGGTCCATATTTTCGGTGAAATCACCACCGACGCAAAAGTGGATTATGAGGAGACTGCACGCAAAGTAATTGAAAATATCGGTTACACCAGACCAGGCATGGGTTTCGATGCCGAAAGCTGTCGCATAATCGTGGATCTGCATGCTCAGTCGCCGGATATCGCCCGAGGAATCCGGCGCAACGGAGTGTCTGATGAGGCACTCAACTCAGGTGCGGGTGACCAGGGAATTATGTTCGGCTATGCATGCAAGCAAACAGACGGTCTGATGCCGTTACCCATTGAGCTGGCGCATGCACTGACTAAAAAACTTGAAAATGTCCGGCGCAGCAGAGAGCTCCCTTATCTGCTGCCGGACGGCAAATCCCAGGTCACTGTGGAATATGAAGATCAGGTTCCGAAGCGGATCACCACGGTTGTGCTCTCCACACAGCATGAGCCACAAATCGGGATCAATACATTACGCAATGATGTGATTGAACGGATCATCCTTCCTGTCCTTCCGAAAAACATGATGGACAACAATACACGCTTTTATATCAACCCGACCGGACGCTTTGTAGAAGGCGGGCCTGCTGCAGATTCAGGTCTGACCGGACGAAAGATAATTTCGGATACCTATGGCGGATATGCCCGTCATGGCGGCGGGGCTTTTTCCGGAAAGGATGCCTCCAAAGTAGATCGAAGCGGCGCCTATATGGCCCGCTATATGGCCAAAAACATCGTTGCCTCCGGTCTTGCCGACCAGTGTGAGGTGCAACTGAGTTATGCCATTGGTCTTACCGATCCCATATCAATCCGTGTAGACACCTTTGGCACAGGTCTTCTGAGCGATGAGCTGATCTGTGAGAAGATCTGCAGGAATATTGACCCGCGGCCTGCCGCAATCATTCGCAAATTCGACCTGACAAGTCCGAATTTCTCCCGGGTTTCCTGTTATGGTCATTTCGGCAGCAATGCCGAACATATGCCCTGGGAATCTACCGATCTGAAAACGATCATCCTCTGATTTGACAAGGAACGAATGGCTTTTTCGCAGATTCATCCCAAAAGAGCTGCCTGAATTACCTTGTCCGTCTTAAACCGTCCTTTATTCAGAAACAAACCAGAATTTACCTCCCCAATAGCTGTGTCCGCAATCCAATATTCTCCGGATTGCGGACACACTTTTTTATCGGATTTTTCGCTCTATCAATGACATTATCTGTCTGCGTAGTGAGCATTCTGTTTTAGCTTTGCTGACTTCTTTCAAAGCTTGCGAAACAAAAGCGGATGCCCTTTTTGGTTTTTATCGAAGATGTTTACGATTTTATCATTCGTAAACCTTCCTCAAAGACCGTTTCAAGGTGCTTCATTTTTTGAATCATTTGATTATGAAGATGTTAGAAAACAAAGCCATCCCTGTATTCAGTTATGCGTGTATGGATCGTGGTTCTGGACTTTGCAACACCCTTGCCTTTTTTTCTGCCTGATATTGATTCCATTTCAGTTTGTTCTCAAAGATCTCCACAATTGTCTTTTCCGTTTCTGTCATTCCCGGCGATACAATCAGGCCCATATTGCGCATCGTGTCTTCCGGAGTTGCTCCGTTGATGCCGTGAACCTTGTCAACATGTACACCATTCATGGCAAATTCAACAGATCTGAACGCTGCATCACAGGCGGCAACACCCTTCATCGTACATCCCTGATTTCCTCCGTCACAGATCATGCCCGTGATGAAGGAGGCCATATTATTCAGCGTATACTCCATCTCACGCACAGATCCACCCTTTAAATAGACCAGTCCGCAGGCCATCCCGGATCCGGCTGCAATCGCGCAGCCGCAAAACACCGACAGCCTTCCGAAGTATTCCTTGATGTACGTGCAGACCAGATAGGAAAGCGGATTGCAACCGCTGGGCTTCATTTTGTCCAGGAAGCAGGTTTCTGATCCCGATTCAAAAGCTTCCCCTTTTTGCAGCCTCCTTGCAGTAAAAGATCCGGAATAGTGCATATCGATCTCCCGGACAGAAAATTGAGAGCGAACGCGGATGAAGATTCTCAATCGAAACGATTCACCGGCCGATAAGCCTCATTCTGCCCAGAGGGTTCCTGTAACAGTCCGGGATTACGCCGCCCAGGTCGTTCTCAATGTAATCCATGACAACGTCACAGTCCAACTTCCCGGTGTCGCTTACCAATACGGCTTTCTTGAAAGGTTCAAAGCCGTCGCCTCCATTGATCAGATAATCACTTGTGGTCAGCGTATATTCCGCCTGAGGATCCAGAGCCCGGCCGCCAACCCTGATTTCGGAAACGCGGCGGGGGCCTTCCACCCCGGAAAACTGTTCCATGTCTCCCATCCGGACACTGCTTTTCACGGACAGGTCGACAGTGAATGTCATTCCTGATACATGCGGAAATGTTCCTGCTTTGTTCGGGCACTTTCTTACGGCATATTCCAGGATATCTTTCAGCATCTGACCGCTGACACGTACGGTTTGGATGGTATTCCCGAAAGGCTGTACACCCAGGATGCTCCGCCAGGTGATGTCTCCCTTCAAAAGGTCATTCATGAGTCCCGAGGCGGTGATAAACCCGATCTCCGAATTGCCGGCTCTGCGATAGGCATCTGCAACAAGTTCGCACAGCGCATTTTCCTGATAACGCTGGGAAATGTGCAGCTCATCCACCTCCAGAATCATGTCAAAGGAAAGCGTTCCGATTTTCCTGTTCAGCGTCGCTTCATACGGCTGAACGATTTCATTTATGAGGGCATGCATTTCAGGATCAACAAACCGTGTTTTCCCATTTCTTTCAACCGTTTCCATGGACAGCGTATCCGAGGCGGGAATCTCCTGAAGAAGTTTCTCTTCCAGATGCCCGTCTTTGTAAATAGTCAGCTGTCCGATGTTTTCAAACCTTGTTCCGGCCTGAACCGTGAGAATCTCTTTCCCCTCTTTGTCTTTGAGGGTTTTTAAATAGATCTGGTGGGAATGGCCATCCAAAACCGCATCAATTCCGGACAGCCCTGCAAGCACACGGGAGGTCCGGTACTCAGGCGAGACACGTTCATTATCCCCCAGATGGGAAAGCAGAATAATCACATCCGCTCCGTTTCGACGAAGTTCATCGACACTTTCCTGCATGGCAAGGCACAGCCTGCTTCCATCCGCGTCTGCCAGAAAATCGTACAGGGGCCGCCCGGATTCATCCCGCATCTCCCTCAGCCGCGATTTCAGATAGGAATCCGGCGTATCAACACCGATGAAACCAATCCGAACCCAGCCCGCATCCAGAATGATTCCCGGAGGGAAGACCGGCCTTCCGTCTGCTGTACAGTAATTGGCGCAGATCACCTTCCCGACAAACCTCCCGGCCGTCTCCTCCAGCACGTCCATGCCAAAATCGAATGCGTGATTTCCAAGGGTTGTCACATCATACCCGGCCGCATTCATCATCTGCAGGATTGCCTGTCCTTTTGAGACCGTCCCGATAGCCGCCCCCTGAATCGCATCTCCGCAGTCCACCAGAAACACGTGTTCAACGTGCTGTTCCAGTTCCTTTTTGTACAAAGCCAGACCGTCATATCCGATATTGTCCGCATATCCGCAATGAATATCGTATGTATGGAGAATAACCGCCGCTACTTCCTTTGAAGGGTCCGCGCCGGTATCCGGCTCCTCTCCCGGTATCATTGGCCGGCTCTCTGAACAGGATTCGCCGGTTGTCACGCTATTTAAATTCTTCATGTTTCACCCACCTATGGAACCTTCCGCATAAGGTCAGTCCAGTTCTTTGTATGCCGTTTCTGACGGGGATTTTATCAGATTCAACGATGTTTTCATAGCCGGAAAACGGAGC
>Ga0256405_10007419_pt1 | contig 16550 bp, 23 predicted proteins | sample RumenRJG_02DNA_FD_189096 | JGI IMG/M metagenome (GOLD analysis project Ga0256405, IMG submission 189096) | Bovine rumen microbial communities from Lethbridge, Alberta, Canada - RJG_02 | ecosystem: Host-associated > Mammals > Digestive system > Stomach > Rumen | place: Canada: Alberta...
AAAATATATACACTATAAATAAATAAATAAAAAACTCGGCCCTGCGCCGAGTGGCCTCTAAACAGTGTCGCCACCAGTGTATATAACTCCCCATATAACCCTCAAATTCGGCCTCTAAAGGCCCTCTAACGCCCGAAACAGTCTTGCTCCAATAAATCGCCCTTTAAATCAATTTGTCTCCCCCAAAGGCTTTTTTTTGCTTGACATAGAAAAGTAATTATGATATAATGATAATAGAGATATTATATCTCTATATAGTACCACACAGCCTTTTGAGATAGGCAACGCTGACTCTCATTGAGCACCATATTAATATCTGATATAATCACTTGAGCAGAACCGGCGTGAGGAGCGCCCTGACGAGTGAGGGAGTGGTACCCCAATATCACTAGTATGGAGTGTGTTATTATATGAATGAGAAAGAATTATCAAAGAAAATTTTAAAAGCCGTTGAGACTAGTAAAGAATGGTATACTATACGCAGTATACTTGGCTACTCATGGGCTATTTTTTATATATTGCTAGGTGCTAGAGAAGCAGGAAAAAGTTATTGTGTGTTAGACTTTTTTTTGCATGATTTTTTTACTAAAGGAAAAGAGTTTGTTTGGCTCAGATTGACAGAAGCCAGCACAAAGAAACTTCTTAATAATAATGCTATGCAGTTTATAGATATTGGTTTAATGCAAAAATACCACATTAACAGTGAAGATCTAACTGTTAAAGGCACAACTGTATTTTATAAAGGTAGAAAAATGGCCAGGATCATGGCTCTTTCAACTTTCTATTCAGATAAAGGAGTTGCCAACTTTGAAGATAAAGAGTTTGAAAAAGAGATGTTCGCATATAATATATGTTGTGATGAATTCCAAAGAGAAAGAAACGAAAAGAACACTTTTGATATAACTTATGCTTTCGTAAACCAACTTGAGAACCTAGTAAGACACAAGACCAACTGTAGAATATTTTTAATTGGTAATACTGTTGAAGACTGCTCTGATATTCTTACCTTATTTAATTTTATACCTGAAGAATTTGGAAGATATAAGTTAAAGAATAAAAGATGTATTATTGACTATATCCCTCCCTCAAAGAAATATATTGAAAGAAGAAAAGGCTCTATCGCCACCATTTTAGCACCAAATGAAAGCACATTTACAAATGAGCAAAAGTTTGATAGATCCAAAATATACAAAGGCAGGTTATATAAGCCTCAGTTTATAATCCAATTCAGGAATCACAGTTTTACAGTATGGGATAAGAATGTCGTTGCTAAATACAATAAAGAGAATAAGCCTATAATATCTATGGTACCTCTTCTTATTAATAACACAGTATTTAAGTCAGAGCTCAGAGATGAAGTCATATTAATGAACTATGAGAAGAAGTTTATGTTTAAGGATCTTCTTACTCAAAAACTCTTTGACAAATGTATAAAAGAAATAAAAGGAATAAAGGGATGACGCTGTTTGTAAGTATACTTACTAGAATAGGCGCAGCTGGAGTTTTGATATTCTTAATCTGGGCTATGATAAAATTATTAAAAGAAAATTAAAAAAAAAACAAAAAACTTGTTATTTTTAATTGACAAGTTTTTTTTGTTGTGTTATTATATAATCAGAAAGGAGGTAAAATATGTCGATAATATATGGAATAGTTATACTGATAGCCTGGTTTGTGGAGATGCCATTATGGTTATCAATATCAACTACGATTCTAAGTGTTTTTGGAATTATATTCAGACTGTTATACTTAGGCACAAAACTTGCAGATAAAGCAAATAATTTAGATTAAAAGGAGAATAAAATGAAACATAAACATAATTGGTGTATATACTTTGCGGAAACACGGCCACATATAGTAAATGATGAATTAACAGGTATTCCAAAAAGAATAGAAATGCACACAGGTTGTTCAATAGTATGTTCAATTTGTGGGAAACAGAAACATAGATTATCAAAAAAAATCGGTTTATATTATTCAAACACTAAAAAACCTTATTTTGAAGAACAAACAAAATGTATTATGAAACCTTATTATAGAGTTGCAGAAACGATGAAAGAAACAGTGGATTATCTTAAAGTAAAGGGAGAATAAAAATGAAAACAATAATAATTAATAATATAGAAGAAATGCAAAAATACTACAATAAAAATACAAACACTTATGAATTCATAGAAGATAGTTTGTTTTTAAATGTGGAATTTACATCAAATATTGATGTAATGTCAAACATAAACGCCTGTGACATAAACGCCGGGTACATAAAAGCCAGGGACATAAACGCCTGTGACATAAACGCCGGGTACATAAAAGCCTGGGACATAAAAGCCAGGGACATAAACGCCGGGGACATAAACGCCTGTGACATAAACGCCAGGGACATAAAAGCCGGGGACATAAACGCCTGTGACATAAACGCCAGGGACATAAAAGCCAGGGACATAAACGCCTGTGACATAAACGCCGGGTACATAAAAGCCTGGGACATAAAAGCCAGGGACATAAACGCCGGGTACATAAACGCCTGTGACATAAAAGCCAGGGACATAAAAGCCGGGGACATAAACGCCGGGGACATAAAAGCCAGGGACATAAAAGCCGGGGACATAAACTATTATGCAATTTGTTTTGCTTACAATAGTATTTATTGTAATAGTATATATGGAGAAAGAGAAAATAGCAAACATTTTGTACTTGATGGAGAATTAAGAATAAGAAAGGAGGAAGTATGAAAGACTATTATGATATTTCAAATTTGAGTGATTTTAATAAAATAAGATTTTTACTTCCTGCTAAAGATGAAATGAGCTATAGTGAGTTAGACAGACTTATTTTGAAATTGTTAGACATATATTGTGAATACGAAATTGACAAAAGAATAATAATAAAAAATATTCTTAATACATTAGAAGAGAGGAAACGTTATGAATAATTATTTATTTAGTAGAATAATCAACAAGAAATGTGCGATCAACAAATATGGCAAGATGGGATTTAGAGATCACAAAGAGATCATAATTGTTAGAGCGCCAAATAAAGAAAATGCTCTTTATCAAATAGCACCTTTCAACTATAAAAAACATATAAGATTTAGTTGTGATGGAACTATTAATCTAAGTGATGAAGAAATAAGCAAAACACGTTTTAATGAGATTATAGATCTTGGAATAGTAGAATATAAGTAGGTAACAATATATACTGTAGGCATATATGCAGTATATGTTACAATAGCCAAGCCTGAGGAAAGAGGGCAAATAAAAGGAAATAAGAAGAAATATGGAAACAGTAAAATTAATTGGAAGAATATCAAAAAAAGGTGAAGAATATTGGCAAACAGCCATTAAGGTAGAGGGAAAAGAAGAATCAGAGTTTATCCCTGTATTCTTAAAAAAAGGAGTTGAAAAACTCAATTACAATTCAGTTGAGAAAAAGGTTGATAAAAGAGGTGTTGTATACAGCCTATATGAAGTTGACAAAAAAAATGTATTCTTCCCTGTTGAAGAAGATGGAACAATTCAAAGAGCAATTATAACGAAATAAAAGAAAGAAATAAAGGGCGCATGATATGCCATGCGAGCTTTAAAATTAGGAGGAAATATGTTAAATGACACTGTTACTTTTGAAGAAATTGGGAAGTTTATATCAGCTAATTTGCTTTGGTTTTTAATACCTATTAATGTAATTTTAATTGCATTATTTACTTGGATTATAGTAAGAGCAGTTAAAAATAAAAAGAAGAAAGAGGGTAAAAAAAATGAAAGAAAAAGACAAAATAAACTTTCTAAGCCTCATTAAAAAGCATATATCCTATAAAGATGGTTTTTGGATTTACTCTGATGAAAGTAAAGAAATAGTACTCTCAGAAGCTCAAGTAAGAGACTATATAAGAGCTCAAGGTATACCAGTCCTTGAAAAAGATATAACTGATATGTTAAGTGAATTGAGTTATTATACCACAGATTTTGATATTGACAAGTATTTTGGGGAGACGATACGTAGTCGAGTCGGAAATGGTACCAGCTCGTATTTTGCAAGCTTAGATAAGTTATATCCTGGTAATAAATTTAGGGAAATAATGAACTATTATCTCTTCTCTGATGAGTGCTATAGCTTTATATTAATTGGATATGGCCAAACAGGAAAAACAACTTTTGTAAGCTTAATATCAAAGATATTAGGTGAGTGTTTTTTCGGACGTAGTAACGTAGGTTTACTGCGTAACAGCCATGGTACAGCCATATTAGAGGGTAAAATGTTTTTTGAGGTTGCAGAGGCACAGGACTTGGATTTAGATACAGCAAATATGTTGAAGAGTATAATTACAAATGACAACGTATATGTAAATCCTAAATTCCAGTTACCTAGAACGATCAAGCCTCATGCTAAACTGATTATGACTTGTAATAATATGCCAAGATTTAAGGTTACTGATGACGGAATAATCAGAAGATTTATTACAATTAAAATGGATAATAAAATTCCTAAGCAAAACAAAAATTTTATGAAAGAAATTGAAGAGGATATACCAAATATTATAAAGGAAGCTTTAGAACATCCTTTTAATATTGAAGATTTTGCACAAGAACAATACTACATATTTGAACATGATCCTCAGTGGGGATTTGGATATGGAGAGCCAAATAAAAAGTATATAGGAGAGAGCGAATATGAAAAGTATCAATCAATGTGTAAAGCTTTAGGGTTTACTCCTCGAAACAAAATGAACTTTGATAAGTTTATTGAACTTGCAAAAATATACGGAGGGAGAATAAAATGCGATACAACTTCAAAAGACTCTCCGGCAGAGATTGGTTTAATACCGTTAGAGAACTTAAGCGAAGAGGACTTACCTTTTTAGAGGTTAAAAGTAGTGAGTTGTACGATCCTGAAATAGTAAACAGAGTATATAATGTATATTTTGCAAGAAGTAATAGTAATTGTAAAATTGTATACTATGACTTTGAAAAAGATAGATGGAAGAAGAAATTAAGAGAAATATCTTTCAGTCCTAGAGAAATAGATCCTATAAAATGTGTATTAACTTTTAGAAAGATAGCGAGTCAATATAATGAGAATATAGGATATGAACCAAGCAAGATATATACCAATGGGATTTATACTTACTATAAAAAGCCATATAAAGGATATGTTACAGTTTTAGATATGAATAGTGCTTATCTCTATGCACTGTCTCAACCTTTAGCAGACTGGGAAACAAGACAAGAAATAACTGTCAAAGAAGTTTTTAATAAAAGTTTTGACTTTTATTGCTTTGAAAATGATTTACACTGTGAGATGTTTTATAAAGAAGATATGATACGTATGACAGGCGCTATGTTATGGTCAGATGTTAAGATTTACGGATATAAATCAAAGTTATATTATCAGCAAACAACAAAGGAACTTTACAGGTTAAAATGTGAAGTCAATAAAGAGAGATATAAAAATGTTGCAAATATTGCAGTAGGTTGTATGCACAAAAGATCAGGCAAGCAAAACAATACAACAATTGCAGCAAGTTTATACGCATGGTTTGCGTGGTATATTGATAATTTAGTTGTAATTTTTGAAAAAAAAGGTTATAATGTAATTATGATCACTACTGACTCTATAAAGATTCAGGGTAAGTATAATATTGAGGATAACCTTGTTACAATAGGTAATGGACTTGGAGAGTTTAAAATTGAATATGAGGGAGAAGCTGAATATTTAAGCGAGGGCCATTATATTGAATCAAAAACTAAATGGAAAGGAAAGCCATTATATTTACAAGAGGGTTATACAAAATGTAAGTTTGTTGATAATATTGAAGAGGAGAAGAAGATATATGAAAAGTTTGCCATTAAGTAAAATAAAGAAAAAGCCACTATCTTATTTTAGAACTATGGGCGCAGTTAAAAAAGGAAAAAGAAAACGAGATACCATAGAATATATAGTAAGAAAGAGCTTTGAAGCTTTACCTAAAAATGCAAGAGATTATATATCTGATTCAGAGGAAATAATAAAGGCCTTAACTAACATAATAATTAGTGAGGGTAATAATAGTAGTATTCAACCTTATAAAGCTTTTACAGAACTTGCTAAACATGAAAGACGAAAGAGTGGAGATAATACCAAGCAGTTTGTATGGAATAGATTTAAAACTGAACAGCCATCTCTTTATGCAAAGTTTAATTCGTATATGTATCGTAATGGATATTCAGCTAGAAACTATTGGTTTGATAATGTTGCTATGGAACAAAACGGAAGTATAATTGATTGTTACTGTGAACTTCCAGGCGCTGGTAAAAATGTACAATACTATATGCTGGAGATTAATTATGATTTTAGTGGACAAGATTTTAATGCTTATTTATACTAAAATTATTTGACAAATAATATAAAATATATTATAATATTAATAGGAGGAATTATGTCAGAAGAAATGGAAGAAATGACAAAAGAAAATCAAGAGGAATCAGTACTCTTGAAAGAATATAAGAAATTACAAGAAAATACAGTCTCAAAAGAAAAATACGAAGCCGATATCAAGGCTTTGAAAGAAAAAAATGACCTTTATCTTAAGGCTATCACAGAGGGCGAAAAAGTAGACGTCTCATCTGAAGAAGATAGTGGTAGTGTTACGGACACTATCGCCAAGTTGTCTAATTTTAGAGGCACAAATTTAGACTACTGGAAAGAAACAACTAAAGCAATTGACCAAACGATTAAGGCACTAGGTAACGAGGCAATTACCAAGACTATTGGCGCTGACGGACTCGAAGAACTTATTGAAGTTAAAGAAACTATGAAGCAAATGGTAGCGGATTCGCAAGATGACCCCGATTACTTCAGAACATTGTACAAAGCGAGGATCAAAGATTCAGCACCAAACATAAGCGCTGCGATCGAAAAGTCAGGCGGTTTAGTAGACTACTTTAAAAAACAAGAAAAATAAAGGAGAAAATAAATTATGGCACAAATCGCACCAGCAAGCACAGCCTCTGCTTTCAATGGCGTGCTTAATTCAAATGAAATATATAACGCACTTTTCAACTTGCGCATATTATTTCAAAAACTCGCTCCACAAACAGTTAAAAGAGACGAGATCGTAAACTTAGTTGAAAAAGCAGTCGGGATGTACGGAGACACAGGTGTACTTCAAGGCATGGATATTCAAGGAACTTATGACTTTGGAATGGATGCTGAAGCTTCAAAACTTCTCGCTATCAACAGAAATGATTCACAAAAAGTTGAGAAATACACAATTGACCAATGGAGACAAACTGACGTTACTAATGACGCATATATCTCAAAAAGAGCTTTCCTTGACGAGGGAACTTTTGCACTCTTCAATGGTTATATAGTAGGCACTCTTGCTAAAGCTATGGATGCTTACGAAACAGGAAGTGTAAAATCTTCGCTTGGTACTTACACAAGCCCTGTTGCTGCTTGCACAATCGAAGTATCAATGCCTGCAGCAGATGGTACTGAAGCTGTTGAAAGACAAAGAGCAGCAGCAATTAAAAAAGCAATCCTTGATTTAAAAGTTGATATGAAAGATAATCAACGTAAATACAATGGATATGGATTTTATGCAAGCTATGATTTTGATGACTTCACAGCAGCCTGGAACTCAAACTATGTCAACGAAATCAACGCACTTGCTTTATACTCAACTTTCAATCCTGAATTTATTAAGGAAGCAACTGATGGTAGAGTATGGAGTCCAAAATGGTTTGGTAATGTTTACACATCAGGTAACACAACTAATGCAGAAAACAATACAACTTCTTTCTCATTAATTGAACAAAACTCTGATGGTACAACTAACCTTGTACTTACTGCAGAACAAAAAGCAGCTGGAGTATATAGAATATTCCCTGGAGATCTTCTTCCTAATGGATTTACTTATTCAGCTAATGAAGCTTATGGAAAAGACGATTCAGTTATTTGTAAGATCTTCGCTCCTGAATATATCTACTATATGACAGGATACGAACAAGGTGAAAGCTTCTACAATCCTAGATCTGCAACAACAAACCACTATTTGAGAAAAGGATTCTCAAAGGTTGGAATCTCTAAATTTAGACCTTTCATCACTTTGAAAGAAATTAATCCATCTTAAAAAATATAGTTAAAATAGTTGACTTTTGTCAACTATTTTTTTATAATATATATAAGGAGTAGTATAATGTTAAAATTTTATTATGATCCTAAATATAAATATACTAATAGATGTATAATAGATCTTACTAGCGATACCAACTTCGCAGAGAAAGATTATGAAAATATAGACAGTCCTGATACAATCAACGGACATATTATTTACACTCTTGAAGCAGCAGAAAAAATACCTACATATATTACAGATAGTGAAAGTGGTTGGAGATGGTTTGTCAGTGGTATTACACAATTAAGAACAGGTAAATTTCAAATATCTCTTTTAAGAGATATAATCTCTGAATCACCTGAAACTTGGAAAGAAGAGAGAGCGTATATTACAGCAGGAACTGCTACTAATTACAACAAGTATAAAAGATGGGATTTGCCATATACTAATACTAAGATACGTGAAGAGAGACTTAATATAAATGGAGACTCTAGCTTTTTTGTATTCTATACAAACACTCAAAACGTTAGTAGTGGTGGAGCTATAACTGAGAGTGATTTAGAGCTTAGTTATGCTTCAATACCAGGCGTTACGGGTTTTGATTATCAAGTAGATGGTATATCTTCAATGCTTGGCTCTCAGTATTTTAATGCTGGTGAAGTTTTTGATTTAAGAGATTTAGTAAAAGTAAAGTTTTTGTCTCGTGATAATACTTATTTTGAAGCTTATTATCAAGAACTTGTGTTGGGTACTTATTTAGATATATCTACTCCAACACCTCCAAATCCTATGAATAATTGTGTCGGATTAAACAAGAATTATAGTTATATATCATCTAATACAGATAATTGTAAAACAAATTTAGAGACTGCTATTGCTAATTTTATATCAGCATATAACACTAACTTAGGATTAACATATATTAATTCAGTAGTTATAAACTCTTTAAATTCTCATGTTGGCCAAGTTATACTAGACACTTCTAATAATAAAGTATATAAATTAAGTTGTAAAAAAGTTGTATATCCTGATTTACATGATATGTCACCTAATAATAGAGATACTTTATTATCTGCCATCAGGAATATATTTGATAATTATGCTGTATCTTTTGGTAATGAATGGGTAAATGTTTTAAGTGAAAAAACAGGATATACTTATACATTAGAGGAAATAGGTACTGCTACTACATTTAACTTTAATTTTAAAGCAGACGTAAGAAAACTTCCAAAATCTGCTGTAAGATGTGTAAATATTGTACCTGATGATACTCACAACAAAGAAGAAATAACTCAGTGTTTAATGCTTGCTCAAGCTAATATATTAAACTTAAATGATACAGGTAGAATACTAGATATACAATATTTGCCTTTTAGTATTGCTACATCTGCAAATGCTAATCTAAAAATAAATAATACTGATTTAACAGCTCAATTTTTGGATATGGATGATTATCAGTATGCTATTAATCTAAGTGATTTAAGCAATATAAACAAAGAGACTGATACGATTAAGATTGTTAGTCCAAGTAGAGCTAGTCAGTATTTATTTAGACCTTATGATAATAACGGAAATATGGAGTTTGCAGCTAAAATTACAATCAAGCCATATGCATCAGTTATTTACGTAAGACCAAGCACTCAAGGATTGTTAATAAATGATTGGGACGATAAAGATTGCTTAATTATTCAAGAAGACTTTTCTTTAACTAACATCTCAAGTGAATGGACGCAGTATGTTTACCAGAACAGAACATATTTAAATGCTTTTGAAAGACAATTACAAGGAAGAGAATACGAGAGAAGTTGGGAGCGTAGAGTTGAACAAGCTCAAGCCAAATCAGATGAATGGAATGCTCGTAATATCTCTTCACAGAAAGCTCAAACATATACAGGTAATTTACCTATTATATCATCTATAGCTGGAGCTATAGGAAGTGCTTTTACTGATAATAACTATATGGAAGCTGCTAGAGTTGATAGACAATATAATGAAGCTTTATATCAAGAGGGAATGTCTCTATCAAGAGATCTATTTGAATATCAACTTGAAAATATAAAATCACAACCTCTTATACCTAGCAAGGTAACTACAATAGACGCTAAATTCTTAGATGGAGTATATCTTGAATTCTATAGCACAAACGAAACTGAACTTAATGCTATTGCTAAATTCTATGAATATAACGGAAATAGGATTGACGATTATGGAACTTTTGCAGACTATTGGGGAAACTTTGTTAGAGGTAAGATTATTATATCATTAAACTATACTCAGCCAGAGATTGATGAACTTAACAGGCGTCTTTCTATGGGAGTATTTACAGGAGGAATTTTATGATTCAACATGCTTTTACAGGCGCTTACACTAATGAAGTAAGCGCTAGAAATCAAGGCATAAATACTATAACAAGTGGAGCAAAAGACTTAGCTACTACTGCTCTTGGTATAGCAGGATTTAGTGGAGTTTTAGGAACTGGACCTGCAGCTGCTGCTTCTAAATATGCTTTAGCAGGAAGAATAGGTGGAGTAGGAGGAGCTATTATGCTTGCTACAATGCAAGAGAAAGCAATGTCTGCTGAAAAAAAAGAACAAACAAAACAACTATTCACATCTGAAGAGGTTGGAGAGACAATTAAATCTCAGCTCGGAGATAATCCTATTAATAGAGCAGCCTTAAAAAGTTTAAATACAGTGTTTGATACACTAGCTCAAGCTAAAGAAGAAAAAATTTTGAATAAAAAAGGAAAAATAGAATCTTCTTTAGGCGAAATAGATCCTAATTCAGAGTTAGGAAAGAAAATCGTAGGAGGGTTAAAATGATATACGGAGAAAACGGACTTGATTTAGACTTCTCAGAAACTCGTAGAAACTTAAATATACCAGTATCTGGTAAACCTTGCAGAGCTTTTGCAGAAGATCCAATCATGAATAGAATAGGCGAAAGCTTCGCCGTTATTGATTATCAACAATACCTCACTAGATTTAAGTGGAACAACTTGCCTGAGGGGTTGGATAGTGAACTTTTTGAACGTATCCTATATTACAGTGGATCAGCAATGTTTTTCTACATAAAAGAGCTTGACAGATTCTACTTCTTGCCTTATGGAATGAGTGGAGAAGAAACTGAAACAGGAATTGACTTTTATGGTAGATTTAATAGATTAAAACCATACAGCTTTAATGGATCCACTGACGGAAGTGGAGAAACTAAGGCCAATGGGAAAAAATCTAAAGCCGATATTTACCTTTCAACTCAGATAAGAGATAATATTAAAGATATACCAATGGTGGCTACTGAAGAAGAAGCTAAAAAGATATACGAAAACGGCGCTGTTATTTGTTGGGATACTACACCTGGACTTGCTTACTGGGCTAACTCAAGAAACAGAACAGCACGAAGCTATATCAAATATATGGTTAAAGTATTAATTCAAACAAAATCAGCTCTTATTAACTCTTCAGGATTCAACCTGTTTGCAGCAGATGGAGAACAAGATAACGATATCATGCAACTTCAGATTGACGCTATTAATGAAGACAGAGAAAAAGGAAAGCTTGCAGCTGTTGTATCTAAAATTTTAGGGAATATTGAAAACTTACAAAGCAATGCACCTGCAGCAATGCAAGACTTCTGGGCTAGTTTGCAATCAGTGGATAATCTCAGACTCAAGTCTATGGGTATAAGAAACGATGGAATGCAACAAAAATCTCAATATCAAAATATACAAGAGCAATCAATGGATATCAATGACTCTTTACAAGTTTACTGGAACAGCTTTATGGAAAGAGTAAAGTTTGCTGCAATTGTAAACTCAATTTGGGGACTTGATATCTATCCTGAGCCTTTACTCTTGCCTACAATGGGAGAACAGCCTCAACAAGGTGAAGAAGAACAAAGCGAAGATTCTGACGAATCTCAAGCACAGGAGGGAACAAATGCGTAAAAATTATTTTTTAAGACCAATCAGAAAAAGATTTATTGACGCTTTTCCTAAGTTTGAAGATACTGAAGATGAGGGAGTTGACTACTTTTGGGAAACTTGGCTTGCTAGTCCTTTCTATGATAGTACTTTAACTAAAAACGATTTAAAGGATGTATACAATCACTTACTTGCAGCTTATTATAACTGGCACTATGTTTATCCTGATGATTTAGGAATAGCTCTTAATACAATGCACATTATTCATGACTATTATCCTAATTGTAAAGAAAGATTATTGCTTTTAAGTGATTTAAGAGCTCTTACAGTTGAAGAATTTGCTAAAAGTGGAATATCTATAAGCTCTCAAGGAGCTAATCCTAAAACTGCTACTAACATGGATGAACTTATTGATTTAGTTGATTCTCAGAATGCTAACTTCCAATTAAGAAGTGAAGAGGGAGCAATTAGAGCAAAGTTTAATTCACTTTATGATGGTGTTATGGACGAGTTTATAGGTAGATTTAAAGATTTATTCGTAAAACTATACAATGGCGTAAATAGCTATATCTATACTAATCAATTTGATGAAGAGGAGGATGGAGAATAATGAATATTGAAGCATGGACAACTGTTTTACTTGCTATTGCACCTGCAGCAAGTGCTATACTCACTGTTATATGTGGATTTATTGCTCTAATTAAGAGTATAAAATCAATCCACAGAGACAATGAAGAAACAGTAGGAAAAAGTCAAGAAAAATTTAAAGAACTAGAAAAAAAGTTGAACTTGGCAAATTCAAAACTAGCTAGTATAGAAAAACTACTCGAAGAAAAAAAGAAGAGGTGATATTATGAGTAAAAAAAGAATTGCATGGCACGCTTTATCAGTATCTATTCTGACAGTACCAAATCTAATTTATTTATGTTGTAATATCCAAATATTAAAAGAAGCTAATGCTATAGCTCTTACAATGTCAGCTCTTTTAGTGTTGTCTATTGTTGGTATGGGAGCTCTTGCTCACTTTAAACCTAAGTCAGGTATATGGGTAACATTAATAGGCGTATTCGTACTTGCCTTAAGCAATATATCTTACGTAGTCGGTATAGCACTTATAATTGAGGGATCAGGCTTAGCCGTTGATGGTTATGGTATACAGCCAATGATAGTTAAACAAAGAATAAAGGAGCTTGAAGAAGATGGAAAACAAGTCACCTATACAACAGAAATCAAATGAAGATAAAGCTATTCAAAAAAGGATAGATACAAAAGAAAAAGTATTTAACACCGTAAAAGATAATCTGTACTATATATATATAGTACTTATGATAATAGCTAACTGTATACTATCACTTTTAAAACTAGAAAATGGTAAGATAGGATTAAATTATCCTAAAACAACATTAGGATGGGTATTATGGGCCACACAGATACTCGCTACTACATTTGTCGGAGTTATGATTTTAACGGCCTTTAGAAGTCAAGGAATCAAGTCAGGACACAAAACTATTAAAGATACCTATAATGACTATCTCAAGGCTGTTACATCAAATAAAAATGACCTTAATCCAAGAAGCCAAAAGCAATATATGTCATCTCAGGCTTTAAAAGATAGTATCACAAAAGGCGCTATATTAATCATGTTAAACTTACTTGTATTAAGCTTAACAATAAGTGCTAACTGGAATGCACTGCTTGCTCTAGTAGTCAATATTATATTCTCAGTAGGCTTTGGTATAAAAGCTATGTTGGACGCTGAAGAGTTTGTAATCACTGAGTTAGTAGTTTGGTATAAGTTAGAAATAAGAAAATTAATAGATAAAAAGGAGAATAAAGATGAGTTATTACAGAGGAATGCACAACCTAGAACTCGATCAACAAGATCAAATAGAGTACAACAGAAAAAGAAACGTAGTACAAGATCAACAAATCGAAAACCTGACAGCTCAAGTGAACGCACTACTTGAGCAATCACCAGCTGGATATTTACCAAGAGTTTATTATGGACTCACTAGAGGAAGTGATACTTATAGATTTACGGAAGATCAAGAGTTTTTTGGACCTCCATCTGGCGCAATAGGTACTGCTTATGAGTTGTATAGCGATAATGAAAGCGATAACTCATATATACCAGCTGTTGCTGTTAAAATTAGTGATGAAAAATGGAAAATAATAATCCAAGGTGATTATAATTATGATAGTAAAGATTTTACAATAGTTAACATGACAAATGGAGACACAGAAGCTTATGGATTCTTAGATGAAAGTCCACTTAGTTTACAAAGTGGAAGTGCTCTTTTAGATTATCCAGCAGCTGATAATAAAGAAAAACAAATTACAGTACTTAATAATATTGAAACAAACTCTAAAAACGTTATTTTTGCCTCAATCGATTTAAACGCAGACGGAATATACAACTGGGTTGAAATAGGAAATTTTGTTGATGGTATTGATGGAAAAAGTATCAGAAATATTACATCAGCTACTTATGCCTCAGTAGTTGCTGGGTTAAGAATAAATGATACAGTACTCGCTGGAGAATCCTTTATAGCTGGAGGTCGAGCCTTTACTGTTGGCGATCTTTACAACGTTGATTCTTTATCTCCTCTCACTTTAACATATACTGGTGGAAATATCAGAGGTGCTACGGGAGCCACTGGAGCTACTGGACAAAATGGAACTGATGGTACAAAAGTTATATCTGCATCCGGGATACCATCAAATAATACTGGAGTTGATGGAGATACATATATCGATACTGCTACTTGGAATGTTTACACTAAAACGTCTGGGAGTTGGACATCTGTCGGTAATATTAAAGGCGCTGATGGGACTAATGGTACTGATGGTACTGATGGTCAATCTTTCCAAATGCAAAGTGGATTATATTCAACTCCAGATAACTGGGGAGAAACTGGCAATACTGACGGAGATGGAAATCCACTCTTACAACTTCCTACTCTTCCTCAATCAAGTATAACAGGAAAAGGTTATGTTGTATATGACCCTCTTACAACTCCACTTTCACCTTTCTATGACCTATATTATGCAAATAATGGAGACGTAGCTTGGACAATAATACATCCTTTTAGTGGTATAGCTGGCCAAGATGGGACTGATGGAGAAACTCCATACATATTAGGTGGGACTTGGTGGATAGGATCTACAAATACTGGAGTTGCTGCTACTGGACCTCAAGGACCTACTGGCCCTACTGGACCTGCAGCTGCTACTTATAGCTTTGATAGTCAGACTGGAGTATTGACTATAACTACACCATAGGAGGTTATTATGCCTACACAAACAATAGATATGAATAATGTAACATCTGTTACTTTTAATAATCAGACTGTTAATGGAATAAAACTTAATGGTACTAGCATATGGACCAGAGCTCATAATACATATTTTAAAGTAATAGATACATTTTCTCAACAATTTACACTTTCAACAAATAATAATGCTAAAAACTGGGATGGTACTATCGAATATTCTACAGACTTAAATACATGGACTATTTGGGATGGAACTTCTGCTATATCTAGTTCAAATAATGGTACATTATATTTAAGGGGAAAAAATAATACTTATTTAACTGGGGGAAATTCTTCTTCAGTAAGTAAATACTGGGTTTTTTCTGGGGAGCATGCTAAATCAGTTTCTGGCCAAAATATAGAAAACTTATTGGATAACGAAATAGTAGGAGCAGGTATGCATCCTACTATGGCTAGTTATGCATTTGCTTATTTATTTGCAAATTCTACTAATATACCAGTTTCTCCAGACCTTCCTGCTACTACATTGGCTCAGAATTGTTATAATCGTATGTTTTATGGTTGTACTGCTCTTACTACTGCTCCAAATCTTCCTGCTACTACATTGGCAAATAATTGTTATAATGGTATGTTTTATGGTTGTACTGCTCTTACTACTGCTCCAAATCTTCCTGCTACTACATTGGCAAATAGTTGTTATAATGGTATGTTTAGTAGATGTACTGCTCTTACTACTGCTCCAAATCTTCCTGCTACTACATTGGCTCAGTCTTGTTATGGTAATATGTTTAGTGGATGTACTGCTCTTACTACTGCTCCAAATCTTCCTGCTACTACATTGGCAAATAATTGTTATCGTGATATGTTTAATGGATGTACTGCTCTTACTACATTACCTGCATTACCTGCTACTACATTATTCCCGTACTGTTATTATAATATGTTTTATGGTTGTAAAAATATTAAGCTTTCTACAACAAGTGAAGGTATATATGTTAATGAATATAGAATACCGCCAAAAGAAACTGGAACAACCGCTAATAATGCATTGACCAAAATGTTTACTAATACAGGAGGAACATTTGCTGACACTCCTACAGTCAACATAACTTACTATACTAGTAATACTATTGTACCATAAGAGAGCATGATTTAGCTCTCTTATTTATTTACGCAAAAAAAAGCCTTTGGGGGAGACAAATTGATTTAAAGGGCGATTTATTGGAGCAAGACTGTTTCGGGCGTTAGAGGGCCTTTAGAG
>Ga0256405_10007421_pt1 | contig 16546 bp, 17 predicted proteins | sample RumenRJG_02DNA_FD_189096 | JGI IMG/M metagenome (GOLD analysis project Ga0256405, IMG submission 189096) | Bovine rumen microbial communities from Lethbridge, Alberta, Canada - RJG_02 | ecosystem: Host-associated > Mammals > Digestive system > Stomach > Rumen | place: Canada: Alberta...
GACAAGCTCACCAAACTCATCGAGGCGTACGAGGAGCTCGAGAAGAAGCTCGTCGACCCTGCGGTCGTGTCCGACCCCAAGGAGTACGCGCGCCTCGCCAAGGAGCATGCCAGCCAGGCGGAGCTCGCCGGCAAGGCACGCGAGTACCTCGGCGCGCTCGACGACATCGAGGCCGCCAAGGAGATGCAGCGCGAGACCACCGATCCCGACGAGAAGGCCATGCTGCAGGAGGAGATCGCCGAGAACGAGGCCAAGCTCCCCGGCCTCGAGGACGACATCAAGTTCATGCTCATCCCGGGCGACCCCAACGACGAGAAGGACACGATCGTCGAGATCCGCGGCGCCGCCGGCGGCGACGAGGCCGCCATCTTCGCGGGCGACCTCTTCAAGATGTACGACCGCTTCGCCGCCACGCACGGCTGGAAGATCGACATCCTCTCGTCCAGCCCCAGCGAGGCGGGCGGCTTCAAGACCATCGAGTTCAAGGTCACGGGCAAGAAGGTCTACTCGTCCATGAAGTACGAGAGCGGCGTGCACCGCGTGCAGCGCGTCCCCAAGACCGAGAGCCAGGGCCGCATCCAGACCTCCACGGCCACCGTGGTCGTGCTGCCCGAGGCCGACGAGATCGACATCCAGATCAACGCCGAGGACCTGCGCATCGACACCTACTGCGCTTCCGGCCCCGGCGGCCAGTGCGTCAACACGACGTACTCCGCGGTGCGCATCACCCACCTGCCCACCAACACCGTGGTCCAGTCGCAGGACCAGCGCTCGCAGATCCAGAACCGCGAGGTCTGCATGCAGATGCTGCGCGCACGCCTGTACGAGATGGAGCTCGAGAGGCAGCAGGCCGAGCAGGGCGCCACGCGCCTCGCGCAGATCGGCCACGGCAACCGCTCCGAGAAGATCCGCACGTACAACCAGCCGCAGGACCGCGTGACCGACCACCGCATCGGCTTCAACGGCACGTACAACGGCGTGCTTCTGGGCGACAACCTCCAGAGCGTCATCGACGCCCTCGCCGCCGCAGACCGCGCCGAGAGGCTCGCAGCGGCCGTGTAAGGACACAGCGTTCTTTCGAGTTGGCACTTTTGGGACATTATCTCGAGAAGCTTTTATCCCAAAAGTGTCAACTCGACGAACTAATGCATCTGTTGGGCTGTTTTGGAGCGTGTGAGGACCCGTGCCGTGGCGGACGAGATCTGGACCGTAAAGAAGATACTCGACTGGACCGTCGGCTATCTCGACCGCAAGGGCGATGAGCGCCCGCGCCTGTCCGCCGAATGGCTGCTCTCGGCCGCGACGGGCCTCTCGCGCGTGGAGATCTACATCAACTTCGACAAACCGCTCATGCCCGACGAGCTCGCGCTCATGCGCGAGGGCGTCAGGCGGCGCGCGGCCGGCGAACCCCTCCAGTACGTGACCGGCGAGATGCCCTTCCGCCATATCGTGCTCAAGTGCGAGCCGGGAGTCCTCATCCCGCGTCCCGAGACGGAGGTGCTCGTCGACGCCGTGCTCGAGGGCCTCGAGGGCAGGGAGCTGCCGCGCGTGCTCGACCTCTGCACGGGGACCGGCTGCATCGCGCTCTCCGTGGCGACCGAGCATCCCGAGACCGTCGTCATCGCCACGGATATCTCACCCAAGGCCTGCGCGCTCGCAGAGCGCAACTCCCGCGCATTGGGCTGCGAGGGCTGGGTCGACGTGCTCGAATGCGACCTCGCGGAGGGCGTCGTCCCCGCGTTCGAGGGCACGTTCGACGTGCTCGTGAGCAATCCTCCCTATATCCCCACGGCCGTGCTCGCCGAGCAGGTGCCGTCCGAGGTGCGCGACTTCGAGCCCGCGCTCGCGCTCGACGGCGGAGCCGACGGCCTCGACATCTTCCGCCGCATCCTCGAGCTTGCCCCGCGCATGCTCAAGCCGGGCGGGCTGCTCGCCTGCGAGCTCTTCGAGGAGGCGCTCGATGCTGCTGCCGACCTCGTGCATGCCGAAGGCCGCTGGGAGGGAATCGAGGTGCGCGAGGACCTCACGAACCGTCCGCGCATCATCATCGCGAGGCTGGAGGGCTGACCATGGGCCGCATCGTGACCGTCGACCAGGAGTTCCCGGAGCGCGCCGTCGTCGACGAGGCCGTCGCCGTGCTCGCCTTCGGCGGCGTGCTGGTGATGCCCACCGATTCGGTCTACGGCATCGGCTGCGCGGCCACGCCGAACAACCCCGGCCACGGCCGCATCTTCGGCATCAAGCGCCGCGACCTCTCGCAGACGCTGCCCTGGCTCATCGCCGATGCGGGCGACCTCATGCGCTACGCAGCGGAGCTCACACCGGCCGCCGTCGCGCTCGCCACGGCCTTCTGGCCCGGTGCCCTCACGCTCGTGGTGCGCGCCTCCGACGAGGTCGCGCCCGAGTACCGCAACGCCGACGGCACCATCGCCCTGCGCCTTCCCGATTCCAACCTCGTGCGCGAGATCGCCCGCCGTGCCGGCTGCGCCCTGGCGACCACCAGCGCGAACATGCACGGCGAGGCCGCTGCGACATCGGGCGCCTCCGTCGAGCGCGCCATCGTCGCCGGAGCCGACCTCACGCTCGACGCCGGCCCCGCTCCGATCGCCATCGCCTCGACCATCGTCGACGTCACCGGCGCAAAACCGCGCATCCTGCGCGAGGGGGCCATCCCACGCGCCGCGATCATCGCCGCGCTCTCCTGACGGACGGCGTGCACCTGCTTATGTGGTGGAACCGTGGAGGAGCCCCCGCATGAGACAAAGCCGCCTCGCGAACCGTATAGAAGGCAGACGGCAAGGCTTCAAGGAAAGGAAGCTCATCATGAACAAGACGATCAAGATGCTGGTTGCAGGGATGTCCGCAGCCGTGCTGGCAATCGTGCTCATCGCATGCGGCGGACAGAAGCAGGGAACGGGGGCGGACGTGGCGCCTGAGACGAGCGTGGAGACCGAGGCCGATCCCTCCGCCACCGTCGGTGGCTGGACGCTTCCCAGCGCGATCTCCTCGACGCTCACGGCTGAGGAGCGGGCCATCTTCGACAAGGCCGTCGAGGGCATCACGGGCGTCGGCTACGATCCGGTCGCCGTCATCGCCACGCAGGTCGTGTCGGGCACGAACCGCGCCTACCTCTGCCGCGGCACGCTCGTCACGCCCGGAGGCGGACAGTGCTGGTACATCGTAACCGTCTACGAGAACCTCCAGGGCGATGCGGAGATCCGCGAGATCAAGGAGTTCGACTTCTCGAACCCGATCTTCGCCACGGGTGAGGCCGACGGCATGGTGCTCGGCGGCTGGCAGATCGTCGAGCCGAGCGCCGTGATGATTCCCGCCGACGCAGCGGAGGCGCTCGCCAAGGCCTCCGAGGGCACGCTGGGCTACGAGTACACCCCGATCGCGCTCCTGGGGACCCAGCTCGTCTCCGGCACCAACTACCGCATCCTCGCGTACGGTGCGCCGGTCACCCCCGACGCCCAGGGCACGCTCCACGTCCTCGACGTGTACATGAGCCTCGACGGCACTGCGGAGCTCACGGGCATGGGTGCGCTCGACATCACCGCGTACGTCTAGACGCGGGCGCGCGGCGGCGCGCACCATCCGCAATTATTGCGAGTCGGCGGCAGCTTTGGGAAAAGCTGCCGCCACTTTGCTACCCTGTTAAGGGAAGACATGAGAGGAAAGGAGCATGGCATGCGCGTCGCCATTGCAGCGGACCACGGCGGCTACGACCAGAAGGGTTCGATCGCCGATTTCATCAGGAGCCTCGGCCACGAGGTCATCGACTTCGGGCCGTTCTCGCCCGATCCCGTCGACTACCCCGACTATGCCGACAAGGTCGCCCGCGCCGTCTCGCGCGGCGACGCCGACCGCGGCGTCCTGCTCTGCGGAACCGGCCTCGGCATGGCCATCACGGCCGACAAGGTCCCCGGCGTGCGTGCAGCCGCCATCCAGTCCATCGAGTTCGCCGAGCTGTTCCGCGAGCACAACGACGGCAACGTGCTCGCGCTGTCCGGCCGCTTCGTCGGCCTCGAGTCCAACCAGCGCCTCGTGAGGATCTTCCTCGAGACCGAGGCCTCCGCCGAGGCGCGCCACCGCACCCGCGTCGAGAAGATCATGCGCGAGGACGACCCCGCATTCGAGGGAGTCGACGCCTAGGCCCGCCGCTAAGCAACCGCCCCACCGCTCACGAGAGGATCGCGCCATGCACTTCAACTACCTGCTCGACTCCGACCCCGAGCTCGCCTCCGCCATCGCCTCCGAGCTCGATCGTCAGCGCAACTCCATCGAGCTTATCGCGAGCGAGAACTTCGTCAGCCTTGCGGTGATGGAGGCGACGGGCAGCCCGCTCACCAACAAGTACGCAGAGGGGCTCCCGGGGAGCCGCTACTACGGCGGCTGCTGGGCTGTGGATGCGGTCGAGGACCTCGCCCGCGAGCGCGCCAAGAAGCTCTTCGGAGCGAAGTTCGCCAACGTGCAGCCGCACTCCGGTGCGCAGGCCAACTACGCAGCAGAGGCCGCGCTCGTGAAGCCCGGCGCCACCATCATGGGCATGGGACTCGATTTCGGCGGGCATCTCACGCACGGCTCGCCGGCAAACTTCTCGGGCAAGCTCTACAACATCGTGCCGTACGGCGTGAGCCGCGAGACCGAGCGCATCGACTACGACGAGGTCGCGCGCATCGCCGAGGAGTGCAAGCCCGCCCTCATCATCGCGGGTGCCTCCGCCTACCCGCGCATCATCGATTTCGAGCGCTTCGCGCAGATCGCCCACGACAACGGCGCCAAGCTCATGGTCGACATGGCCCATATCGCCGGCCTCGTGGCGTGCGGGGCGCATCCCAGCCCGATCCCCTATGCCGACGTGGTGACCACCACCACGCACAAGACGCTCCGCGGCGCTCGCGGCGGCATGATCCTCTGGAACGACGAGTCGTACACCCGCGCCATCAACAGCGCCGTCTTCCCCGGCAGCCAGGGAGGCCCGCTCGAGCACGTCATCGCGGGCAAGGCGGTGGCGCTCGGCGAGGCGCTCAGGCCCGAGTTCGCAGACTACGTGCGCAACATCCTCGTCAACGCCCAGGCGCTCGGCCGCGGCATGGCGTCGAAGGGCCTGCGCATGGTGACGGGCGGCACCGACAACCACCTGCTGCTCGTCGACCTCACCCCGACGGGCGGGGCGACCGGCCATGAGGCCGAGGTCGCGCTCGAGGAGGTCGGCATCACCGTCAACAAGAACGCCATCCCCTTCGACACGCGCTCCCACAACATCACGAGCGGCATCCGCGTGGGCTCCGCAGCCGCCACCACGCGCGGCTTCACGGAGGCGGAGTGCGAGCGTATCGGCGAGCTCATCGGCACCGTCGTTACGAACATGGGTAACGATGCCGTATGCCAGCGCGTCTCGGCGGAGGTAAAGGAGCTGCTCGCCGCGCACCCGCTCTACCCTGAGCTGGGATAATGCACCCGCACGCCGAGCGCGCCTTGCCCGGCATGCCTTTTTAAACTAACGTAAGGGAAAACCAACCTAATCCAGGAGCGTTTCCCCATGCGCAGCTCATCACCGACCTCGCAGTCATGCTGCTCACGGCCGGGCTCGTCGCCATCGTGTTCGGCAAGCTCAAGCAGCCCATCGTGCTTGGCTACATCCTCGCGGGCTTTCTCGTGGGCCCGCACATGCCCTACTTCTTCACCGTGGCCGACATGGAATCCATCGACGTCTGGAGCGAGATCGGCATCATCGTCCTCATGTTTGGGCTGGGCCTCGAGTTCAACCTGCACAAGCTGCTGAGCACGGGCAGAACGGCCGTCATCACCGCGCTCACCGAGGTCGTGGGCATGCTGCTCATAGGCTACTTCACCGGCCAGCTCATGGGCTGGACCGCGGCCGACAGCCTCTTTCTGGGCGGCATGCTCTCCATGAGCTCCACCACCATCATCATCAAGGCCTTCGACGACCTCAACGTCAAGCGCGAGAAGTTCGCGCAGCTTGTCTTTGGCATCCTCGTGATCGAGGACATTGCCGGCATCTTCATGATGGTGGTGCTTTCCACGGTCTCGGCGAGCCAGGGCGCCGTGGGGCCAGAACTTGCCCTGCAGCTCGCGCAGCTCGTGCTCTACCTCGCCATCTGGCTCATCGCGGGCATCTTCCTTCTGCCCACGCTGCTCGACAAGACCTCGGAGCACCTCTCAGATGAGACGCTTCTGCTCATCTCGCTGGGCGTGTGCTTTGGCATGGTGCTGCTCGCCGAGGCCCTGGGCTTCTCGTCTGCGCTCAGCGCGTTCCTCGCCGGCTCGCTGTTGGCGGGCACCATCCATGCGGAGCGGGCCGAGCACCTCACGTCGAGCATCAAAGACCTCTTTGGTGCCGTGTTCTTCCTCTCAGTGGGCATGCTCATCGACCCCCAGATGATCGTGGCAAATGTGGTGCCCGTGCTCATCATTTCGCTGGTCACGCTCGTGGGCAAGGTTGTCATCTCGTCGCTGGGCGTGGTGCTCTCGGGTCAGGGCCTGCGCCTTGCCGTGCGTTGCGGCGCGAGCCTGGGCCAGATAGGCGAGTTCGCCTTCATCATCGCCTCGCTCGGCATGTCGCTGGGCGTGCTCTCAAACCAGATCTATCCCATCATCGTGGCTGTCTCGGTGATCACCACCCTCACCACGCCCGCGTGCATTAAGAGCGCCGACACCATCTGCGACGCCCTCATGAAGGCGCTTCCCGCCCCGCTCATCGAGCGCCTGCGCTCCTACACCGCCGACGAAAACGAGGACGCCGACGAGTCGGAGCCCGGCGAATGGGCCGCCTACATCAAGCGCTTCGCGTCCAAGACCGCCCTCTTTGGCATCATCATGCTGGGGATCGCGTTCCTTTCGCGCAGCCTGCTCTATCCGGCGTTGGTGCAGCTCAACCTCAACATCCCCATGCGCCGCCTCGTCTGCGCCGCCGTGGTGCTTCTCGCCGACCTCCCCTTCATCCGCCCCATGATGGACCTCCATTCCTCCGAATACACCGCGCTCTGGGTGACGGACCGCAAGAGCAGGATCGCGCTCATCACCCTCAATGCGCTGCGTTTTGCCATCGTCGTGCTCGTGATCGTGCTGCCCATCCAGCAGCTGCTCTCCTTCAACGCCGCCTGGCTCGTACCCGCTATCGCGGCCCTGGCCTTTGTGAGCCACAAGAGCGGCTGGCTCATCTCGGCCTACCTCAAGGCCGAGACGCGCTTTGTGGTTAACCTCAACGAGCGCCGCGTGAAGAACAACACCGCCGACGACCTCGCCAAACTCGCAGACGACGTGCACGTTGCCCGCATCACGTGCCCGCCCGAGCTCGACGGAAGGCGCCTCATGGACCTCAACTGGGGCAGGCGCTTCAACGTGAACGCCATCAAGATCGAGGGACACGACGGCGCCGTTGCCATGCCCGTGGGCAGCCAGCTTTTGCATGCGGGCGACAGGATCTCCCTTCTCGGCAAGCAGGACGACCTGCGCTCGCTCGGCGTTGAGCTGGGCTTTTCGCTCATGGAGGGGGCTAACACGCTCGAGGGCTACCTTGCCGCGCAGCAAGAGGGCGCCGAGACGCTCTTTACCTACACCATCCCCGTGAGCGACTACCCAGACCTGCAGAACAAGAGCATCAAGGGCAGCTCCGTGCGCGACCACTACAACTGCATGGTGCTCGCCGTGCTGCGCAACAAGCTCCCGGTGCTTCTGCCCCACGTCAACATGGTGCTTCAGGACGGCGACTACGTGTGGATGCTGGGCTCGCAGCACATGGCCGAGCTGCTCCTCATGGAGGATGAGCCGCTTCTCGCATAAATCGCGGCGCGCGCGAGACGCAACGCGCTAGAATGTATTTATCAACTAATTCCCAATGCGAGGAGACTTTGATGACCAACCTTCAGCTCGATTGCGATACCAGCCGCCTCACCGTGGTCGACCACCCGCTTGTGCAGCACAAGATGTCGGTCCTGCGCGACAAGAGCACCTCTACCAAGGACTTCCGCCAGCTGGTGACCGAGCTTTCCATTCTCGAGGGCTACGAGGCGCTGCGCGACCTTCCGCTGGAGGACGTGGAGGTGGAGACCCCGCTCGAGAAGATGGTGGGCAAGCGCATCGCCGGCAAGAAGCTCGCCATCATCCCCATCCTTCGCGCGGGCCTGGGCATGGTCGACGGCATCCTCTCGCTGGCTCCCTCAGCGCGCGTGGGCCACGTGGGCCTCTACCGAGATCCCGTTACGCATGAGCCCGTTGAGTACTACCACAAGTTCCCGCCCTACCTCGATGCGCGTACCTGCATTGTGGTTGACCCCATGCTCGCCACGGGCGGCTCGCTCGTTGCGGCCGTCCAGTTCTTGCGCGAGGCGGGTGCCAAAGACATCCGCGCCCTCACGCTGGTGTCGTGCCCCGAGGGCATCAAGACGGTTCTCGATTCCGACCCCAACGTGCGCCTCTACACCTGCGCCATAGACCGCCAGCTCAACGAGCGCGCCTACATCCTGCCCGGACTGGGCGATGCCGGCGACCGCGTGTACGGCACCAGGTAGCGTGAGTGCGCTTGTCCTGATAGCGGGGGCCGTGCTCGGCATGGGGTGCGGCATTCTGTTCTGGCTTGCCAAGAGGCGTCAGAGCATGAGGCTGGCGATCGCCGCCGTCATGGCCACATTCTTTATGCTGAGCTGCGGCATCTTTGCCGTGCGCATGGCCGCGCCCGAGCTTACGCTGCCGGCTGGCGTGCTGGCTGTGCTTGCCTTTCTTGCCACGGTTGCGGTTGCTGCGCTGGGGCAGCGGTCGAACGCGGAATAAGCCACGGGAGCAGGCTGCTCGGTCCATTTTGCGCGGGTTTTCTCGCCGAGAATCGCCGATGGTACCGTATTGCCCTTGTGCGCGATGAACGTGCCGCCAAAACGCCCTTGTGCGCGAGAAATCCGTGCACAAAGCCCCTGCGGTGGCGCTCCGGCCACGCACATAGCCGTTCTGGTACCATCCGCGCGAACAGCAAGCGCGGCAAACGCGCTACAGTAGGTGCAGGCACCGGCGCAGCAGCCATACGCGCGCGAAAGGAGGAAGGCCGTGGTCGAATACCATCCCACCTGGTCAGAGGACGAGCTGGCGGCCATCCTCCATCGTCTGAGCGAGGCGGGCGGGGGAGAGGCCCGCTTTGGCCAAGACGAGAATGGCGCCGTGACGGGTGTCGACAACCCCCAGGAGCTCGAGCGCGCCCTGTTCAACGTGGGCTATGCGCAGCGTCCCCGCATCATTGCCCAAACGCGCACCGTGCTCGCGCCAAACGGCAAGAAGGCCGTCATAGCCGAGGTGGGGGAGTTCACCATACGCGACATGCCCAGCTTCGTGCCCTAAGGGCTCCGGCACCCGCGTACGAGGCGACACGCGAATTATCGAAGGAGCGCCTATAAAAACGAGTTATTCGACTAGGTGCATATTAATAGCGATTATTTGCACGACTGGCCGCCGAATTGGCCCGTTTATGCCCTATACAGCGTTTTTAAAATGAGTTAAGCGCATCGGAGCGCCTTTGCAGCCTCCTCCGAAATATGACGCAAAGCTGCTTTCGTCGGGGAATGTGTGACATCCGAGAGCAGGAGGGCTAGACTTCCTCCGTAGTCACTTTTTGTACTGTCGTGAAAGGACGCGCAATGGGCGAAGCGTTCGAAGAAGTCTCGAATGAGATGGACGAGCTCATAGAGAGCTTTTTCACCACTCCCATCTTCGGTGACAAGAACATCGGCTTCACCGTGACCATGTTCTGGTTTCTGCTCGCATGCATTATCATGCTCATCGTGGTGTTCGCCTACAAGAAAAAGACCGAGGGCACGCTCGTGCCTCACGGCGTCTTTGCCAACGGCATGGAGTTCATCGTGGACTACGTGCGCGACGACGTATGCAAGGGCGCCTTGGGCGATTCGTGGAAGCGCCACTTCCCCTTCCTCGCCACGGTGTTCTTCGTGGTGATGTTCGGAAACTACATAGGCATGCTGCCAACCTGGAAGGCGGGCACCGGCACCACCGGCGTCACGGGCGCCATTGCGCTCATGAGCTTCATCTACTTCATCGCGATGGGTGTCAGGAAGAAGGGCGCCTTTCGCTACATCAAGAGCCTGGCTCCTGAGGGGCTGCCCGCGCCCATCGCCGCGATCGTGTGGGTGATCGAGCTCTTCTCCACGTTCTTGCGCCTCGTCACGCTGGCCGTCCGACTCTTTTGCAACATGTTCGCCGGCCACGTGGTCATGGGCGTGTTCGCGATCATGACCACCACGTTCGTGGCGCCCATGATCAACCACTTCTCGGCGGCCGCGCTGGGCACGGGCGCCATGAGCATCCTCTGGATGGTGCTTCTGCTGCTCATCTACGTGGTCGAGCTTCTCGTCTCGTTCATCCAGGCATATATCTTCACCCTGCTCTCGGCCGTCTATATCCAGCTGGCCGAAGCCGAGGGCCACTAGCACGGCATCTCGCGGGCCTGCCCCGCTGTGCGCGATAGTTGTAAGTCGCCGGATGGGCCGGCGAACGGCAAAGGAGGAACTGTGAACGTTATCGGATATGGTATGTGCGTAATCGGCGCTGCGCTGGGCATCGCCATCGCCGCATTTGCTGTTGCGAATTCCATGGCTCGCCAGCCCGAGGTTCAGAGCCGTCTGTTCACCGTCTTCATTCTGGCTTCGGCCTTCATCGAGGCCCTCTGCCTGATCGGCTTCGTCGTCGCCATCATGTAGGTGCGGCGACGCCAGCCAGCCACGATAGGGGAGAAGCAATGACAAAGATCCAATCATGCCTTGTGCGTGCTGCAGCGGGATCGGCCGTCCTCACGGCTGCGCTGCCGGCTGTCGCCCACGCCGAGGAGCAGAACACCGGGCTCACCCTCCTTCTGCCCAACATGGCGGAGTTCATTCCGGCATGCATCGCGTTCATCATCATCTACCTGATCATGTCCAAGCTCGCCTGGCCTTCAGTCCTCAAGATGATGGAGGACCGCGAGAACAAGATCGCCGGCGACCTCAAAGCGGCGGAGGAGGCGCGTACCAAGGCCGAGACTGAGGCCAAAAACGTCGACCTCGCCATAGACGAGGCCCAGCGCCAGGCCGCCGACATCATCGCGCAGGCCAAGCGCAAGGCCCAGGAGGAGCGCGTCGCCATCCTCGCTGCAGCCCAAAAGGACGCGGCTGCCACCATCGCCCGCGGCAAGGACGTGGTGGAGACCGAGCGCAAGCGCGCCATGGAAGACCTCTCCAGGTCGGTTGTCGACCTTTCGGTGGAGATCGCCGGCAAGATCATAGGCAACGACCTCTCCGACGACGAGCACTGCGCTCTTGCTGCCAAGTACCTGCAGGAAGTAGGGGACTCTGATGCCAGCTAGCCGAAGCGATAAGCGTAAGGTCGAGCAGTATGCCCGCACCCTGCTCGACGCTGCGAAGACCGAGGGGCGCGAAAACGCCGACCTCGTGCAGTGGCGGCATGCGGTGAAGTTCTCGCCCGAGGTGCTCGAGGTGCTCACGTCGCTCCAGAACGAGAGCGACCCCGCGCTCATCTCCAAGGTCTACACCCAGCTGCAGTCGCTCGTCGCCAAGGATGACTCCACGGTCATGGTCACCGTCACCACGGCGGTCGAGATGGACGATGAGCTGCGCGAGAAGGTGCTCGCCAAGGCCCACGAGCTTTTCAATGCGGCGATCTATCTGGTCGAGCGCATCGATCCCAACATCTTGGGCGGCATCATCATCGAGGGCAAGGGGCGGCGCTACGACGCAAGCGTGCGCGCCCAGCTCGCCACCGTGCGCACCGCCCTCGACTCCACGTTCTTGGGAGGTGAGGTCTAGATGGCCGACACCCTTAACGCCGCGTCCATCATGGACGCCCTGCGCACCCAGCTCGCCTCCGTGCAGACGACCGTCGACCGCCGCGAGTCCGCCGAGGTCGTCGAGGTAGGCGACGGCATCGCCCACGTGGAGGGCCTCAAGTCCGCCATGGCGGGCGAGCTGCTGCTCTTCACGAGCTCGACTACTGGCAAGATCGTCTACGGTCTTGCTCAGAACCTCGACCAGGACGAGATCGGCGCCGTTCTCTTCGGCGAGGTCGACGTCATCAAAGAGGGCGATCTGTGCACGTGCACCGGCCGCGTCATGGACATCCCCGTGGGCCGCTCCATGCTCGGCCGCGTGGTCAACCCCCTCGGCCAGCCCATCGACGGCCTCGGGCCCATCGAGACCACGCACTACCGCCCCATAGAGTTCAAGGCGCCCGGCATCATGGCGCGCCAGCCCGTATGCGAGCCGGTGCAGACCGGCCTTGTGGCCATCGACGCCATGACCCCCATCGGCCGCGGCCAGCGCGAGCTCATCATCGGCGACCGCAAGACGGGCAAGACCTCCATTGCCATCGACGCCATCATCAACCAGCGCGACACCGACATGGTCTGCATCTACGTGGCCATAGGTCAGAAGGCCTCCACGGTCGCCTCCATCCGAGAGACCCTCTCCCGCCACGGCGTGCTCGACAAGACCATCATCGTCTCGGCCACCGCCTCCGACTCCGCGCCCATGCAATACATCGCCCCCATGGCCGGCGCCGCCATAGGCGAGTTCTTCATGTACAACGATAAAGACGGCAACCCCGCCGACGCAGAGCATCCCGGCGGCCACGTGCTCGTGGTCTACGACGACCTCTCCAAGCAGGCCGTTGCCTACCGCCAGATGTCGCTCACGCTGCGCCGTCCGCCCGGACGCGAGGCGTACCCCGGCGACATCTTCTACCTGCACTCACGCCTGCTCGAACGCGCCTGCAAGCTCTCCGAGGCCAACGGAAGCGGCTCGCTCACGGCGCTGCCCATCATCGAGACGCAGGAAGGCGATGTCTCGGCCTATATTCCCACCAACGTGATCTCGATCACCGACGGCCAGATCTATCTGCAGTCCAACCTCTTCTTCCAGGGCCAGCGCCCGGCGGTCGACGTGGGCATCTCGGTGAGCCGCGTAGGCGGCGCCGCCCAGAAGGCGGCCATGAAGCAGGTTGCCGGCACGCTGCGCCTCGACCTCGCGAGCTACCGCGAGAAGCAGGCGTTCGCACAGTTCGGCAGCGACCTCGACGCAGCCACGCAATACCAGCTCAACCACGGCGCGCACATGATGGAGCTGCTCAAGCAGAAGCGCTTCTCGGCCCTCGACGTGGCCGACCAGGCCATTTCCATCTACGCCGCCAAGGAGAACTACGTGGACGACATCGACCTCGACCACGTGGCGCTGTTCCGCGACGAGCTCTCTGCGTTCATGCAGAAGAACTACGACAGCCTGCGCGAGACCGTGCGTTCGGGCAAGATCTCAGGCGCCACCGGCCGCAAGCTCAACGCGTGCATCGAGGAGTTCAAGAAGCAGTTCCTCATCGACCATCCCAACCGCGACGTTCGCCTCAACCTCGAGGAGACGGCGGAGATAAGCGCAGAGTAAATGGCAAATCTTCGCGACATACAGCGGCGCATGAACTCCATCAGGAGCACCATGCAGGTCACGCGCACCATGGAGATGATCTCCACGGCGCGCATCCGCCGTGCCCTCGACCGCGCGGAGCGGGCCATGCCCTTCAAGCAGGCCCTCACGCGCATGCTCGCCAATGTGGCGGGCGCGGCGCGCGACGGCGGCCAGCCGCTGCTCCAAGAGCACGATAAGGTCAAGAAGGTCCTCTTCATCCTCATCGCGTCCGACCGCGGCCTTGCCGGCGGCTTCAACGTCACGCCCGAGCGCCAGGTCGAGCGCGAGATGGCGGCCCTCAAGGCCAAGGGCGTCGCCTCCGAGGTCATCACCTGCGGACGCAAGCCCAGCGAGTACTTCGTGTCGCGCGGCATCACGCCCGCCATGACCTTCATCGGCATCTCGAGCGAGCCTACGCAGGACGAGGCCGACCGCATTGCCGCATATGTGATGGAGGGCTACGCCAGCTGCCGCTTCGACGAGGTGAGGATTTACTACTGGCACGCCAAGAACCGCGTGGACCAGACCTATGTCAACGAGAAGCTCCTTCCGCTCACGCGCGAGGAGCTCATGATGCCCAGCAAGCCGGGCAAGCGCACGGCGGTCGAGCAGATCGATCACGTCCGCGAGACGGAGTTCGAGTTCGACCCGTCTGCAACCGAGGTCCTGGGATATCTCATCCCCGCCTACGTGCGCACCGTTGTGTACCACGCGCTCCTCGACTCCGCGGCCGCCGAGCACGGCGCCCGCCGCAGGGCCATGCAAAGCGCATCCGATAGCGCCGAAGAGGTCCTGAAGGTCCTCTCGCGCACCTATAACCGCGTCCGTCAGGGATCCATCACCACCGAGCTTAACGAGATTGTCGGCGGGGCTTCCGCATTGGAGGAGAACAGCTGATGGCAGACACCAAGCAAGCCGAGCGCAGCGCGCTCGAGGAGGCTGCGTACAACTACATGAACCGTAGCGTGGGCGAGGGGACCATCGTCCGCATCGTGGGCCCCGTCGTCGATGTGCAGTTCGGCGAGCGGGTTCCTGCCATCTATACGGCGCTCTCCGTGGAGGCCGACACGCCCATGGGCCACATCTCCACCATGCTCGAGGTGGAGTCGCAGCTGCCCGGTGGCGTAGTGCGTACCGTGGCCATGAGCTCCACCGACGGCCTCCAGCGCGGCATCAAGGCCATCGACACGGGACACCCGCTCATGATGCCCGTGGGCCAGGCCACCCTCGGCCGCGTATGGAACGTCATGGGCCAGCCCGTCGACGGCGGCGAGGTGCCCGACGACGTGCTCTACTATCCCATCCACCATCCCGCGCCCAAGTTCGACGACCTCACCACCCAAACCGAGATCTTCGAGACGGGCATCAAGGCCATCGACCTGCTCGAACCCTATGTACGCGGAGGCAAGACGGGCCTGTTCGGCGGTGCCGGCGTGGGCAAGACGGTGCTTATCCAGGAGCTCATCAACAACCTCGCGCAGGAGCACGGCGGCACATCGGTCTTCACCGGCGTGGGCGAGCGCACCCGCGAGGGCACCGACCTGTTCCTCGAGATGACCGAGTCGGGCGTCATCGAGAAGACCTGCCTCGTGTACGGCCAGATGAACGAGCCGCCCGGGGCGCGCCTGCGCGTGGGCCTCGCGGGCCTCACCACCGCGGAGTACTTCCGCGACCAGGGCCAGGACGTGCTGCTCTTCATCGACAACATCTTCAGGTTCTCGCAGGCGGGCTCCGAGGTCTCGGCTCTGCTCGGCCGCATGCCGTCCGCGGTGGGCTACCAGCCCACGCTCGCGACCGAGATGGGCGACCTCCAGGAGCGCATCACCTCCACCAAGGAGGGGTCGATCACCTCGGTCCAGGCCATCTACGTGCCAGCCGACGACCTCACCGACCCGGCGCCTGCGACCACGTTCACGCACCTCGACGCCACGACGGTCCTCTCCCGCGCCATCACCGAGCTGGGCATCTACCCGGCGGTCGATCCGCTCGCCTCGAGCTCCGATGCGCTCGACCCCGCCATCGTGGGCGAGGAGCATTACCGCGTGGCTGCCAAGACGCAGGAGATCCTCCAGGAGTACTCCGACCTTCAGGACATCATCGCGATCCTGGGCATGGACGAGCTCACCGAGGAGCAGCAGCGGACGGTCAGCCGTGCGCGCAAGGTGCAGCAGTTCCTCTCGCAGTCGTTCCACGTCGCCGAGAAGTTCACGGGCAACCCGGGCGTGTACTGCCGCGTCGAGGACACCGTGCGCTCCTTCGCCGCCATCGTCGACGGTGAGTGCGACGACATTCCCGAGCAGGCGTTCCGCTATGCGAGCGACATCGAGGACGTGCGCAGGCGCGCAGCTGCCATGGAAGCTGCGGAGAGGATTGCGGAGTAGCCGATGGCCGAGCTCACGGTACAGTTCGTCCGTCCCGACCGCCTCGTGTACGAGGGCCCCGTCGCGAGCGTCATCCTCGCCACGCCAAAGGGCGAGCTGGGCATCTGGCCTGGCCGCAGATCCATCATCTGCGCGCTCGGCGACGGCGTGGTGCGCATCAACCGCCTCGAGGCCAACGGCGGCGGCACCGTGCGCGTCGTCGTCTCGGGCGGGTATGCGGAGGTCGACCACGATACCGTGATCATCCTCGCAGACCACGCGCGCAGAGCCGACGACATCGACCGCACCCAGACCGAGGCCCTGCTTGCCGACGCCAGGGCAAAGCTCGCCTCCCTCGACCCGGATGACAACCGCAGCGCGTACTGGAGCCAGAAGGTCAAGTGGTGGACCATGCTCCTCAAATACGCCGAATCCTAATGGAGGCAGTGCTTCGGGACCCGTCCCGAAAACGCGGAAAACCGCGAAAAAGGAACCGTCCCCAAAACGTGGTTGCCCCTGCGGGGACGTGGACATTCCATACAGCTTGGTCCAGCGGGGAGGGGAATCCGCGTCCGAGCTGGTATACTCTGTAATTCGGTATATAGAGTTCGCGCGCGGAGGTTGCATGGACGTCATAGAAGTCGAAGGCGGATACCCCATCCAGGGCACCATCACCGTCGAGGGCGCCAAGAACTCCGCCCTGAAGCTCATGGCCGC
>Ga0256405_10007422_pt1 | contig 16544 bp, 13 predicted proteins | sample RumenRJG_02DNA_FD_189096 | JGI IMG/M metagenome (GOLD analysis project Ga0256405, IMG submission 189096) | Bovine rumen microbial communities from Lethbridge, Alberta, Canada - RJG_02 | ecosystem: Host-associated > Mammals > Digestive system > Stomach > Rumen | place: Canada: Alberta...
AATGGCTGAGTCAGCTCAAGGATGTCACCCTGGGATCAGATGCTTTCTTCCCGTTCTCCGACAACATCGAGCGGGCGTACAGAAGCGGCGTGAAGTATGTGGCGGAGCCGGGCGGATCGATCCGGGACGACGCTGTCATCGAGTGCTGTGACAAATATGGCATGGCGATGGTCTTCACAGGCATCCGGCTGTTCCATCACTGAAAGCGGCGCATCCCGCATCCATAGAAAACCGATTGTCAGCAAATGATAAGCGGGCTGCCTTCTGCGGAAATCCATCCGCAGCGGGCAGCCCGCTTTTTCTGTTTTTATATATCCGGGGTATGATCGCTGCACCTGCAGCAGCGGGAGTACCCCTTATTTGCTCTTTCAACGGTATAATCAACAAGGCTTTACATTTCTGCAGCGCCAGGAGTACCCTCCGCAGCGTCAGGGGGGTCTTCTCCGTCGGTATTCGTCCAATCTGGTTCTGTATCCTCTGGTGCGTCAGAAGATCAGGCGATGCCAAGTCATGTCTTCTGCAGTCAGGAGCATGTGGCGGTCAGACACTGGTTTCCGCGTCTGTGGCTCTCACTACGCCCTTCTTGGCGAGAAATTTGTTGATCCGGTCCACCGGATTCAGCAGCTCGCTGAGGGAACCGTCGTGGTTCAGGGTATCAATGATCAGCGCGATGAACTTGGACAGGTCACAGCTCTGGTACCATTCCCGTTCCAGAAGGCCCGGCTTCTGATAGGTCAGGTTTGTCGTCAGGATGGCATTGAACAGCCCCTTCTTGTAGGCCTTATCGAACTTCTCCAGCCCGTCTGTGAACAGTCCGAAGGTTGCACAGATGAAGATCCGTTCTGCCTTGCGCTTTTTGAGCTGCTTCGCAATCTCAATGACGCCTTCGCCGGAGGAGATCATGTCATCGATGATGACGACATCCTTACCGGCCACGTCCGCACCGAGGAATTCGTGTGCAACGATCGGGTGCTGCCCGTTCACGGTGGTGGTATAATCTCTTCTCTTGTAAAACATGCCCATATCGACGCCGAGTACGTTGGCCATATAGATGGCACGTGAAGCGCCTCCCTCGTCCGGGCTGACAATCAGCAGTCTGTCCGGAGAAACGTCAAATGTCGGACACGCGCGATACAGTCCCTTGATGAACTGGTAGATCGGCCGGAAGTTCTCGAAGCCGGAGAGCGGGATCGCGTTCTGGATTCTCGGCTCATGTGCATCGAAGGTGATGATATTTTCGACGCCCATCTGGACCAGATCCTTCAGTGCCTGCGCGCAGTCCAGCGACTCACGTCCGTTTCTGCCGGTCTGGCGGCTCTCATACAGGTACGGCATGATGATATTGATCCGTCTGGCCTTGCCGCCGATGGCGGAAATCATCCGCTCCAGATCCAGAAAATGATCGTCCGGGGACATATGGTTCGTTTTGCCGCGCATCTTGTAGGTGAGACTGTAATTGCAGACGTCGATCAGAATATACAGATCTTCACCGCGGATAGAGTCGTAGATGATTCCCTTGCCTTCCCCGCTTCCGAATCTCGGATTCTCCGTGCGGATCAGGTAGTTGTCCCGGGCATATCCTTCAAGCTGCGGGAGGGCCTTGTGCCGGTGATCCCGCTCGGACCTCCACTCTACAATGTAATCGTTCACCTTGCTGCCGAGCTCTCTGCTCGACTGCAGAGCAATGATCCCAAGGTCGCCGACCGGAAGAGATTCACGATTTCGCTTTGCGGCTGTAGTCATAATATTCTCCTGTATATGTAGTTCAAAGGCGCCGGCACGCTGCTTTACGCCTGCATGGCACGCAGCTATCCGGATACCCTATACGGGCTGCCATCCGGACTGTCCGCCGGGCAGTTCATCACGGTGCAGTTCCCATGCCGCGTACATTTTACCATGAAGGGGAAAATGGTCAAGTGTGTCCCAGACTGTCTGCCATCCGTTTCTGAATCCGGATATCTCTTCCGAAGAGGTTCAGCAGCTGGAAATTCTCCAGAATCCGTGACATGATGCGCGGAGAATAGATATCCGACAGCTCCTGCGGAGAGAGGTTCGTCGAAATGATGATGCCTTTCCCTGCGCTGAGCCTTCCGTTCAGCATTCCGAAGAATTCACTCTTGGTGAAATCGTTCGGCAGTTCGGTTCCGAGGTCGTCGATGATCAGAAGGTCACTTGTCAGGAGGTACTCCGGATCAAACGAGGAGACGGGGTCAGCCGCCCCCTGGCGGTCAGCGGCTACGGAGCGGAAGCGGAGATCCGCCAGGCGGTCAAAGAGCTCCTTCGCCGAGTAGTACATCACGGAGTGGGCGCTGTTCATCAGCTCTCTGGCGATACAGTGGGAGAGAAAGGTCTTTCCCCTTCCGGACTCGCCGTACAGAAGCAGGTAAGGGTGCTGCTGTGAATCGTACCGCGTGGCAAAATCCCGGCACACGCTCAGGACATGCTCCATCGACTTGCGGGAGGACATGCCTGTCGCCGGGCTGATCAGATCCTCCGGATACCAGTCCAGGGAAAACGTCTCAAAGTTTTCCTTTTGAAGGATATCCGCCAGACCGGACTGCGTGTAGAAAAGATTCACAACTGCCTGACGGAAGCAGTGGCACTGCTTCTGCCCGACGAAGCCGGTGTCGCGGCAGTCCGGGCACTGCCAGACCGGATCCAGATAGTCCTCCGGAAAACCGTACCGGCTCAGGAGCGACCGCTTCCGAGCCTCCGGGGACATGGCTGCCGGGGAGGCAGCTGCTTCCGCATCCTCTGGGTCCAGACGCGGAGAAGCGCCTGCCTGTATCAGCGCGCCGGATCCGCCCTGCGCCCTGGACCTTATGGACGGAGCAGAACCTGACTGGACTGGGGACCCGGCATCCACGGTTTCCTTCGGTTCCAGTCCGAAAAGTCCGCGCAGCCGCCTGACGGCAGCGTCCGCGACGCCTGCATCGATCGATGCAAGCTCCGGAATGGCCGCATAGGCCTTGCGCCGGCGCTCCTCCATGATGCGGTGGTCTTCAATCTGTCTTCTGTCATACAGACGCATGACAGCATCGTACTGTGATCTGGTAAGACTCATACTATTCTCAAGACTCCTGTTTCTGATTCTTCATGATCTGCAGCCCGATTGCGTTCCAGTCCAGATCCTCGTGGCCATAGCTGCTGAAATGCCCGCCTGCCTGAAGCCGGCTTTTTGACTGTCCGGCTCGTTTCTGCCCGCTTTTCGGCTTTTCCACATTCTTCTGGTCGGACTTGGAGGCCTCATGGTCGGCGTCCAGCCTGGCAACATCCTGCAGTGAGCGGACGGAAGCATTGTGCCAGCGCGTCAGGATGCTGTCTGCATAGCTCAGGCTGGGGGAGGAGGCCTGGAGCACCGTCCGCCGGCAGGCTTCCTTGATGAGATCGAGTGAAAATGCATATTCCGACAGCCATTTGTCCATCAGGGCAGTCTCGGCGGGAGCCGGTTTCCGGGTCAGCCCAAGCTCGCGCAGGATCACGGTGTAGTCACCGCCGAAGCTGCGCGACTCATCCTTCGCCTGCTGGACGGTCGTGATGTTCTGCGCAACCCAGTTCTGCGCAACTGTCTCCATGTACCGCACGCTTGTGTGCCCCTTGCCGATGCAGTATTCGAGCAGATACTCGACCAGATCGGCGGACATGTCCAGATCGTTTACAAAATAGTCGATCATGCTCATCTCCGCGGACGAGAGATTCCGCTGGAAATAGATCTCGGCAACGTAGTACAGCTTTCCAAGCTCGGCACGCTTGAGCTGGCGGCTTTGCTTGTGCTGGTGAGCCTCCTCGACCGGAGGTGTCCCGGAGGCCTCTGAGCCGGTGGATGCCGGGATATTTGCCGGATGCATCTCATTTGTCTGCTGCCGCGAATCAGACTGTGGAAGAGGAGTCTCTGCCTGGCTCCCGGCGCCGGACTGAGGCAGACCGGTCTCAGAAGGCATAGAAGCGGCGGTGACGCGGACGGATGCACCTTTTGTCTGAAAAGCTGCGCCTGCAGGGGCGCAGCTGCATGACCTCAGAACAATCTGGGAGATCTGGCCGGAGGCATCCTGCACCAGGTCCACCAGTCCCTGTGTTTTCCAATAGTTCAACGCCCGGCGGACATCTCCCTCGGTCTGCTCGAAGAAATCTGCGATGCCGGGGATCGAGACATCCCGGCCCGGGCAGGCGCAGCGGACAAGATACAGGTATATTTTGACAAATTCACCATTGGCGTCTGCCATATAGTGGTCGATGAACAAATTATCAATCAGCGTGACGCCATTATCGGACGGACTGGTTACGATCATGGATCAAGAGCTCCCTTCAGAATCTGATTCCGGTTTGTCTGTGACGAACAGTATAACACAGGAACCGGGAAGACAGCCGCCGGGAAGGCGGCGACTTATCCCCACTTTATCCGCAGAAAAATCCACACCCGTGCTGGCGGCTGTAAAAAGAACACCCCTGCGGGAACGCAGGGGTGAGTGTGGATCATACAGTGCAGGGCGGCATCCTTACTGTCCGCCTGCCAGCAGTTCCTCTCCGATCTTCACGACATCGCCGGCACCCATCGTGATGACCAGGTCTCCGGGCTGAACGCTTTCAGCAAGAAAGTCTTCAATCTGGTGGAAAGACGGGAAATAGTAGGCGTCCGTTCCGAGGTTTGCGATATTCTGCCGGAGCGTGTCGGAGCTGATCCCCAGGTTGTCCTTCTCACGGGCGGCGAAGATATCTGCCAGCACAACCGTATCCGCCATCGACAGCGCGTCCGCAAAGTCATTCATGAGCGCTTTTGTCCGGGTATAGGTATGAGGCTGGAAGACGCACCAGATCTTCCGGTGCGGATAGTTTCCCGCTGCCTTCAGCGTTGCGCGGATTTCCGTCGGGTGATGCGCGTAGTCATCAATGATGGTCGCACCCTTCCACTCGCCCTTGATCTGGAAACGGCGATCTGCCCCACCGAAGGAAAGAAGGCCCTCCCGGACATCCTCCATGGAGATGCCGAGCAGGTCGGAGACGGCGATGGCTGCCGTAGCGTTCTGGATATTGTGTTCACCCGGGATTTCGAGACGGAAATGGCCGAGGTTTTTCCCGTGATGGCTTACGTCGAAGGAACCGATCCCCCGCTCATCGTAGGTAATATTCACCGGATAGTAGTCGGAGCCTTCTGTGCCATAGGTGACCACATCGGCACTGATGCCCTCTGTGATCTCCGCAGGATTCGGAATTGCGCCGCTGATGACAAGCGTTCCGCCCTTCCTGATATTGCAGGCAAAACGGTGGAAGGAATGGCGGATGTCGTCCAGATCCTTGAAAAAGTCCAGGTGATCCGCGTCGATGTTCAGAATCAGTCCGATTTTCGGGTAGAGGCTCAGGAAGCTGTTCGTGTACTCGCAGGCTTCCGTGATGAAATTCTCAGAATCCCCGACGCGGATATTTCCGCCAATCTCCTTCAGGATTCCCCCGACGGAAATGGTCGGATCCATGGCGGCCTGCAGCTGGATGCAGGAGAGCATGGAGGTCGTGGTTGTCTTGCCGTGTGTTCCGGATATGGCGATGGAATTGTCATAGTTCGCCATAATCTGACCGAGCAGTTGTGCCCGCGTGAGCATCGGCTTGCGGAGGCGTACAGCTTCTGAGAACTCGGGATTGTCCGGATGGATGGCTGCGGTGTAGACGATGACGTCAGCCTCCGGGCGGATATTTTCAGCCTTCTGGGGATAGTCAATCCGGATTCCCTTTGCCTCAAGCGCCTCCGTCATCCTGGACTTCTTCGCATCCGAGCCGGTGACGGTGAATCCTTCCTTGACAAGAACGGATGCAAGTCCGCTCATGGAAATCCCGCCGATTCCGATAAAATGGACATGGCAGGGATGAATGAAATCAATCTGATACACGATTGTGAAACTCCTTCCTTGCGTTTGAATGATGCATCCACAGTATACGCTATTGTCCGTGGTTTGAAAATAGCAGCAGTTGAGTGCAGAGCTTCCGGGGCAACATGCGCAGGACCCCGGAAGGGAAAAGCAGAAAAGGAGTCGGACGGAATGCACAGCTACCGGGGCAATATGCACAGGCCCTTGGAAGGGGAAAAGGCGGGGGAGTTACTGCTTTCATATGCATATACAATGTAAATATTTGCAAGTGTGTATGTATCTTGAAATAACTGAACAATAAGAACAAAAAACGCGCGATATGTTTTATGAATTTGTGAAAATTGTTCACATGCCAAAAGCGATTGTGGTATAATATTGTCATCTAACAAATAAATGACAGGGGGTAGGGGTGATAGCGTGATGAAAAAAGAGATGATCGCAATGCTTCTTGCGGGCGGTCAGGGGTCACGCCTCGGCGTACTGACGGCGAAGGTTGCAAAGCCGGCTGTTACGTTCGGGGGAAAGTACCGGATCATCGATTTTCCGCTCAGCAACTGCATCAATTCGGGAATCGATACAGTCGGTGTTCTGACACAGTATCAGCCTCTGAGACTCAATACTCATATCGGCATCGGCATTCCATGGGATCTGGACCGCAATGAGGGCGGCGTCACAATTCTCCCGCCGTATGAGAAGGCGGGGAAGACGGAGTGGTATACAGGAACTGCGAATGCGATTTACCAGAATCTGGCTTACATGGAGCAGTATCATCCGGATTATGTGCTGATCTTATCCGGCGACCATATCTACAAGATGGATTATGAGGTGATGCTTGACTACCATAAATCGCATAACGCGGATGTGACAGTTGCCGTCATGCCGGTTCCGCAGGAGGATGCCTCCCGGTTTGGAATTGTGATTACGGACGGGAAGGGTAAAATCCAGGAATTTCAGGAGAAGCCGGAACATCCGAAGAGCAATCTGGCATCGATGGGCATCTATATCTTCAGCTGGCCGGTCCTGAGGGATGCGCTGGTGGCGCTGTCCGAGCAGGAAAACTGTGATTTCGGCAAGCATGTCATTCCATACTGCTTCAACAGCGGACGGAATCTGTGCGCATATGAATTCAATGGCTACTGGAAGGATGTCGGGACGCTCGGTTCGTACTGGGAAGCCAACATGGAGCTGATCGATATCGTGCCGGAATTCAATCTCTACGAGGAATTCTGGAAGATCTATACAAAGAACGACATCATTCCGCCGCAGTACATTTCGCCGGATGCGCGGCTGTACCGGTGCCTGATCGGGAACGGGACAGAGGTCAGCGGAGAGGTGACCAATTCCGTCATCGGCAACGGGGTCATGATCGGACGCGGAGCAAAGATCCGGGACTCCATCGTGATGCATGGCGCGGTGATCGAAGACGGGGCGGTCCTGGACAAGGCGATCGTTGCGGAGAATGCCCATATCGGACAGGGAGCGGTCATAGGCTGCGGAGACGCGGTACCGAACCGGGTGAAGCCGAAGATCTACGGCTATGGCCTTGCAGTTGTAGGGGAGGACACGGAGGTTCCCCCGAATGTGCGCATCGGGCGCAATACTGCTGTAACCGGCAGGACAGTTCCGGAGGATTACCCGGACGGACAGCTCGCCAGCGGCGGGATTCTGGATAAGGCAGGTGTTGTGTCATGAGAGCGGTAGGTATGATTCTTGCGGGCGGCAACAGCTACCGCATGAGGGAGTTATCCAACAAGAGAGCGATCGCGGCGATGCCGATTGCGGGCAGCTTCAGAAGCATCGACTTTGCACTCAGTTCAATGTCCAATTCGAGGATCCAGAAGGTAGCGGTCCTGACGCAGTATAATTCACGTTCCCTGAACGAGCATCTGAGCTCCTCCAAGTGGTGGGACTTCGGAAGAAAGCAGGGCGGGCTGTTTGTCTTTCCGCCGACCGTGACGGCAGACAACAGCTTCTGGTACAGAGGAACGGCGGATGCGCTTTACCAGAATCTGGATTTTTTGAAAAACTGCCATGAGCCGTATGTGGTGATTGCCTCAGGGGATGGGGTTTATAAGCTTGATTTTAACAAGGTGCTCGAGTATCATATCGCCAAGAAGGCGGATATCACGGTCGTGTGCAAGCAGCTCCCGCCGGGAGAAGACGTCTCCAGGTTCGGCGTCCTGAGGATGAATGAGAACTGCAGGATTGAGCAGTTTGAGGAAAAGCCGATGGCTTCCGACGCAAATACGATATCGTGCGGAATCTATGTGGTGCGGAGACGGCAGCTGATCGAGCTGATTGAGAAGAGTGCAGAGGAAGGGAGGTTTGATTTCGTCCGTGACATCCTGATCCGCTACAAGGGAGTCAGGAAGATCTTCGGGTATAAGATTGACAGCTACTGGAGCAACATTGCGTCCGTGGAATCTTATTTCCGGACGAACATGGATTTCCTGAAGAAGGAGGTCCGGGATTACTTCTTCCGGGAATACCCGGAAGTCCATTCAAAAGTCGATGATCTTCCGCCGGCGAAGTACAATCCGGGAAGCGAGGTAAAAAACAGTCTCATTTCCGCGGGATCGATCATCAATGGCGCTGTTGAAAATTCGATTTTATTCAGCAATGTATTTGTAGGAGAAAACTGTGTAATCAAGAACTCCATCGTGCTGAGCGATGTGTATCTTGGTGACAATGTTCATTTGGAAAACTGCATCGTGGAAAGTCGCGACACCATTCGCGCCAATACTTATTATAACGGAGATGATGGTATCAAGATCGTCATCGAGTCAGATGAACGTTACGTCCTATAATCAAAAGTAGGGATAGAAAGGCATGTCTGATAGGTGATTTGTATGACGATTACTGATGTAAGAGTAAGGAAGTTCTCCAAAGAAGGCAAGATGAAGGCTGTGGTTTCGATCACGATCGACGGCGAGTTCGTCGTCCATGACATCAAGGTGATCGAAGGCGAGAAGGGGCTGTTTATTGCGATGCCTTCCCGCAAGACTGCGGAGGGGGAGTACCGGGATATCGCGCATCCGATCAATTCTGAGACCCGCCAGCAGATGCAGGACATCATCCTGACCGAGTACGAGAAAGCCATTCAGACGACCGAAGAGTAGACCGGAATGTATTTCTGATGACGGATCCATCACAAACATAAACAGTAATAGATCTGTGAGATGAGCCGCGGGACAAGGGTCCTGCGGCTTTTCTTGCGAACGCCCAGGCGAGCTAGTATACTGGAAAACGACTGTCGGCGGGGCAGAACTGTACAGGCCGGAGATCCTGCGCAGCCGGATGCCTGCGAAAAGGTCTGATTCGCATCTGCGGCAGGAATGGATACCGATATCATGCATAGTCGTCTGCCCAAAGTGGCAGGGCTGTAAGGAGGGGGTGCAGGAGATGCACCGGGAGGAAATGAGATGCTGAGAGCAATCGGCGCGCTGATCATGGCGGCCCTTTATCTGATTGTGACACTGCCGTATCTGGGAATTCTGGGACTGCTCAGGAAAAAGTGGCCGACGCTCGGCGACCGGACAAGCTTCCGGATGGTGCAGTTCGGCTTCCGGATGGTAAAGCTGCCCTGCGGGATCAGGCTGGATACCTGCGGACTTGAAAATATTCCGAAGGACAGGCCGGTGCTGTTTGTCGGGAACCACAGGAGCTATTTTGATGTGATCCTGACCTATCCGCAGCTGCCGCCGATCACGGCGTTCGTGGCCAAGAGCGACTTTGAGAAGGTGCCGATCCTGCCGATCTGGATGAAACGGCTGTACTGCGAGTTTCTCGTAAAGGATGACATCAGACAGAACCTTGAGAGCATTGTGAGGGCAATCGGAACCGTGAAGAAGGGTGTCTCGATGTTCATCTTCCCGGAGGGGAAGCGGAACACCGGCGATGATGAGCGGGAGCTTCTGCCATTTCATGAGGGTTCATTCAAGATTGCGACCAAGACGAAGTGCGCGATCGTGCCGGTAGCCATCTGCGGGACGAGAGATCTCTTTGAGAATCATTTCCCGAAGGTGAAAGGCGGGCATGTCATCATCGAATACGGAAAACCGATTGAGACAGCCGGTATGTCCTGGGAGGAGCTGAAGGGGATCGGCGCAAAGACCCGGGAGATCGTTCAGGAGATGGTCGTGAAGAACCATGACAGGCTTTGAATCCTGGAAGGCCCGGCAGGAGAAGGCACGATTCAGAAAGTCTTAAGTCTTTCTTCAGGGATCATGCCGGGGAAATCTGTTAATATATATTTATGATTACACGTCGTGTCGGACTTCTGACACGATGATCATGGGATAGTCTGATGGAAGGGAGTGCGGGATGTACAACATTCTTGTCTGCGACGATGAGAAGGAGATCACGGATGCGATCGAGATCTACCTCAGCCAGGAAGGCTACAGGGTGCTGAAGGCTTACAACGGGAAGCAGGCGCTGGAGATCATGAAGAAGGAAGAGATCCATCTTCTGATCATTGATCTGATGATGCCGGAGATGGACGGCATTCATGCGATCCTGGAGATCCGGAAGACATCCAGCATTCCGATTATCGTGCTGTCGGCGAAGTCCCAGGATGCTGACAAGATTCTCGGCCTGAATGTCGGGGCGGACGATTATGTCACAAAGCCGTTCAACCCGCTGGAGCTTGTCGCGCGCGTCAAGAGTCAGATGCGACGGTATACGGCGCTGGGAAACATCGCAGAGAACGTCTCAGAGGAGGAGAATGTCTTCCACTCCGGCGGACTGGTCATTGACGACAACAAGAAGGAAGTGACGGTGGACGGAGAGCCGATCCGTCTGACCCGGATTGAGTACAACATCCTGCTGTTTCTACTGCAGAACAAGGGAAAGGTGTTCTCCATCGAGCAGATCTACGAGAAGATCTGGAAGGAGGAGGCATTCTGCGCAGACAATACGGTGACCGTGCATATCCGCCATATCCGGGAGAAGATCGAGATCGATCCGAAGAACCCGAAGTACCTGAAGGTGATGTGGGGAATCGGCTACAAGGTGGAGGACCTGGATTCCTGAAGGCAGACAGCGCAGAGGGCGGAAGCAGAGTCTGCCCGGGGATGCGGGCCGCCTCCGGACAGCTGCAGGCGCAGGGCGGACAAACAGAAAGATGCGATTCATGAAGAAAAAAGCGGGCAAGAGCAGCAAGATCAGAGCAGCGAACAGAAAACAGAACAGCAGACAGTTCAGCATGGGCCTGAAGACGGGAATTGCCTGCCTTCAGGCCCTGTGCGTTGCGATCATCACGGTCTGCACGCTGACAGTAGGCTACTGGACGGACAATACGTATAACCTGGCAGAGCTGGGGAGACCCTTCGAGGAGACGTCCATCTTTCTGAATGATGTGGAGCGGATTGTCCGCGCAAAGATCAACTGTACGAGAAATGAAGTCCTGTTCGAGACCGGCGGCGAGGAGGATCTCAGCAAAAAGATCGATATCCGCCAGTATGTGGCGGGCGTCAGCGATACGGCCAATCAGAATGAGAATACGACCTATCTGCTCTCGGACCTGATCAATTTCTACCCGAATACCGGGGCGCTCGAGGAGATCGTCGAGAAGCTGGACAACTCGGAAAACCCGTCGGATGCCTCATTTGACAACCTGGCATCCCTTGCATCCGGGATGGAGAAGATCCTTCCTGTGTCAGGCAGCACGCTCGCGGATACGGCGAAGCTGTCCGGGAGTCCGTACACGAAGCTGTCTGAGTACTACAGCGATCTGTGCCAGACAAGTGCGGACCTGTACAGACGGTACCAGAGCTATACGGCCGAGCACAGTAACCCGAAGGGGGAGGCGCACCAGAAGGCGCCGGGGAACATCCGCTATTTTGCGGAGAACACGACCACCAAGGCGTACTATACGAATCTGGATGCGAGAAGCTGCTCGGAGGCGAAGAGTCTGATCGCAAAGTCGGATGATCTGAAGTTTCTGTTCGAGGGGGTCCGGACGATGAACATCATGGTTGCGGACACGGAGCATTCCCTGAACAAGACAGTTACATCGAAGTTTATCGATACAGTGTTCCTGGGATCAAATGAACGGATTGTCATCGCCTACGAGCCGGGATATCCGGTCGGGGACACCCTGCATCAGGACTACCTGGCGTATCAGAGCCGCAGACCGGTTGCGGTCGGCGCTGTCGTCCTGGGTATGTTGTCCGCTCTGTGCCTGCTGGCACTGCTGGTGCTCGGAGGAATGGTGACTGGCAGGAGGGATTCGGAAACACTGGAGCAGGAGGGCTGGTTTGACCGGATTCCGACGGAAATCGCGGCCGGGATGCTGCTCGGCGTGGTTATGATCTGGTACTGGGTGATGCAGCGTCTGAAGGGAACGATGTTTTTCCCGGCGGATCACCTGAAAAGCTGGTATGTTGTGCTGGCCGTGACGGAGTATCTGCTCGGTGTGAGCGGACTCTACAGCATCATCAGGAGACGCCGGCATCAGACATTTGCGACCAACTCTGTCATCTACACAGTCGTCCGTGTCAGTCAGCAGGTGATCAATGCCCGCGTGACATCCGGAAAGCTTCTGATGGTCTACTCCCTCTTTATTGCCGCGAACTTTCTGTTTTTGCGCGTCTTCGGCACCATCGGCATCGTTATAGTCCTGGTGCTGGACATGGGCCTGATTCTATACCTGATGCGGGATCAGGTCGGCAAGCTCAGTGTCCGGCAGGGACTCAGGGAGATTTCGAAGGGCAGGCTGGACTACAAGATTGACACGCACGGGCTGACCGGGGACAGCCTGGAGATGGCAAGAGCGGTTAACGAGATGGGGGACGGCCTTCAGGAGGCCGTCGACTCCATTGTGAAAAATGAGCGCCTGAAGGCGGAGCTGATCACGAATGTGTCCCACGACCTGAAGACACCGCTGACCTCTGTGATCAACTATGTGGATCTGCTGAAACGGCTGGATCTGAAGGATGAGCGGGCGAGGGAGTACATCGATGTCCTGGACCATAAATCCCAGCGTCTCAAGTCGCTGATCTCGGACCTGATCGATGCCAGCAAGATCAGTTCGGGCAACATTGAGCTGGATATGCAGCCGCTTGATCTGAGGTCGATGCTGATGATGGCGGAGGGTGAGTTTGAGGAGCGGTTAGAGGATGCGAAGCTGACGGTCCGGATGTCGCTTCCGGAGAGTGCGGAGATGATTTCTGCGGACGGCTCCCAGCTGTACCGGGTGCTGGACAATCTCTTTTCCAATACGGCGAAGTATGCAAAGGAGGGGACGGAGGTCCGCCTCACGATGACGCAGGAGGACGGGTATGTACAGGTGCTGCTTTCCAATACCTCCCGCGACTATCTGGAGAAGAGCGGAGACGAGCTCCTCGAGCGGTTTGTCCGGGGCGACCAGGCAAGGAGCAGCTCGGAGGGCTCGGGCCTCGGACTTTCCATCGCAAAGAACCTGACGGAGCTTATGGGCGGACAGTTCGGCGTAAAAGCCTGCGGCTATACGTTTGAAACCTCACTCAGGTTTCCGGTGCTTTCCGAGTCCGGCTCGTAACTTCAGGCTCCGCGCCAGAGACATGGCCGGCAGCGCCGACACCTGTGTCGGAGGCCCGGCTGGCAGCGCCGGCACCTGCGCCGGAGAGCCGGTTCGCAGCACCGGTACCGGGGGCGGTGTTTTCGTGAAAGTTTGGTGAATTCTGCCGCATTTGCCTTGCAGATAAATTTAATTGTGCTATCGTGATTACAGCCGCTTCGGCCCGGATGTACCCTGGACGCGGGATGCTTCCGGGCGGGGCAATACGATCTGCAAGGAGTGGGAGATTTTGAGAAATTCGAACTGGCGGGAGCGCTTTCAGAACTTTATGGAGGGACGGTACGGGCAGGACGAGTTGTCTCATTTTCTGCTCATCGTGACTCTGATTGTCATCATCATCAATTTCTTCACGCACTCAGCCTTTCTTGGGATTGTCGCCGGGCTTCTTCTGGTCTGGGTGTACGTCCGGATGCTTTCAAAGGACACCGCGAGGAGAGCAGAGGAAAACAGGCGCTATCTGGATGTGAAGGACAGGGTAGTTTCATTTTTCAAAGGATTCGGAAGCCGGAGCGGGCATGATTCCTCCGCACAGGCGGATTTCCGCATCTACCGCTGCCCGAAGTGCGGACAGAAGATCCGCATTCCTAAGGGACACGGCATGGTGGAGATTACCTGTCCGAAGTGCAGAACAAGGTTCCGCAAGCGTACCTGAGAGGGGACGCTGCGGAACCGCTTTTGTATCAAAAACCGGAAGGCGGAAGGGCGGCGGGCTGAATGTTTGGGTATATCACATTGAACAAGCCGGAGATGAAGGTGAAGAACCTGGAAGCTTATCAGGCCTGCTACTGCGGCCTGTGTCATGAGCTCCAGCACCGCTTCGGCGTGAAGGCGCAGCTGCTGCTGAGCTACGACTGTACGTTTCTGATTCTGCTTCTGGACGGAGTCTATGAGCCGGAGGAGGCGGAGCGGTCTGTCCGGTGCCTTCGTCATCCGATCGTCCGCCACCGGGAGACAGTCAGCCGGTTCACCCCGTACGCAGCGGACATGAATGTTCTGCTGGGATACCTGAAGGCGGCGGATGACTGGAAGGATGAAAGGAAACCCGTGGCGTGTCTGATGCTCCGGGCGTATGCCAAGGATTACCGGAAGCTGAAAAGTCTCTGGCCAAGGCAGGAGAAGGCAATCCGGAAGGCGGTGGCAGATCTCGGCAGGCTGGAGAGTGTGCCGGTTCCGGAGGAGAAGGACGAGATTCTTCGGCGGCTCGATCAGGCAGCCGCCTGTACAGGCCGCTTCCTTGCGGAGGTCTGTGCCCCGCGGAACGACCTGTGGGCGGAGGATCTGCGGGGGACAGGGTTTTACCTCGGCAAGTTTATATACATCCTGGATGCCTGGGATGACAGGGAAAAGGATCGGAAGAGCGGGAGCTATAACCTGCTGGCAGCGCTGGAGGCGGCGGAGCCGGAGCACGCAGAGGAGATTGTGAAGGAAGTCCTGTGCGACATGGCAGCCAGGTGCTGCAGAAGCTTTGAGCGGCTTCCGATCGTGAAGAATGTGGAGATTCTCCGAAATATTCTGTATTCCGGAATCTGGGTGAGGTTCAATGAGAGATCCGTATGAAGTGCTGGGGGTTCCGAGGGGAGCCTCCGATGATGAGATCAAGAAAGCGTACCGGAAGCTGAGCCGGAAGTACCACCCGGATGCCAACATTAACAATCCGGATAAGGCATCTGCCGAGGAGCGGTTCAAGGAGGTCCAGCAGGCCTACAAGCAGATCCAGGACGAGAAGAGCGGACGCTTCGGGTATGGCGGGACAGGCTCAACAGGCGGCTACAGCTATGGCGGCGGGCCTTTCGGCGGCGCAGCAGGCAGCTACGGCCCGTTTGGCGGCTTCGGCGGATTTGGCGGCTTCGGCGGTCAGAGCGCCGCAGGGCAGGAGGATGAGGGAGACATCCGGCTGCGGGCGGCCTCCAACTACATCGGGAGCCGGCATTTCCGGGAAGCGCTCAATACGCTGGACTCGATTCCGGAGGCCTCCCGCACCGCACAGTGGTATTTCCTGAGCGCGCTGGCCAACTCAGGAGCCGGCAACAATGTGACGGCCAGACAGATGGCGGACCGGGCGGTCTTGATGGAGCCGTCCAATGCACAGTACCAGCAGCTGAAGCAGCAGCTTGACAGCGGCTCAGCCTGGTACAGAGGCATGGGGGATTTCTACGGGACACCGATGGATTCGGCAGGGGACGTGTGCTCCAATGCCTGTCTGACAAGCGCATTGTGCAGTGTCTGCGGACCGGGAGTCTTCTGCTGCATCTGAGTGAAAAACAGTTTCAGCCGGACAGGGAGAGCAGTGTATGGACAGCCTTACGCTGATGGAAGCGACAATCAGACAGATTCACCCTCCGCAGGACGTGTTCCGCAGACGCTGTCAGGCGCACTGGGACAGCCTCTGCAAACCGATTCACGGGCTTGGAGCCCTGGAGGATCTGGTATCGCAGATCGGCGCAATCCAGCAGACGGAGCAGCCGGACATCAGCAAAGCGGAGATCGTGATCATGGGCGCCGATAACGGTGTTGTCGCGGAGGGCGTCAGTCAGTGCGGCAGCGAGGTGACGGCGCAGGTGCTGCGGAACATGGCAAGGGGGGACAGCACCGTTTGCCAGATGGCGCGGTTCCGGCAGGCGGAGGTGATTGCGGTCGATATCGGGCTGAACGAGCCGGCCGAAAGCCCCGGTGTCCTGAACCGGGCTGTCCGGAGAGGAAGCGGCGACATCCGTACAGGACCGGCCATGAGCAGGCAGGAGACCCTTCAGGCAATCGGAGAGGGGATCCGGATCGTGCAAAAGCGGAAGGCGCAGGGATGTCAGATCCTGATTCCCGGGGAAATGGGAATCGGCAACACGACAACGAGTGCGGCCTGTGTCTGCGCTTACTTTGACAAAGAGCCGGAGGAAATCGCAGGGCCGGGCGCCGGCCTGACGAAGGAAGGCGTCCGGCATAAGGCGGAGGTGATCCGGGACGCGCTGCGCGTCAACCGTCCGGACCGGGGGGACGTTCTCGATGTCCTTTCGAAAGTAGGGGGGCTGGACATCGCCGGAATGACCGGGCTGTTCCTCGGAAGCGCGGCAGAAGGGATTCCGGCGATCATTGACGGGCTCATCGCCGCGCTCTCTGCCTATATCGCCGTAAGA
>Ga0256405_10007423_pt1 | contig 16542 bp, 12 predicted proteins | sample RumenRJG_02DNA_FD_189096 | JGI IMG/M metagenome (GOLD analysis project Ga0256405, IMG submission 189096) | Bovine rumen microbial communities from Lethbridge, Alberta, Canada - RJG_02 | ecosystem: Host-associated > Mammals > Digestive system > Stomach > Rumen | place: Canada: Alberta...
AACTTCCAGAAGTGGTCGTGGTGCTGCGGCCGGTCGAGGCCGATCCGCTGCTGCGACGGGTCTGAGCCTGAGCTCCAAGGGGCATCGCAAGCATGCCTGCGAGTGCCAGGGCGGCGAAAGCCGAAGTCATCAAGTTTCTCATAACTCATGAATGTTTTAGAAGTTAATCATAGAGGTAATACCTCTGTGCCAGAGTGCGGAAGCCGTCGATGTCTTTCGACCACCAGTCGATGATGTCTTCGACTTTCTGCCTCTTTGCAAATTGTATTCTTACATAATCCGTACCACAAACTTTATGGAACATCTCATACTTGCTGGCAGCGCCCTTGAACGGGTTCCGGTCCGGGTACAGTTCGCCGACGGCCTGCATGACGTAAAACTGTGTCAGCGTGATCTGTGCGGCCTCATAATCCGTATAATGGTACTGCACGCCGTGGAGCAGTTTGCCGGCGGAACCGCCGGAAATCGGCTTGTAATGGATCTCGCGGAAAGCGACGCCGGGAAGGTGGTAACTCTCCAGTTTCTCAAGCAGTTTGCCGGCATCGATCCACTGGGCGGCGAAGGTTTCGAAAGGCAGGGTGTAGCCGACGCCGATGTGGATGTACCCCAGTTCGCCGCACAGGCCGGCGGACGGATAGTCGATGGCCGTCTGGGCGTACGGGATGTTCGGAGAAGGCAGGATCCAGGGCAGGCCGGTATCCTGGTACAGCATCTCCCGGTGCCAGCCCTGCATCGGTACGACGATCAGGTCGCAGGTCAGGGCCTCTTCGTTGCCCTTCTGGCCGCGGTTGAGTCCTTCCTCGTTGATCAGGGTCGCCAGTTCGCCCACGGTCAGCCCGTAGACATACGGAATCCGGAACTGGCTGACGAAGGAGAAAAAGCCCGGTTCGACATAGCCGCCCTCCATCTTCAGGCCGCCCAGCGGATTGGGCCGGTCAAGCACCATGACCTGGATGCCCTTCCGGGCGCAGGCGCGCATGACCAGTCCGAGGGTGCTGATAAAGGTATAGGAACGGGTGCCGACATCCTGGATGTCGTAGACCATCACGTCGATCCCTTCCAGCATCGCCGGCGTAGGCTCGCGCGTCGCCCCGTACAGCGAGTGGACGGGCAGGCCGGTCTTCGGATCCTTGGAATCGGTGACATGATCACCGGCATAGGCATCGCCGCGGACGCCGTGTTCCGGGCCGTACAGGGCGACCAGTTCGACATCCGGCGCTTCGAAGAGGATGTCGATGGTCGAACGGAGGTTGCGGTCGACACCGCTGGGATTGGTGACCAGGCCCACCCGCTTGCCGCGCAGGCCGATGAATCCGCGGCTTTCCAGGACCTCGATGCCCGGACGGACCTGGGCCGCCGCCGTCCAGGACAGGACGGCCAGCAGGAGGCTCAGCAGACAATACTTTTTCATACTCATTTCTTTCCGAATTCGGGATCCACTTTCCGCCGCACCAGGAAGGTAACGGCGACGGTTGCCAGGCAGCACAGCATCACGATGCCGAAGAAGCGCGGATAGCCGACGGCTTCCTGCAGGGCGCCGGCAAAGAAGCCGGGGATCATCATGCTGAGCGCCATGAACGCCGTACACAGCGAATAATGTGCCGTTTTGAATTCACCTTCCGAGACATAGATCATGTACAGCATATAGGACGTGAAGCCGAAGCCGTAGCCGAACTGCTCGATGAAGACGAGGACGCTGATGACCGGCAGGTTGGCGGGCTGCGCCAGGCTCAGCCAGAGGTAGACCAGATCCGGCAGCGTAATAGCCAGGGCCATGGGCCACAGCGACTTGCGGAGTCCCCACTTGGACGCGGCGACGCCGCCGAGAATGCCTCCCAGGGTCAGGCCGAGGATGCCGATGGTCCCGTAGATGACGCCGACGGTTTCCGTGGCAAGGCCGAGTCCGCCATCCGCCAGGCTGTCGAGCAGGAAGGGATTGACCAGCTTGACCAGCAGGGCTTCCGGCAGGCGGTACAGCAGCATGAACACGATGGCCAGCCAGACCACCGGCTTGCGGAAGAAGGTCACGAAAGTACGGCCGAACTCGCGGAAGATGTCGCCGGCCTTGCGGACATTGTCCCGCCGGGCGTCTTCGGCCGGCCGGGGCAGGAAGAAGACATGCCAGAGGGTCACGGCGGCGAAGATCACGGCGCTGACCAGCAGGGTGACGGACCAGGCCCGCGGGATGTTCCCGAGCCGGGTCTCCAGCAGGCCGGCGATCACGACGAGGACGCCCTGGCCGAAAATCGAGGAGAGCCGGTAGAAGGTGCTGCGGATACCGACGAACAGGCTCTGGTCCTTCGAATCCAGGGCCAGCATGTAGAAGCCGTCCGCCGCAATGTCATGGGTCGCGGAGGCGAAAGCGGTGATCCAGAAGAAGATCAGGGTCACGGCGAAGAGCGATACGGGAGCATGTCCGGAAGCCATGACTTCCGCCGAGGGATGCGGCAGGGAAAGCGCGAGGGCGACGAAGCCGGCGCTCATCAGGACCTGCATCGCGATGATCCACCACCTTTTGGTGCGGATGATGTCGACGAAGGGGCTCCAGAACGGCTTGATGACCCATGGCAGGTACAGGATGCTCGTATAGGCGGCGATGTCCGCATTGGAAAGGCCCATCTTCTTGAAGAGGATGGTCGAAATGGTATTGACGATGAAATACGGGATACCTTCCGCGAAATAGAGGGTCGGGACCCACCACCAGGGATGTTTGTCAGGCTTCATAGCGTATCAGGGATGCTCCGGGATAATAATGTTCGAGAATCTGGTCATAGGTATAGCCGCGGCTGCCCATCACGGCGGCGCCGATCTGGCAGAGGCCGACGCCGTGGCCCCAGCCGCGGCCGTCGAGACGGACTTTTCCGTCAGGCGTGAACGTGGCCGTAAAGGCGGAACTCTTGAGGTGGGACGGGGACAGGACCCGGCGGATCATCAGTTCTTTCCCGACGACCAGCGTTCCTTTCGACCCCGTCAGGCGGAGTTTGCGGATCCGGCCGGAAGGTCCGGTTTCAAGCGGTTCCATGGCTTGCAGGAGACCCAGGTCTACGCCCGATCGGCTGGCGATCAGCGCGGATAGTTCCTCAACGCCGTATTCGACGGTCCAGCGATAGAAGTCCTTGGTCTCCAGATCGTAATCGTTGAGAACCTGCTGCAGGACGGCCGCGTCTTCCGAGTCGCAGAACGGATCGCCGTCTCCATGGTCCGGCGTATCGGGCAGGGCCGCCAGGTAAGGCTCGTCCCGGTCTTCCCAACAGGTGCTGAAACGCTCGGTCATGCCGCCGCAGCATTTGGAGAAGCGGGCGTCGCACAGGGCGCCGTCATAGGTCAGGACTTCCCCCCAGGTCTGGTCGATGGCCTTGCGGACCGTCTCCCCCACCGCCATGGTCAGTCCCTGGTAGCGCTGGCAATGGTCGTCCGCACAGACATCGAACCGCTTGTGGTCGCTGTGGTCGAACCAGCGTTCGATGACCGTCACCGGTTTTTCGCCGGATTCCGGATCCGCCGCCGGTTCCCCGCCGGGATGCAGGGTCTGTTCCAGGTGCGTGACCAGCGAGGGGACATTGTTCAGGGCTGCATAATCGACGCCGGACGGGTCTGCCGGACGGGCGCGGTGCTCGATCTGGGCCAGGACCCAGGAACGGGAGATGACCGCATGGGCCTTCAGGAATTCCAGGCCGGCCGTGGCTTTCATTTCCGAGGAGATGACGCTGAGCAGGTAATCCTCGACGCCGATGACGTTGACGGCGACGACCTGGTTCTTCTCAACGATGAATTTCAGGGCGCCGGCAAACTGCTGGCTCTGCTTGCGTTCCCAATGGAAATCCACGCCGATCACGACGTCGTGCAAGATGAACGTCGGTTCGGCGAAGAGGGTCGACAGGGTCTTCGCCTCGAAATACAGTTCGTCGTAAAGGGTGCCGTTGTAATTGATTTTCCCTTCCTGGTAGCGGACCTTCTGGGGACCGGCGCCGTCGGAGATGATTTCGAAGACAATTTCGTCCCCCGACAGGATGCCGACCTGGAGTTGCCGCTGGGTACGGGTCAGGCGCCAGAGCACATCCCGTTCGATGTCCGCGCTGACAGAGACCTCGGAGAGGACTTCCTCCAGCATCGGTGCATCCAGTTTGGCGAAATCTGCCGCGTCCGGAACGATGAACAGTCCCGCCATGTCGGCGCAGCCCGGACTCAGGGTCAGGTGGTCCGGCCCGTCGGAGAAGTAGTGATGGGAACGGTGACTGCCCCGCAGCATGACGACGGCACGGTACTCGAAAGCCGCGAGTCCATGGGTGTTGCCGGCCGGGCGCCGGCCGCCGGAAAGCGGCTTGTACCACATCATCAGGTTGAACATCGGCTCCTTCTCCCCTTCCGGGACCGGGACGGCGTCCAACAGCCGGTAGAAGAGTTTGGCAAGGGATTTCGACGTACGGGCGCGGAGCACGAAGACGCCGCGGGTAAATTTCCGGTAATGCCACAGTTCCGCTTCCTTGACGGATGTCAACCAGGTCAGTTCCCCGCCGGGACGGTCCAGCAGCCGGTCCACGTCTTTCTCCAACGGCAGGAGGTTCCGCGGACAGGCCTGGAAATGCATGTGGTCCGGGGCGGAAGCCCCGCAGCGGGGACCGTTGTAGAAGACCGTGAAATCGGTATAATGGTGCGCCAGATCCGCCATGTCCACCAGGCAGTTCCAGATCGACTGGTCGGCGTGGATGTCCCGGGCGATGACCAGGTGCTTCGGAAAAATCGGATAGGGATTGACCAGGATGTCGTATTTGCGGCCCTTGCGGCCCTCGAACTTGAGGCTGCGCTGCTCGGCCGGACGGGCGTCCGCGCAGAGGAAGCAGCGCCGCTCCCGGATGGAGGTGGGATCGACTTTCGCCGCCGTCGACCGGATGCGGGCGGGATTGTGCTGGATGCGGACGGGCAGCCCGCCTACTTCCAGAGAACGGACTTCCGCCTGCTTGAGACTCCGGAAATTGGCTGCAGCCAGGGGCCATACGGACAGCTGGTCCCGGACGAATTTCGTGATGGGATCCAACTCTTTCATCCTTTCAGCATTTGCCGGCGGGCCGCCAGTTCGGCGGTCCGGATCCCGTCTTTATAGAGGTTGTTGGCATTGACCCGGTCGATGCTCAGCGCCGCATCGGAATTCCCTTCCCAGCGGCGGCAGCAGTAGACGGGTTCATAGATCCGGGAGATCCGGTATTCCCGGCACAGGCGCAGGCCGACCGCGTAGTCTTCGCCGTAACTGACATTCGGGAAGCCGGTCTGCCGGAGAAGCGGGACATAAAAGGCGCGGGGCGCGCCCAAACCATTGATGCGCAGGGCGTTGTTGCGGCCGTTGTCGTCCGTCCATTCGCGGTGGTCGATGACGCCGGGCGGGATCGGATTCATGTTGAAGTCGGTCATGAGATAGGAGCCGATGACCATGGAAGCCCCTTCTTCCCGGAACTTGCCGATGATTTTCTGCAGGGTATCCGGTCCGCTGTAGACGTCGTCGCTGTCCAGTTGGACCGCATACTCCCCGCATCGGGGATCGTTGACGGCCAGGTTCCAGCAGCCGCCGATGCCCAGGTCCGTCCGCTGCGGTACGACATGGACCAGCCGGAGATCGCCGATGGCGTCCAGCAGTTCCGAGGTCCCGTCGGTGGAATGGTTGTCGACGACGATGACATTGAACGGGAAGTCCGTCTGCTGCTCCAGCGCACTGCGGACGGCGTCGCCGACCGTACGGACCCGGTTGAGCACGGGAATGACGACGGAGGCCGTGACCGGGAAACTGGCGGCGGGACGCGGAACTTCCTTGCAGGGGCCCTCGAGCAGCGCTCCGGTGCGGCGGAGATAGTCCGTGCAGATCTTTTCCATCTCGATCTGGACCTCACGGTTGCGCGGGTTGACATAGTCGAACTGCTTCTCTCCGGACTTCCGTTCATCCGGTTCGGACTCGGTATAGAGGAACTCACGGACATGGACAATCTTGTCCAGACGGAGGCGGAGGTCATACAGTGCGCCGTATTCCAGGCCGTCCGGCAGGTCGAGCGCCTTGAGCGTGCTGACCCGGACAAGCCAGAGGGCGCCGAAGTCGAAGTCGTCCCGCAGGGCGCCGTCCTGGCAGTCGATCAGCGGATGCTTCTGCAGCGATCCGTCCGACAGGCGGTCGTAATGGTCGGCGTATACCAGGTCCGCTCCTGTATCGGCAGCGACCCCGGCGAACCGCTCGAGAGCGAGATAGCCAAGGTCGCAATGTACATTCTTCGTATTGATGAGCAGGTATTCTCCCGCTGCTTCGGAGACCAGCGCGCGCAGGGCGGCAGAAGTCCTGAGCGAACGTCCCGTGATCAAGGTAATATCAGTCATTTTCCCGATTTTAAAGAAGAGATTCCAGGATCTTGCGGATCCGGACGAACTCTCCTTCAAAGTTAGGAGTTAAGACGGACTTTCCCAAATTATCTTCTATTTCTTGCATGTCCCAGAAACGTCCGGCGATCACTTCGACACCGTCCGGCTGCGGATGGAAATCCCCCACGCAGGCAAAGACATGGACCAGTTCCTTCTCCCGGATGCCCTCGAAGACATAGGAATCCAGCGGAATCGGGTTGAAATCATGGAAACGGAGTTCCTCCTCCGCCTCGCGGAACAAGGCCTCCCGGACCGATTCCCCATAGGAGACATGACCGCCGACGGCCGTGTCCCAGTAACCCGGCAGCAGGTCCTTTTCCAGCGAACGGCGCTGGAGGTACAGCTGGCCGAGCCGGTTCAGGATGTGCAGGTGGATGACCGGATGCAGGAGACCGGCGCCGCTGTGGGCATAGGACCGGGTCATCTGGCCGATGACCAAGCCGCCCGGTTCCACGACCGGGAAGATCTCTTCCCCGCCGGCAAGCGGCATGGAGGGATTCTCGGCGGTCGGACGCGGCATGCGCGGCGCGGGAAAGGGAGGATAGACCAGTTCCATGCTACAGGGATATCAGGATCAGCAGCTGGGCCATGAGCACGCGCATGAACATCGTCAGCGGATAGACCGTGGCATAGTTGACGGAGGTATAGTCCGTACCGTACATGCCCTGCGCGAAAGCAAGGACCGCAGGGTCCGTCGTACCGCCCGAGATCAGACCGCAGATCTGGTAGAAATTCAGTTTGAACACCAGCCGGGCGACCAGGAAGATCGTAGCGACCGGGATCAGGGTGATCAGGGCGCCGTACAGGATCCACCAGTAACCGCCGCCGAGGATGGAACTGACGAAGTTCTCGCCGGCACCGACACCGACGGCCGCCATGAACAGGGAGATGCCGATCTCGCGGATCATCATGTTGGCGCTCGTCGTCGTATACGTCGTGATCTTCCACTTCGGACCGAAATAACCGAGGAGGATCGCAATAATGAGCGGTCCGCCGGCCAGACCGAGCTTGACCGGCTGCGGGATGCCCGGGAACCGGATCGGCAGGGAGCCGAAGATGACACCGATGGCGATGCCGAAGAAGATCGGGACCAGGTTCGGCTTGCTGAGGTTTTCCGGCTTGTTGCCGACGACGGCAGCCACGCCTTCGATATTCTCCTCGGTACCGACGACCTGGAGTCCGTCACCCATCTGGAGGACCAGGTTCGGACGCGCGACCAGTTCGACGCCGGCACGGATGACACGGGTCACGGAGACGTTGTAATTGTGCCGGATGCCCAGGTTGGACAGGCGCTTGCCCGTCAAGTCGGAGCGGGTGATGGTCAGCCGGCGGGTCACCAGATGCTCATCCAGCTTGAACCAGTCCGTCTGGTGCATCTGGATTTCTTCGCCGAAGACGATGCGGACCGCATCGGCGTTCTGCTGGGACGTGACGACCAGGACTTTGTCTCCCTTTTCCAGAATCGTGTCCGGTCCGGGGATCAACACTTCTCCTTCGTGCATGATCCGGGATACCACGAACTTGCCGCTCATGTCGCCGACGATATCCTTGAGGGACTTTCCGAAGAGGGCCGGGTTCTCGACCTCGCAATGCATGCGGCGGGCATTCTCGCCGGAATCGCCTTCATGATCCAGCTGGTCTTTTTCCCTGGCCAGGTCGACCTTGAGCACACCCTTGAAGAGGATGATCAGGAAAATGACGCCGAGTACGCCGATCGGATAAGCCACGGCATAGGCGGAGGCCAGGCCTGCGGAAGCGGATCCGGCGGCGTCCGCCGTGCTGCCGGTTGCGACCATCGCATCCTGCAGGGTCTGCTGGGCGGCACCCAGGCCCGGGGTATTCGTCACGGCACCGGACATGACGCCGGTCATCGTCGCCAGGCTCTCACCGGTCACGAGATGGATGATGTAGGTAATCAGGACAGCCAGCAGGACCAGGGTGACGGCCAGGCCGTTCATCAGCACGCCCCCTTTCTTGAAGGAGTGGAAGAAGCCCGGTCCCACCTGGAGGCCGATGGAAAAGACGAACAGGATCAGACCGAAATCCTTGACGAAGGCAAGGACCGTCGGGTTGGCCCGGAGGCCGAAATGGCTCAGGAGGATGCCGACGAACAGGATCCAGGTGGAGCCGATGGAGACGCCCTTGATCTTGAAGCGTCCCAGATAGAGTCCGATGCCGATCACGGCAGCGAACAACAGGATGGAATGGGCGATGCCCGTTCCTGTGAACAAGTCTAACATAGTATCAGAACTGTATCTTGACGCAGAAGGCCTGGCGTTCATCCACCTTGCCTTCCACATAGTAGGTTTCACCGTCCCGCCAGCGATAGAGGGCGACCTCCTCGCCGGCCTTGGTTTCGTGGTTGAAATTGATCCGGATATCCCGGACGGAACGGGCGGCGGCCGTGTCGTAATCGACGCAGTCCATCGCCCAGACGACATAGCGGGCGTTGTTGGTATGGCCCAGCAGGTCGATGTCGGAATAGGAGACCGTATGGCGGGTCACATATTCGGGCTCCACCCCGCGCGGCATGGCGACTTTCTCAGCCGGCGCTTCGATGGCATGGTCGGCACAGACAGTGGATTCCGGAATCATCTCCGTCACCTCGGAGGTCCGGCACATGCGGCGTTCCCGGACGTCGAGGATGACCCAGGAACTGGTCCCGAGCACCCGCGCTCGGCCGGAGAGGTCATTGATGCGATAATCCCTGAGATAGAACGGGCCCGACGGCCCCTTGTGCCAAGTCTGGATCTCCACTTCGTCACGCCAGAGGGGGACATCGACAAAGGTGAAATGCAAGCGCGACAGGACCCAGGCCTTGCCCTCCTGCTGCAGTTCATCGTAGCCGAAATGCATCAGGTCGGCAGCGATGTAAGCCATTTCCTGCGCCAGATCCATGAATGCCGCAGGCTTGAGGCGCATGGCCCCGTCCACGTCATAACAGCGGATCGCCTGTCGGACGACCACTTTGCTCTCGGGAGTAATCGCTGCTTCCATATTCCTTACTGTCGTTTTGCGTTGCAAAATTAACCTTTCTCACCCGCATTCCCAAAATCTTGAACGATTAAAGCGCGGATTCCGGTCTCCCGTCATCCGCGCTTCATCGGTATTCCAAGGGCCGTTACAGGCCGAGCAACTGCCGGGCATCCGCCGTCAGCCAAGGTGCGATATCTTCGTACGGCAGGGTAAAGGCAGGCATGCCTGCGGCATAACTGGCGATCTCATACTGCTGATAGACGAAGGCCAGTCCTTCCTCCGTCGGATAGGGCGTCCAGGCCGGCAGCGGAATGGGACCGTCTTCGACGAACAGTTGTTCCCGGACCGCTTCCGGGCTGACGGGATCCCCGAATTCGGAGAAATAAGACGCCAGTCCGCCGAGCAGGAGCGGCTGGATTTCCGTCACGCAGGAAGGCTCGAGGAATGCGGCTACGCGGTGGCCGTCTTTCTTGTCGAAGGTCACGCAGCCCGCACCGGTCAGCCCGCCGTGGGCGCCGCCCATATAGATGTAGTTCTGGGACTGGAACACGGCATAGCGCTCCGTCTCGGCCACTTTCTTGAGGGTATATTCAAAACTCCACACCGGGAAGTCCGCCAGGATCTCCGCTTTCTGTTCTTCGGTCAGGTCCGGATCCTCCCGGATATAGGAAGTCCGCTCCGCGGCGTCGCCGGAAGAGAGGCTGTCCACGACGGCAAAAGCATGGCTGCGGTAATACTCCAGCAGCGCGCCGTTGTCATCCGCATCGCCGGAAAACGGCGGGAAATGACGCTCGATCTCGTACGAGGAGATCGTGCCGAGCTGGTCGTCCAGCAGGGAGACCAGTTCCCGGCGGATGGCGCCGGACGCTCCCGTTCCGGGATCCGGCAGTTCAATGTCCAGGGACATGGTAACATAGGCGGCGGAATCCGCCGCCTGGCAGACGGAGGTCTTCAGAGGCTTCGGTCCGCCGGCACAGGCAGCCGCCAGGATACAGGCAGCGGCCCAGGCGATGAGAGTGAAATTTTTCATGCGTTTATAGTAAGGTTTTATCGGCAGTCCCAAACCTTGCCGGCGACTTTCTGGACCAGCGCCAGTTTGGCCCACTGCTCTTCTTCCGTCAACTTGTTTCCGATCTCGCAGGAGGCGAATCCGCATTGCGGGCTCAGGCAGAGACGGTCCAGCGGAATGTACCGGGACGCCTGACGGATCCGTTCCTCGACGACGCCGGGGAATTCCAGTTTCGGCGTCTTGGTCGAAATGAGCCCCAGGACGACCATCTTGTCGCCGGAGACATGGGCCAGCGGTTCGAAACCGCCCGAACGCTCGTCGTCGAATTCCAGGTAATATGCGTTGACATTCTCCTGTTCGAACAGCCAGGCGGCCACCTTGTCGTAGGCGCCGGAATTGGCGTAGGTCGAATGGTAATTGCCCCGGCAGACATGGGTATTGATGTACATGTCCTCCGGTTTGCCTTCGATGGCCAGGTTGTTGATCAGCAGGTTCATCTCCTTGATGCGGACCAGTCCGGCCTCGTCCGTCCCGAAAAACCGCGTGGCGGCCGGGTCCACCAGCATGCCCCAGGTACAGTCGTCGAACTGCAGGCGGCGGCAGCCCGCTTCATAGAACTCCCGGATGACCCTCCGGTAGGCGGAGACCAGGTCCCGCATCAGTTCCTCAACGGTGGAATAGTATTGCTTCGTATTGTCCCAGGCGAAAGGCATGGCCATCTGGGCCAGGAACTGCGCCGGGGCGGGGATTGTCAGTTTCGCCTCGACCCCGTCGCCGGCCATGGCGTTGAGAAAGCGGAAATGGTCCGTGAACGGGTGATGGCCCGTGCTGGCGATCTTGCCGGTCAGGAAAGTATCGTCGATCATGGCCTGTTCCCCATGGAAAGGCAGTCCGGTCTTGGTGGGGGCATGACCGACGCCTTCGAATCCCCACATGAAATCCAGGTGCCAGGCCTGGCGGCGGAACTCGCCGTCCGTGATGACCTGGAAACCCAATTCCTTCTGCTTGGCGACCAGATGGCGGATCGCATCGTCCTCCACGGCCTTCAACGCTTCCGCACCGATGGCTCCGGACGCGAACTGCGCCCGCGCCTTGCGGAGGGCTTCCGGACGGAGGAAACTGCCGACATAGTCGGCCCTGAATGCTGCTTTTGACATGTTCTGTTCGTTTTGTTGATTACAAATATAATCAATTTCTACGGCAATTGTCATGCCGCCAGAACACGGATGGATTTAGCAACATTGAAAAGATGGTCTGCAATTCGTTCCGCATTGGAAGACAAGGCCAGGTACTGGGCGCCGACGCCGGGTGTGCACGTACCGTTCGTCAGGCGCACAATGTGGTTGTCCTCCATTTCTTTCGTGAAATCATCGGTTTCCTCTTCGATGACACCCGCCGCTTCCAGCGCCGCAAAGTCTTCGTGCTCATAGGCGGCGACGGCCTTCGCATACAGGTTGTCAAGGATATCGGCGAGTTGCCGGATTTCATCCAGGGCGGCCGGGGAGAACCGCTGGTTCATCTGCCGGAGGGCATCCGCATACTCCATGAAATTCTCGGCATAGTCGCCGATTCGTTCCAGGTCCCGGACAGTCCGGTATGTGGAGGACAGGTAGACCCGGTCCCGTTCGCTGAGGCCCCGCTGGGAAGAAAGTTTCACGACATATTTGATCAACGCATCATTCAGGTAGTCCAGTTCATCTTCGGTCCTCCCGAAAACGCTGCCCCCGGCGAAATCGAGGGTGGAAACGGTGTTCAGGGCGCGGCGGACATTCTCCATGGCCAGGGAAGCCATCCGGAGGATCTCCCGCTTCACCTGCTGGACGGCCACCGGCGGGGTCTTGAGCATGTTTTCATTGACATAGTTCAAGTGCGGCCGGTCCGGGTTGGCCGGCTCCGCCTTTTCGGGAATCAGGCGCATGACGAAAGATACCAGCGTCTGGGTCAACGGAAGCATGACAAGGACCGTCACGGTATTGAAGAACGTATGGAACATCGCCAACTGCGTCTGGGGCGCATGCGGGAAGGCTTTTTCAAACAGGCTTCCGAAGCCGCCCATCTCCGTAAGCACGGACAGCAGCCAGCCGGCCAAGAGGAACAGGACGACGCCGAAGCAGTTGAAAAGAAGATGGATCAGGGCGGTCCGGCGGGCATTGAGTCCGCTGGCCGCACCAGCCAGCATGGCGACGACGCAGGAACCGATGTTGGAACCCATCGTCAGGAAAATGCCCTGGTCCAGCGAGATGAGCCCGGAGACAACCATCGCCAGGGCGATGGACGTCATCACGGAAGAACTTTGGATGATCGCCGTAAAGATCGCGCCGGTGATGACCAGCAGGATCGGGTTCCGGATGCCGGCGAGGAAGGTCTTGACCGAATCCAGGGCGGCGAAGGAATCCATCGAGCCGCTCATCAGGGCGAGACCGACGAAGAGCATGCCGAAGCCCGTGACGATGCCGCCGACCGTCTTCCATCTGTCCCGCTTGGCGAAAAGCATCAGGAAGGCGCCGAGGCCGGTCAGGGCGGAGAAAACGGCTGTCATGGACACGGAGCCGGAGCCGAACATACCCAGCGCCACGATCTGCGCCGTCACGGTCGTTCCGATGTTGGCGCCGTAGATCAGGGTCGCGGCCTGGTACAGGGAAATGATGCCGGCGTTGACGAAACCGATCGTCATGACCGTTGTCGCGCCGGAACTCTGGATGACCGCCGTACTGACGGCGCCGATGCCGACGCCCAGCCATTTGTTTTTCGAAGTTTTTGCAAAGAGTCGTTTCAGACTCTCGGAACTGGCCGCCTCCAGATGATTGCTCATGATCTTGCAGGCGACCAGGAAAATGCCGATACCGGACAAAAGCGCCAAGACGGCGGAAACAATTACACTTGAATCCATCAGGGATTAATTATCGTTTTTCAATTTGTCACGAAGATAAACAACAGATGTTACGAGGATGTTACACAACCGTTAAGAAATGATTAAAACATGGGCGAAACAGGCTGGGCGGCGCAGGAGCCCCGAATGGAAAGGTCCAGTTTTCAGGAATTTATTTTTGTATATCACCGTAATATTGTTATTTTTGCTTAACGAACATTTCCGACATTTGCGCTGCTGACCCAATTTTTGTCATTAAGGTTTAACAGGATGCCTTACGGCTCCTCCTGGCGGGTATTATTGAGCAAAACTCATATTTCGCATATTTATGAACAAAACCAAAACCATCCTCGCTGCATTGGCGATGGCTGTTGCAGCGACAGCGGGTGCCCAGACCCTGAAAATGACGAATCAGGTCGTACGCATTACGGCATACGAGGCATCCACTTCCGTCAACCTCGTGGTCGTGAAACCCGAACTGAAACTCGATGTCCTGGACCCGTCGGTGTTCACCGTCGAAACGAACGGCGTCGAAAGGAACGTCAAGATCGTCTACACCTGTGACGACCGCGGCGAATGGACCGACAACGGCGATTATCTCGCCTTCGGCCTGGAGGTCAGCAAGGCCCGCGGCGTCTCACCGCTCGTCTCCCGCGGCATGGGGACCTGGAGTACGGCCTATCCCGTCAAGGTCGCCCTCAAACCCGGCAAGACCATCAAGGCTGGCGGCCAGAAGTTCACGGCCGTAGACTGCGCGACCGACCACGCCCTCCGCAATTTCCTCTCCGAGTCCGATTTCTTCCGCCGCGGCACCTTCACCGGTCCTTCCACCGGCCGTCCGGGGGATGAGACCCTGACCTACGGTGCGTACGAGCCGGAGGCGCTGCGCATCGACGGCAAGCGCAATCCGCTCATCATCTGGCTGCACGGCATGGGTGAAGGCGGCACGGACGTCTCCATCGAACTGATGGGCAACGAGGTCGTCGCCCTGATCCGCAATGACATCCAGTCCCACTTCACGACGGAAGGCGGCGAGAAGGGCGCCTATGTCCTCGCCGTCCAGTGCCCGACCATGTGGATGGGTACGGCCAAGGGCTTCGGCAGCGGTTCCTATCCGTCCCTCTATTCCGACGTGCTCAAGTCTTGCATCGACAACTACGTCGCCCAGAACCCCGACGTCGACCCGTACCGCATCTATATCGGCGGCTGCTCCAATGGCGGTTTCATGACCATGAACATGGTGCTCCGCAACCCCGGTTTCTTCGCTGCGGCTTATCCGACCTGCGAGGCCTACGCCGACGTCAACATCTCCGACGTGCAGATCCAGCAGCTTGCCAAGGAGAACATCTGGTTCGTCCAGTCCTTCGACGACACCACGGTCCGTCCGACGGAATACTGCATCCCGACCTACAAGCGCCTCATCGAGGCCGGTGCCAAGAACGTCTGGGTATCCATGTTCGAGAACGTCGTCGGAACGGATACGCCCGGACAGCGGCTCATGGGCCACTTCTCCTGGGTCTATGTCTTCAACGACCAGGTCACCGGCGCCCAGGAGCAGTCCACGGCTGACATGAAGCCGTCCAACAACGGCGGCGGCTCCGTCGCTCCGCAGGGCTACAACAACCTCTTTGAATGGATGAACGCCCAGAAGCTCGTCGATGTCGTTCCCGCTCCCAGGAACGCAAGGTAATCCACGTTAAACTCAGCACAACATGAAAAAGATCATACTTTTCGCAGCGACCTTAGCTGCCAGCGCGGCGGTTTTCTCCGCCCATGCCCAGACGCTGAAAATGGAGACCCAGGTCTTAGGCGTCACCACCTACGAGGCCTCCACCGCCGTCAACCTCGTCGTCGTCAAGCCGGAGATCAAGCTTGCCAACATCGATCCTTCCGTCCTCGCCGTCAATACGAACGGCACGGAGCGAGAAGTCGTATCCGTCTATCCGTCTGACGCCCGCGGCGCCTTCAACCCGGAAGGCGAATACCTCGCCCTCGGCCTCGCAAAGGCTTCCGGCAGGGGCCTTGGACTGACCAAGGGCGCAGGCGTCTGGAAAGACGACTATACCATTTCGGTCGGCCTGAAGAAAGGCAAGGTTCTCAAGGTCGGCAAACAGAAATTCACAGACATCGAATGCGTGGCCGACAAGGCCCTCAAGGATTTCGTATCCGAAGCAGACTATTTCAACAAGGGTTCCTTCACCGGAAAGGCCACCGGCAAGGTCGGCGACGAGACCCTCACCTATGCGGCTTACGAGCCCTGGTCCCTCAAGGGCGACGGCAAGGCCAACCCGCTGGTGATCTGGCTGCACGGCGGCGGTGAAGGCGGCATCGACGTATCCATCACCCTCCTCGGCAACGAGGTCGTCTCTCTGATCCGCCCGCAGATCCAGTCGCACTTCACGACGGAAGGCGGCGCCGACGGCGCCTATGTGCTCTCCATCCAGTGCCCGCAGGCGTGGATGCGCACGGCGAACGGCACCTCCACCCGCGGCAACTATCCGTCCCTCTACGCCGATGTCCTCAAGTCCTGCATCGACAACTATGTCGCCCAGAATCCCGACGTGGACCGCAACCGCATCTACCTCGGAGGCTGCTCCAACGGCGGTTTCATGACCGTGCACATGCTGATCCGTCATCCGAAGTTCTTCGCGGCCGCATTCCCGACCTGCGAGGCCTACGCGGACCAGAACATCTCCGACAACGAGATCAACGCCCTCGCCGAAGAGAACATCTGGATCGTCCAGTCCTACGATGACACGACCGTCGATCCGAAGACCCACTGCATCCCGATGTTCCAGCGCCTGATGAAGGCCGGCGCCAAGAACGTGTGGATGTCCATGTTCGAGAACGTCCAGGGCATTGACAACCCGGGCCAGAAACTGCTTGGTCACTTCTCCTGGTGCTATCTCTTCAACGACGCCGTTACGATGTCCCAGGAGCAGACCGATGGCGACGTCAAGCCGAGCAACAACGGCGGCGGCAGCGTCGCTCCGCAGGGCCACGCGAACATCTACGAATGGATGAACGCCCAGGTCCTCACCGCTCCCGAGGCACCCCAGCCTCAGAACGGCCAGCGCAGATAAAATACCGCAAGGCAAAAACGAAGGGGGTCGGCTCGAGCCGACCCCCTTTTGTATCTTCGGAATGCTATTCCTTTTTCCGGTGGTAAGTAGTCAAGCCTGCCAAAGCCCCTCTACGCGACCGCCGCGAGAGCTGAGCAACGGCAGGCACTTTTGTTTTCGTTTCCAAATATCACATTCTCGAGGCGTCCAACCAGCGTCTTCAGCCAGGA
>Ga0256405_10007424_pt1 | contig 16542 bp, 9 predicted proteins | sample RumenRJG_02DNA_FD_189096 | JGI IMG/M metagenome (GOLD analysis project Ga0256405, IMG submission 189096) | Bovine rumen microbial communities from Lethbridge, Alberta, Canada - RJG_02 | ecosystem: Host-associated > Mammals > Digestive system > Stomach > Rumen | place: Canada: Alberta | collected...
GAAGAAGATCATCACGATTATTTTAGCACTGGTTACTGTTGTAGCTGTTCATGCAGCTACAATCACAGTTACAGTTAGCGATACACACTATCAGAAAATAACTGGTTTCGGTGCTGCATGCTGCGATGGTGCTATGTGCCCCTACGGAACTGACACAAATCCTGTTAAACTGCTATATGGTGCAGAGTCCAAGATTGGACTGAACATTATGCGTATGGAAATCTCACCAAATTTCGAAGGTGATATTAGAGTTCCCGAATGGGGTAACTGGGATACTCCTTACGATTGGAACGGCTCGCTACCATCGGCAAAAATTGTCAAGCAGCGTGGCGGCATTGTGTTTGGCACACCTTGGTCTCCTCCAGGAGAGTATAAGACGAATGGTACAGCACAGGGTGGTAACTCTGATGATCAAGGTAATAAGCGCGGCGAGCTTCGTGCCGACTGTTATTCTAAGTTTTTCCCTTGGCTGAACACTTTCTTGAAATGGATGAAAGATCATGGTGTCAATGTTGATGCCGTGTCCGTCCAAAACGAGCCGGACTGGTGGGTCAGCTACTCCGGTTGCCTTTATACACCTGAACAGCAACTTAATTTGGTGAAGAACTATGCTCATCAGCTTGACCGTGAACAATTTAATGGTGTTCGCTTGATTAGTGCCGAGCCTTTAGGCTTCGATGCTAGGTATTCCAATATGTTGTTGAATGACGAGGTGGCACGTAAGCAGATTGATATTGTGGCAGGTCATATCTATGGTCATGAGCCATTGAGGAGCGGACATATGAAGGATGCTGCCGCATTGGCAGCACAGTATGGTAAGGAGGTTTGGATGACAGAGCACTCTTCGACTGACAATATCGGCAATCGTCTTCCCAACTGGCATGAACAGTTGCTTTTTGCTGAAGAGTTGAATGAATGTATGTTGGCGGGTTGTACGGGCTATATCTATTGGTATATGCGTGCTCACTGGGCTTTCGTTGGTACAGGTGAGACGAAGTATGGTTCTGGAAATGTCAAGAATAAGTTGCTGCCCCGCGCATACGTCATGTCGCATTTTGCAAAGCATGTGACAGGTTCTACGCGTCTTGGTACTACTTGTAGTATCAAAACTGCAGGCGATGCAGGCGCACCTACCAAGGAGACTTCTTTTGAGGCATCTGCCTACATTAAGGGTGATTCGCTCATAGTAATGGCTATTGATACTACGAAGAATGCCGTTGACTTGAAGCTTAATCTGCCTGTCAAGGTAAAAAGTGGAACTCATATATTGTCAACTGGCAATGAAACAAAGAAACTATGTCAGGAACAAACTATTGAAATTGGCGAACCTGTTCAGGAGCTGACCGTCAGTGTACCTGCTCGTAGTCTGAACACCTACATCTTTATGATAGACAAGGGTAGTGCAGCCATTCAGGAGTTGAAACGAATGAATAATACGGGTCCTGTAACCTATTACGACCTTTCTGGACGTCGAATTGATATGCCTCAGGGATTGTGCATCGAGAAACGTGCTGATGGCTCTTCGAAAGTTCTCTTTAAAAGAAAGTAAAATAAAAAAGAGGTCATCGAGACCTCTTTTTTGTGATCCGTTTGGGGCTCGAACCCAAGACCCCAACATTAAAAGTGTTGTGCTCTACCAACTGAGCTAACGGATCAACCGATATGCAATCTTTCGAAAGCGGGTGCAAAGGTACAATGTTTTTTTGAAATAGCCAAATTTATTGCGATGTTTTTTCATTTTTGGCCTTTTCTTCATTGATAGCTTGCTGGTAACAGTCACGACAAAGAGGCTCGTATTCCTGAGTTTCTCCAAGTAATACGCGCTTGTCGTTATCGACAGTGCGATGGCTGACATAGGCTAGTGAACCGCATCTGACGCAGATAGCATGTACTTTGGTAACATCGTCGGCAATGGCACATAAGGCAGGCATTGGACCGAAGGGAATGCCTTTGTAGTCCATGTCGAGGCCAGCGATGATGACGCGGACTCCCCTGTTGGCCAGTTCGTTGCAGACATCAACCAACCCTTCATCGAAAAACTGGGCTTCATCGATACCTACCACGTCAATATCACTTGACAATAATAGGATACTGGCCGATGAGTCGAGTGGGGTGGAGGGGATGGCATTATGGTCATGGCTCACCACTTCCTCGTCGCTATAGCGTGTGTCGATAGCAGGCTTGAAAATCTCAACCTTCTGCTTGGCAAATTGGGCACGACGCAGACGGCGTATCAGTTCTTCGGTCTTGCCAGAGAACATAGAGCCGCACACAACTTCTATTCTTCCTGGGCGACGTGCTTCGCCCGATGCAGGATATGTTATCATGCTGCAAAGATACAAAAAAGTTTAGAGTTTAGAGTTTGCTGTTTAGAGAAATTTTGTTTCTAAATGCATTTTTTTTAATGTTTAATGTCTAATGTTTAATGTTTTTTGTAACTTTGCATCCGAAATGGGCATATTATATATAGTACCCACGCCCGTGGGTAATATGGAAGATATGACATTAAGGGCTATTCGTATACTGAAGGAAGCCGATGTCGTGTTAGCTGAAGATACCCGTACATCGGGTGTCCTGTTAAAGCATTTCGACATCAAGAACCATCTGCTGTCACACCATAAGTATAACGAACATGGCACTTCCGCATCAGTGATAGAGCGTCTGCAAGCAGGTCAGACAGTTGCACTTATCAGCGATGCTGGAACACCAGGTATTAGCGATCCGGGCTTCTTTCTGGTTCGCGAAGCGGTACGCGCAGGTATCGAGGTTCAGACATTACCAGGAGCCACTGCTTTTGTGCCTGCTTTGGTGTCGAGTGGCTTGCCATGCGACCGCTTCTGCTTCGAAGGTTTCCTGCCACAGAAGAAAGGACGTCAGACAAAAATACAATCATTGGCAGATGAGGAACGCACTATGGTGTTTTATGAGTCACCATATCGAGTATTGAAGACACTGCAGCAGTTTAGTGAGGTCTTTGGACCAGATCGCCAGTGTAGTGCTTGTCGCGAAATATCTAAGGTACATGAAGAGAGCGTTCGTGGCACGTTGGCAGAGGTTATAGCCCATTTTCAAGAACATGAGCCGCGAGGTGAATTTGTCATTGTAGTAAGTGGAAAAAGCGAGCAACGCTTTAAATCATAAAATAAACGATAAAGATAATATGAAGTATAATGTTTCAATATTTGCCCTTATACTGTTATTTGTAGGGTGCGGTCAGAAAACAGACAATTCTAAAGAACTGGCCTTTGCGCAGCAGCGTGATTCGCTGGAGAACATTATCCAGCAAAAGGATAACGAAATCAATGACATTATGGGTACGATGAATGATATCGAAGCAGGATTTCGTGCCATCAACGAGGCAGAACAACGCGTCTCGGTAGCTCGTCAGGTAGAAGGCACATCTTCTACGGATCGTATTCGTGAGAATATGCAGTATATCCAACAGTCTATGCAGCAGAATCGTGAATTGATTAATAAGTTACGCAATCAGTTGCGACAAGGCAGCGTGCATAGTGACCAGTTGCGCCGTATGGTCGATAATCTCACTCGCCAGATGGAAGAAAAAGATGCTCAGATTCGTCAGCTACAGGCTGAATTGCAAGCTAAGGACATGCAGATTGGCGAGTTGACAGAAAAAGTGGAAGACTTGTCGAATAGTGTCAGTACCCTTCGCGAGGAAACCACCCAGAAGTCGCAAACCATCTCTACACAGGATAAGCAGCTGAATACGGCATGGTTTGTGTATGGCACTAAGTCAGAACTGAAAGAACAGCATATCATACAGGATGGAAAGGTCTTGCAATCGAATTTCAATCGCGAATACTTTACTAAGATTGATATTCGTGTTGATAAGGAGATACGTCTATATAGTCGTTCGGCCAAATTGCTCACCTCGCATCCCGCATCCAGCTATACCCTTGTTCAAGATGCTCAGAAGCAGTATGTGCTTCGTATTCAGGATCCACAGCTGTTTTGGTCGACAAGCAAATATCTGGTGGTTTTGGTTAAGTAATTAGAGAGTTAAAGGATATTTTCAAAGTGCAACAAAAATTGCCTTTTATCGCACGTTTGTGGTAGGTGAATCGTCATTTGTGTTAATTTATTGCATGAAAATGTAACTTTTTAATAAATTTATTCGTTTTTTACAATCGGATATAGTACCTTTGCAAGTTGTATGTCTATGCAGGGGTATAAGATCCTTTGGTGGGCTAAATATAATAATGTACGCGATCATATATTTATTAATCAAAATAAACAAGAAAAAGAGAACGTAATATGAAGAAAAGACTAACAATGTTTCTTGCCTGTATGTTCTTAAGCCTTGGCGCTGTCTTGGCACAGAACAAGATTACAGGTACTGTCTTTGAGGAAAGCGGTGAACCGTGTATTGGTGCCACTGTTATGATTCAAGGAACGAAACAGGGAACAAAGACCGACCTTGAGGGACGTTTTACGCTTGCAGTTCCTGCGGGTAAAAAACTTGAAATAAGTTATGTCGGTATGACGACTCAGACAGTTCCTGCGAAAGATGGCATGAAAGTGACATTGCGTAATAGTGCAGAACTGGAAGAAGTTGTAGTAACAGGTATGACTCGAATGGATCGCCGTATGTTTACTGGTGCGGCAGACAAAGTAAAAGCTGAAGATGCTATACTTAATGGTGTTTCAGATATTTCTCGTTCGTTAGAGGGACGTTCGGCTGGTGTGAGTGTGCAGAACGTATCTGGTACATTCGGTACAGCTCCTAAAATTCGTGTTCGTGGTGCGACATCTATATATGGTTCGTCAAAACCCTTGTGGGTAGTTGATGGTGTCATTATGGAAGACGTGACTGATATTGACTCTGACGCTCTTTCTTCTGGTGACCCTGAAACATTGATTTCTTCTGCTATTGCAGGACTGAACTCTGATGATATCGAGTCGTTCCAGATTTTGAAGGATGGTTCTGCAACCTCTATCTATGGCGCCCGTGCTATGGCTGGCGTGATTGTCGTAACTACCAAGAAAGGTCAGGCTGGTCAGGCTCATATTAATTATACTGGTGAATTTACTATGCGTTTGAAGCCTTCGTACTCGAACTTCAATATTCTTAATTCACAAGAGCAGATGGGCATTTACCGTGAGTTAAAGGACAAAGGATGGCTTGGCTTAAGTTCTGTTCTAAATGGATCCGACTATGGTGTCTATGGAAAAATGTATGAGTTGACCAATACCTACAATCCTGCAACGGGAACCTTTTTGCTTGTAAATACCGAGGAGGCACGCAATGGGTATTTGCAAAATGCCGAATTCCGTAATACCGACTGGTTTGACGAATTGTTCTCTTATGGTATTCAGCAGAACCATTCTATTAGTGTTAGCGGCGGTACTGCCAAATCAAATTATTACGCTTCAATTTCTGCTATGTTGGATCCAGGTTGGTACAAACAGTCGGAAATTAATCGTTATACCCTGAATATGAACATGAGTCATAAAATCCTGGACAACTTGACACTGAACCTCATTGGCAGTGGCTCCTATCGTAAACAGCGTGCTCCTGGTACGTTGAGTCAGGATGTAGACGTTGTCAGTGGTAATGTAAAGCGCGATTTTGATATTAACCCCTATTCATATGCTCTGAATACATCACGTACACTTGATCCTAATGAGTATTATCATTCCAACTATGCTCCGTTCAATATTCTGCACGAATTGGAAAACAATTTTATTGATATTAATATGATTGATGCAAAATTCCAAGCAGAGTTGAAATACAAACCTGTTCAGGACTTAGAGTTGTCTGCATTAGGAGCTTTGAAATATACGACATCCGCTCAGGAATACAAGATATTGGATAGTTCTAACCAAGCAGAGGCCTATCGTGCTATGGGTAACTCGCTTATTCGAGATGCCAATAAATACCTGTATACCGACAAGGATATAAATTATGTTCTGCCTATCACTGTGTTGCCGTCGGGAGGTATGTACAAGCGTACTGATAACCGCATGCTTGATATGAACTTCCGTGTTATGGCCAATTATACACATACTTTCAACCGCATTCATTATGTAAATGCTGTCGCAGGTATGGAAACCACAGAAATACAGCGTTCACGCTCGTGGTTTAATGGTTGGGGAATGCAGTGGAGTAAGGGCGAACTTCCTTATTATGTTTATCAGTTCTTTAAGAAGAGTTTGGAAGAGAATACTGACTATTACTCTCTTGCTAACAGCAATTCACGCTCGGCAGCTTTCTTTGTTAATGGTACTTATAGTTTCAATAACCGTTATATAATTAATGGAACATACCGCTATGATGGTTCCAATGCCATGGGTAAGAGCCGTTCAGCTCGTTGGACACCTACATGGAATGTATCTGCTTCATGGAATGTTGATCAAGAGAAATTCTTTGAAAAGTTTGAAAAGGTGCTCTCACATTTAAAACTGAAAGCCAGTTACTCATTGACAGCCACGCCACCACCCACTAGTTACACCAGCTCGACAAATGTGTTTAAAGCGTATAATCCTTATCGCGTTTTTACTGTAGACAAGGAAACGGGTATTCAACTTGTTGACTTACAAAACGATGATTTGACATACGAGAAAAAACATGAGCTTAACTTTGGCCTTGAGTTAGGATTGCTACACGATCGTATAAACATTGCTTTTGATATTTATACACGTAAGAATTTCGATGAAATTGGACCTGTTGCTACACAAGGCGTAGGAGGACAAGTGATTCGTTGGGCCAATGCTGCTGATATGAAGTCGAGTGGTGAGGAACTCTCAATCTCAACTACTAATATTAAGACCAATGATTTCAGTTGGACTACCTCATGGGTTTATTCTCATACAAAGACAGAGATTACAAATCTTGCTAGTCAGGATCGTGTTATTGACCTTATCACTAATTTTGGCGGACGCGTGGAGGGTTATCCTGTCCGCTCATTGTTCTCTATTCCATTCAAAGGACTGGATAAAAATGGTTTGCCAACGTTTGTCAATGAAAATGGTGAAATAACGACAGATGACATAAATTTCCAAGAGCGTGACAATATCAGCTATCTGAAATATGAAGGTCCTACGGATCCTACAGTACAGGGCTCATTGGGCAATATGTTCAAGTGGAAGGGATTCACGCTGAACATCTTTATGACTTACTCGTTTGGAAATGTTGTACGTCTTGATCCAGTATTTGCAGGACGTTACACGGATCTTACCTCAATGACCAAGGAGTTTAATAATCGTTGGATGGTGCCTGGCGATGAGTTAAAAACTAACGTGCCTGTTATACTGAGTTATCGTCAATATAATGAGAATAGCCAGTTGCGTTATGGCTACAATGCCTACAATTATTCTGACGTTCGTATTGCCAAAGGTGACTTTATTCGTATGAAGGAAATCTCCTTGTCTTATGATTTCCCCAAGGCGTGGATTAAGCCTTTAAATAACCTCTCACTGAAATTACAAGCCACCAATTTGTTCTTGATATATGCTGACAAGAAACTGAATGGTCAAGATCCAGAATTCTTCCGTTCTGGTGGTGTCTCAGCACCAGTACCCAAACAGTTTACTGCAACACTGAAAGTTGGACTTTAATGAAGGTAATAAAGAGAAAAGCTAAAAAAGTTAAGAAATGATTATGAGAAAATATATTGCATTATCTTTTATTGCACTAAGCATAGGGCTTGTTTCCTGCGATGACTGGTTGGATAAGTTGCCAGACAACCGTATGGAGTTGAATTCTCCTAGCGATATCAGCGATCTCTTGGTTAGTGCCTACGCCACTGCTCACCCTGCTTATCTGTTGGAAATGTATTCAGATAATACTGACGAGTGTATCAATACAGGATGGAGTGAGGCAGACCGTTTTCAGCGTCAGGCATTTAGATGGAACGACATTACTGAAATTAATGGTAGTGAGACCCCACAAAATCTGTGGAATAGTTACTATGCTGCTGTTGCTGCGGCCAATGCAAGCATAGAGCATATTGAGTCACAGTCTCCTGAGAAACAGAAAGATTATCAATCACAATTAGGTGAGGCTTTGATATGTCGCGCCTACAACATGTTTATGCTGTCATTAGTGTTTTGCAATGCATACACAACGGAAAATGCGGCAAAAGAATATGGATTACCTTATCCCACTAAGACAGAAACCAAAGTCGGTCAGCAGTATGAGCGTGGTACTTTGGCTGAGCTATATGCTAATATTGAGAAGGATCTGCTTCGTGGCTTACCCTTGCTGACTAATGTATATAGTAAGCCCAAGTTCCATTTCAATACAGATGCTGGCAACGCCTTTGCTGCTCGTTTTTATCTGTATTATTGTCAGCCAGAGAAAACTATTCAGTATGCTAATAAGGTTCTTGGCAGCAATGCTGCAGCAAAATTGCGCGACTGGGATTCTTATGATGCGTTGAACGCCAATGGCATGATACAACCGGAGGCCTTTGTTAATGCTAACGAGCGTGCAAATTTGATGTTGCAAGTCGTCTATTCCCAATGGGGTGCCGTTCATGGCCCTTACCGCCTTGGCGAGCGCTATGCTCATGGACGAACTGTCTCAACTTACGAAACCATGCAATCAACAGGTCCTTGGGGTGCTAGCCGTGACTTTAAATACACTGTATGGTATAATGACGCATTGTCCAAATACATATTCCGAAAAGTTCCTTATGAGTTTGAATATACAGATTTGCAGGCTGGTATTGGATATGCACATGCGGAATATACCGTTTTTACTACCGATGTGCTTCTTATGGAGCGTGCTGAGGCATATGCGTTGACAGGTAACCTTGAGGCTGCAGTGAACGATATGAATACAGAATTGTCTGCTTTTCATTCGAATCCTAGCAAGCTGACAGTTCAGAATGTGACAAATTTCTACAATAACATAGATTACTATCAACCATATTCATATACTAAGACTGAGAAAGATGAGAATGGTCATGATGTAGATGTTACTCTAAGGCCTACTCCTAAGAAGCATCTTCACCCCGTCTTTACAACGATTGACGCTGATGGCAGTGAACAGGAAAGTGTGCTACAGTGTGTACTTCATTTGAAGAGAATATTAACGCTGCATGAGGGATTCCGTTTACAGGATATCAAACGTTATGGAATAACCATGTATCGCAGAGTTATGACAAGTAACTATGAGATCTCGCAAATTACTGACACGATGGAAGTTGGCGATAAACGTCTTGCAATTCAGCTGCCACAGGATGTGATGACAGCAGGTCTGGAAGGAAATCCTAGAGCAGAAATAAGTCAAGAAGGCAATGAAGTCTCAATGAGTGTCGTTGTAGATCATATAGATAATTGAGAATGGAGAACAGAGAAGATAAAAGTATTATGAATAGAATCAACAATATCAAGAAATATCTGCTGCTTTTGGCAGTAGGTTGTAGTTTGGCAATGGGATTTACGGCATGCTCTGATGACGACGATCCTAGTGGAGATACTATTTTTCCTACCACATCACCACAACGCGACAACTTTGAGAAATGGTTGCTGAAGAATTACACCTATCCATATAGCATCGATTTTCAATATAAGATGCAGGATATCGAGACAGATAAGAAATATACGCTAGTTCCTGCCGATTCTGCTAAATGTGCTAAGCTAGCGATTATAGTGAAACATCTGTGGTTTGATGCCTATAATGAAGTCGTCGGAATAGATTTCCTCAAACAAAATGCTCCGCGTGTTTTGACGCTTGTTGGATCACCGGCATATAATAGTGAGGGTACTATGGTACTTGGAACTGCTGAGGGTGGTTATAAGGTAACCCTCTACATGGTTAATTGGCTCACTGACGAGACTTTGTCCAATTATTCCACGTTGACAGACTACTATTTTACTACGATGCATCATGAGTTTCAGCACATTCTGAATCAGAAAAAACCTTATGATACGTCTTTTGACCTCATTAGCGAGGGCGATTATGTAAGTGGTGACTGGTATCTGCAAAGCACAGAAGAGGTGGCACAGCCCAAGGGCTTCATACGTAACTATGCTATGGTAGAACCGCGCGAGGACTATGCGGAGACCTACTCTCAGTACATCACTAATCCTGATGATCTGTGGGAATCTAAGCTTATAAATGCTGGGGCTACAGGACGAGCTGTTATTCTCGAAAAGTTAGAGATGATTCGTACCTATATGCTTGACACATGGGGATTGGACATCGATAAACTGCACAAGGCTGTGATACGCCGAGGTCAGGAACTCAATTCACTTGATTTGGATCATTTAAACTAACTCAACGTTATGAAAAAATTATATATATACATCACACTAGCTATAGCAACACTGACTATGCAGTCTTGTTTGCACGACAATGATGACGTGTTTGACAAGTCGGCAGCCGAGCGCATTGACGAAGCTGTGGCAAACGCCAAACAAATGCTCATATCAGCTGATAATGGATGGAGCCTTGAATATTATCTTGGTTCTGATTACGTTTATGGAGGCTATAATATGCTGGTGAAATTCGGCAAGGATGGCAAAGCTCATCTGTCGTCAGAAATCGCAAAAAGTGATTCCATATCATCTTCTTCCTGGGATATTACTAAAGACCAAGGTCCTGTATTGACATTCCCAACATATAATGCTTTGCTACATGAGTTGACACAACCCTATCAGGATGAAGTTAATGGCTATGAAGGTGATTATGAGTTTGTTATTATGAAGGTTACTCAAGACACCATTTTCTTACAAGGAAAGAAGTGGAAAAATGAGATGATAATGACACGTATACCCCAGAATATGAACTGGGTAGATCATTTGGACAGCATTGCTACTGTGCGGGACAATTTTATCTATCTATACAAGGGTAATGTTGGCGGAAAGAATTTTAAATTTACACTTGACGCTGATAAGCAGTTTACTGCTACCAGTGAAGAAACTGTAGAAGGCGAGGAGATTAAATCACAATTTATTTTCACAACTAAGGGTATAAAACTGCGTAAGCCTGTCGTCATTAATGGAGAGACGATTAGTACATTAGAATATAAGCAAGATGAAAGCGATGTGCGCAAGTCTATGCTTATAAGTGATGTTAAAGACATTACACTTGAGGGTGATTGTCCATCGTCATTTCAATTGTTTAGTGATTTGGAAGGTTCTTACCTTTTGACTGCTAACAATAAATCGGCGATGGTGATGCTTGAGCCTATTCAGTCATGGCATGGTAAGGAGTTTCGTGTAAAGAATATGCTCAAGGACGAAAATGGTGAAGATGTTGATGTCTTGATAGGTTATGATCCAGTTTATGGTCGAATGACACTTCAAGCACAGTATCTAGGCTCAAAAGATCAGACGGCAGTTTACCTTGGTGCTTGGGCTTTGGCAGCTGGTGGTAGTATTAGTTTCTCAGCTGGTGTTGTTCTGAAATGGAACGGAGATGCAGTTGCTCCTGTCTATTCTTTTGAACCTAACGGTGCGTTCCAGACAGATTCTTTTATCCTTTTTGGATATACCAACGAAGATTGGGACTCGTTTGAGGATTGGACTTTTACGGCCACCGGCAGTTACCAGTTACCCTATCTTTCAAGCATGAAAAAACTATAACGCCAAACAATCAAAATGACACAGATTATGAAGATTAGGATTCTAAACATAATAACAACGGCGGCTATAATAGTGTTTGCCGCATCATGCAGTAGCGACAATGACTATAGTGACCGTCTCAATTCTGTAATGGTTACGGCAGCCAAAACAGAGATGCCCGTTGAGGGCGGTACTGGGACGATTTCCGTTACGGGTGATGGTATCAGTGCAACGTCAGATGATGACTGGCTTGCAGTTAGTGTCAATGGCAACGTTATTAATATGACGGCTTTATCAAACGATAACAAACAAAGTCGACACACCATTGTTTCCATAAAAGCTGCTAATGGTGACTGCGCCGTGGTAAATGTGTCGCAGGCCGGATTGGTAATGTGTTCAGAAGTTAAAGATACCTATTTGTTTGAGGCTGTAGAGAATACGAGCGCTGAGTTTTTTGATATAACAAATGTACCATACGAAACTAGTATAAGTGATAGCTGGCTGCATTTTGAGAAAAGTGAAAAAGGCTATACAATCCGCGTAGACAATAACGAGGGTGCATATCGTAATGGTACCATTGTATTAAAGTACAAAAACTTATATAGCAAGACTATCCATATTGGTCAGTGGGGTGAATCATTACCTTTTACCTCTCTAACCACTGCAACCTATGAGGATGAGGAAGGCAACACCTATCAAAAGGCTGTTACAGTAGTTGCCGATGAAACTGACGAGACGGGTAATACCTATCTCATTAATGGACTGATGGCTGAGGGCCCTTTGTCATTAAAGCTCAATACAAAAACAACGGATAAGGTAGAGTATTATGTGGCTTCAGGTTATTCTCCTGGTAAACTGACAGAAGATGGCACGACATACACATTGCGTTGCTTGATGAGTTGTTATAATGTAAATACGGGTAATCGCTACTATCCTACACAGGTTACCACGTTAGAGACATCTGCTTATCGTATGGCATTCGAGTGGCAGGTTGACGAAAACGCTATGCCTTCGTTCAACTATGTCCGTAATAATTCTTTGTCCCAAACTTATCGTACTGATGGCATTATTGTGTGCAAATTCAGTAGCACTTCAGGTGCTTCCGCTGCTGCTCGCAAGGGTATTGCCTATCAGTTCTTGAATCTCAAGCTAACATATTAATTTTATACTAGTATTAACATCTAATTTTATTAGCGTATGAAAAAGTTTTTACTTACATCGCTGGCAGCACTCTTTGCTGTCGTTTCGTTCGCACAGTTTAAAGCGACGAAACAAGTAGTTACACCGATGAATGAGACAACACCTGTTTCTAGAGTGTTGGACCGCCAGCCGGTGGCTAAGAATGTCAAGGCTCCTCAGAGCAAGAATGTATTTGCTAAAAAAGCACTTCGTCGTGCTGCTATTGGTAGTATTGATGAATTGCAGGGAGAATTCATCGTTTGTAATAACGAATTCTCTTATGATTCAGAAGCACAAAAACTCGTTTCTGCTCCAATCTCTAGAAAAGGTATATCAGCTAATATTGAGGTAACTGGTGAAAACACCATTGCAATTTATGGTATTGATGGCAACGCTTCTGAAACATCCATTACTGCAACCGTCGATATCGTGAATTCGACGATTAGCATTGCACCAGGTCAGCTTATATGGACTTATGAAGATGAAGAAAGCGGAGAGAAAACCGACTTCGTTATGGCTAATGCTGAGTCTGAAACTGAAACAGACCCTATAACAGGTAAAATCTATGAGGGAGGTATCATCGTCCTTGATCAATTGTGGTATGAGAGCTACACGGAGGAAGGTAAGTCATATCGTAATGGCTATTTTAAAGGCACGTCTATTGCGGTGGCCAACGGTGTCATGGAGTTTGGAGACAAAGATAAAGACGGAAATGTTTCTGTTGTTGCTCAGAACGTCTTAGTGGTTCAAGATCCTGAGACCAAGGTCGCTACAGTCTGGAACTTCCATAACTTCGTAAAAGGTCAGGTCGTTGAGATTCCTATTAATCACGACAAATCTTTCTTAATTGAAAGTGATACGCAATTAATGTATATTAATGGTGAGAATTATATTTATCTTTGGGGATTTGACGGTAAATATATTACTGATGTAACAGGTACTGTAAACGAAGATAAGTTGATATCTAATGTCGGTTTGGCATATATTTATACCAGTGGAGGTTATAGAGGATGGTTACTCCCCGAAGCTCAGTTTACTATTACATTGACTGATGGCTCTCAATTTGCACTACCTGATCTTGAAGAGGGTGAGCTTGTTACGCCTCCTGCAGGTTTGGTAACTAAGGAATATCCTTTGTCTGTAGCAACATGGTATGATGAGAATGGGGCTCAGGGAGCATATGAAGCAACGGTGAAGATTGGTGTCGTTGATTCGGATGTTTACTTCCAAGGTATTGACAAGGATCTGCCAGAGGCATGGGTGAAAGGTGTGTTGAATGCCACCAAGGATACTATTGTTGTCCCTGTCACATACACTGGTGCTTTCAATGATGCAGCTCACTTTATTGGAGCTTATAGCAAGACAGGTCCGAGTGAACTTAAACTAGTCTATGATGCAGATGCAGACACTTACGAATACGGTGCAACAGTGATGTGTTATAAGGGCTCAAAAAGTTCTTCTTTCAATTACTATATGAATGGTATGTTTATTGGTGTGAAGCCTGCTCCTACAGCGGTTCCCGATGGCTTGGAGACTGTAGAGATGCCTTTCAAGGGTAACTACAGAAGCGATGAAGATGATGAAGCACACGAATTGGAAGGAACTGTTAATGTCGGTTGGGATGGCAATGACCTGTATATTCAGAACCTCTTCTCCATAGTAGAAGATGGTTGGATTAAGGGTACACGCAACGGAAATAAGATTGTTTTTGCTAAGAATCAGTATATTGGTAACCTGTCTAACAGCCTGAGTTGCTATCTTACAGGTTATGATTCTGAGGCTAAGGCCGTAAGTGATGTTGTCTTCACTTATAACGAGAATGACAATTATTTCGTAGCAGATATGCCTGTTATTGCTACTCGCTTTAAGAGCAGTACAAAGTATGAGGCTTTCTTTGCAAAAGGCTTGGTTATTGGTACAGACCCAGCTGCAGGTATCTCTACTGTTAAGGCAGAAAAGGCTGGTAGTGGTATTGTTTACAACCTCGCTGGTCAGCGTGTTGGTAAGGAGTATAAGGGTCTTGTTATCAAGAACGGACGTAAGCTCGTAAACAAGTAATCCTTTCTGGATATACATAGAACAATAGAAAAGATGTGCTCAACGTGTTGGGCACATCTTTTTTTGCTTTTTATTGTATAACTCGAAAAAAATGCGTACTTTTGCAGCAAATTAGAATCGTATGATGAGAAAAATATTATTATCTCTGTTTTTGCTGTTGTCGTCAATGCTAGTTATGGCGGTTCCTGCTCATCGTGGCATTGCAAAAGTACTTCAGCCTGATGGAAGCTATTTGTCGTTGCGTCTGCATGGTGACGAGTGGTTGAGTTTTAATACGACAGCCGATGGATATAGTGTCGTGAAGGATAGTAAAGGTTACTATGTCTATGCCCAGTTGGATGAAGGACGTCTGCTGCCTACTGAGCATGTGGCTCACGATGCCCCAGAGCGTTCTGCTGCAGAGAATCAATGGTTGGAAGGTGTTCGTAAATTCCAGGCACCAGCTATGAGTGAGCGCAACAAAGAGTTGAAGACTGCTGAGGTGAGCCGTCGTTCTGCTACACTCGAAAAACGTCGTGCCGCTCAGTATGACTATACGAAATTTCGTGGTCTGGTGATCCTTGTCGAGTTCAACGACTGCTCGTTCAGTCGTGATGATTATCAGCAGGTTATGGACGATATGCTGAACAAGGAGAACTATGCAGGTTATGATAATACAAAATATGGACGTTATACGGGAAGTGTACGTGATTATTTCTCTGATAATTCCATGGGCATGTTTAATCCTCAGTTTGATTTGATAGGCCCTATTCAAGTGGATTATAGTATGTATAAGCCTCATCGGACAGATTCGATAGACGTTATTAATCTTGATATTCTGAATAAGGCTGATGCACTGGTCGATTTCAGCCAATATGACGGTGATGGCGACGGATTTGTTGATATGGTCTTTCTGGTTTATGCAGGTCTTGGCTCTAATATTTCTGGTAATGATCCCCGTTTGGTATGGCCTCATGCTTCTGCTTTTGTAAATAAAGGCCGTTATATCCGAAAAGATGGTGTTTATTTGTGGCGTTATGCTTGTTCCACGGAACTTTATGGAACGAAAGATTCAAATATCCTTGACGGAATAGGTACTATCTGTCATGAATTCAGCCATGTTTTGGGACTTCAGGATCTCTATGATACCGATTATGAGAAGAGCGGAGGTGAGAGCAATCATCCTGGCGATTGGTCGATCATGGCTGGCGGTAGCTATCTTAACAATTCTCGTACGCCAGCAGGCTACTCGCTATACGAACGTTATTCGATTGGCTTCTCTTCTCCGGAAGTCATCAATGCCGAAAGTAGTATAACACTTGAACCACTTCCCCTTAGCAATAAGGGATACCGTATTGACTCATCAGTCAAGGACGAGTTTTTTTTGTTAGAGAATCGCCAACCCAATCAGTTTAAGTGGGATGCTTATTTGCCTGGTCATGGCATGCTTGTTCAGCGTGTTGACTCTACAAATAAGTCTGTATGGCAAAGAAATCAGGTTAATGCTAATCCCAGCCATAACTATTTCGTGTTATTGCGGGCTGGTGGCTCTGGCTACAACGTGGTTTCGGCTTCAGACCCATTCCCAGGCACTAAGAACGTTACCGAGTTACATAACAGTACTAGTCCGGCTAGTTTAAAGACATGGAGCGGACAGCCAACGAAATGGGGCTTGTTTGATATTAAGGAACAAGATGGCATCATCAGTTTCGACGTTCGTAACACTTTAGATATCATGGCACTCTCTCTGCCAGATTCAGTCACTGTAGGTGAAGGCTTGTTTGTAAAATT
>Ga0256405_10007426_pt1 | contig 16535 bp, 16 predicted proteins | sample RumenRJG_02DNA_FD_189096 | JGI IMG/M metagenome (GOLD analysis project Ga0256405, IMG submission 189096) | Bovine rumen microbial communities from Lethbridge, Alberta, Canada - RJG_02 | ecosystem: Host-associated > Mammals > Digestive system > Stomach > Rumen | place: Canada: Alberta...
GCCGGTCCCGGCGTCCAGGACCCGGCCGTCGGCGGGATGGACCGTACAGGCGGCGCCGAGCAGCACCGCATCGGTGTTGACCCGGAGGGCTGCCGCATCGTTGCGGACGGAAAACTGCTTGAAACGGAAACTCATTCCTGCACGAAGAGGCCGTCGCGCATGAAGAGGGAACGGTCGCAGAGCGCAGCCAGTTCGGGATCATGGGTCACGATGACGATGGTCTGGCCGAGCCGGTCCCGCAGTTCGAAGAACAACCGGTGCAGATCCGCCTTCGTCACGCTGTCCAGGTTGCCGGACGGCTCATCCGCGAACAGGACGGCCGGACGGTTGATCAGGGCCCGGGCGATGGCGACCCGCTGCTGTTCGCCGCCGGAGAGTTCCGAGGGTTTGTGGGTCATCCGCTCCGCCAGGCCGAGCGTCGTCAGGAGGCGTTCGGCTTCCGGACGGGCTTCCTTCTCGGAACGGCCGCCGATATAAGCGGGAATCATGACATTTTCCAAGGCCGTGAACTCCGGAAGGAGATGGTGGAACTGGAAGACGAAGCCGATCCGTCCGTTCCGGAAACGGGACAGTTCCTTGCTGCCCAGCGCCAGCACGTCCGTCCCCTCGATCCGGAGTGAACCGGCATCGGGCGTGGACAGGGTGCCGAGGATCTGCAGCAGCGTCGACTTGCCGGCGCCCGAGGCGCCCATGATGGACACGACCTCTCCGGCATCGACCTGGAAGTCTATCCCCTTGAGCACTTTCAGCGCTCCGAAACTTTTTTCGATTCCTTTGGCTTCAATAATCATTGGACCGGCATTTTCTGCAAATTTAATGATTTTCCGTTCTTTCTGCCTCACCGGGGATAGCAACTTGCGCAGTTTTTTGATAAATTTGTAGATTAAAACCTGTTGGAATGAAGAAACTGCTCCTGCTCGCCACCCTGCTGGCTTGCTTTTCCGGCTTCGCCCAGAACAGCAACAACCTGGTCATGCCCAGCGTCGACCCGCAGGGGGATTCGCTGGCCTTCCGGCGCGTCCGCGAAAAGATGGACTCCATCCGGCAGCATCGTCCGACCGTGGCCGTCGTCTTGGGCGGCGGCGGAGCCCTCGGCATGGCGCACCTGGGTGTCCTCCGCTACATCGAAGAACTGGGCATTCCCGTCGACCTGATCGGCGGAACCAGCATGGGCGGTCTCGTGGGCGGCCTGTACGCACTCGGTTACGGGGAACGCTACCTGGACTCGCTGGTCCGCGCCATCGACTGGACCGTCATGATGTCCGACAAAATTCCGGACAGTTACCAGACCTACAAGGTCCGGCAGAACAAGGAGCGGTTCGCCTTCACCATCCCTTTCCATTATGAAGACAAGGACATGCAGGCGCGCATCGACAAGCAGCTCAGTTCCGGCGACAAGAACTCCGAGCAGCGCAACGTCCGCTCGGGTGACATGAGTTCGGAGATCATGTCGAAGATCGGACTCGGCCTGCCGGATGGCTTCCTCTTCGGCTTCAATGTCCGTAACACCCTGAGTTCGGTGTCCGTCGGATACCAGGATTCCCTGGCGTTCGATGCCCTTCCGATCCCGTTCTACTGCGTGGCGACCGACATGTTCTCCATGAAGGAAAAGAACTGGACCTCAGGCAGTTTCGTCGACGCACTCCGTTCGACCATGGCCATCCCCTTCTATTTCCGCCCGGTCCGCACCGAGAGCATGGTCCTCGCTGACGGCGGAGCGCGCAACAATTTCCCGGTCGATATCGCCCGGGCCATGGGCGCCGACATCGTCATCGGATCGGAGATGCCCGCCCACCGGGATCTCGCCGACCTGGGATCCCTGGTCAACCTGGCCATGCAGAACATCTCCATGATGGCCTCCGACGCCTCCCTGGTCAACCGCAAGGCGACCGACCTGCTGCTGCAGCATCCGCTGGACGGGTACAACATGCTCTCCTTCGATTCGGAAAGCATCGACGACATCATCCGCCAGGGTTATGAACTGGCCCGGGCGAACCAGGAGCAGTTCGAGCGGATTGCCCGGATTGTCGGCGTCCGGAGCGGAACCGCCGGCACCGCGTCCGAAAAGGCAACGGACATCTACGTTACGAAAGTCAAGGTCGACAACGTCCTGATCGAAGGTCTCACGGAAAAGGAAACGAATTACCTGCTGGATCCGACCATCCTCCCGCGCGACGGCATGTATGACCGCAACACGGTCGAGCAGATCCTCTCCGCCCTCTACGGCACCCGAGCCTTCGAATCCGTCACCTACCGGTTCAGCGGCAAGGAGGAACCGTACACTCTGATCTTCGAATGCCAAAAAGGCCAGACCCACGAATTCGGCGTCGGCGTTCATGCAGACACGGACGAGAAGGTCTACGTCGGCGGTCACCTGGGCCTCGGGACCCGGAAACTGACTGGTCCCCGTTTCGTCACGGAATTCAAGGTCGGCAACGTGTCGTCCCTGATGGCGGATTTCTCCTACAAGCCGCTGGCGCCGCTGCCGGTCTTCGGCATCGCCGGAAAGGGAACCCTCAGCGCATTCAAGTACAGGGAGGGAGACAAAAACGTCCAGTTCAGCGCCCTCAACCTGCAGACGGAAGTATATGCGGAAGATTCCCGGCTTGTCTACGGAAAGGTCCGTTTCGGCTTCGCCGCCGAGTATGAGCCGTATGAGAATTACCTGGACCGGGAGCTGCAGTGGCAGGGCTGGGATTTCCGGAGTCGCTGGTATTCGACATTCGCCCAGCTCCGGTATGATACGTCCGACGAGAGTTATTTCCCGACCAAAGGCTTCCAGGTCTCCCTCCATACGCGGTATGTCTTCGACGGCTATTCCACCTATCTGGAAAGAGCAGACTCTTCCGCGGAACCCGAAGAAGGCGAGGTCATGCCGTACAGCACCGGCAGCGGCCATTTTTCATGCATCATCCCGCTGGGTGAACGGCTGCTGTTCCAACCCTCCCTCCATGCCGGATGGTCCACCGAAGACGCCGGGCGCATGAACTTCGTCCACACCCTGGTCGCCGGCGGCACCCTGGCCGGTCGGTACCTCGAGAACCAGCTCCCGTTCTTCGGCATCAACGGCGGCTTCCACACCTGCTCCCACTTTGCGGCGACCGCCCAGGCCGACCTGCGTTACGGATTCAACCACAAGACTTTCCTGACGGTAAGGGGCGGCGTTCTCCAGGACAGGGACATCCTGAAAGACCTGGTCCTGACGGCACCGCAGGTATTTGCCGTCGGCGCCGAAATCGGGCAGAAGACCGTCCTCGGTCCGATGCGGCTGGGCTGCCAATGGTGCAACCGGACCGGATTCTCCGTGTCGGTTTCCTTCGGATTTGATTTCTAGAACATCCTGCACAGACGCAGGGAGACATTCCAGCGTTCGAACCGGCCGGTCGTCTCCACCCGGTCGTCGACGACGCCTTCGATCTTGTTGACGCCGCGGTACCGGTAACTGTCATAACTGCCCGACAGGTTGACCTGCATGCGGTCCCAGGTATAACTGACGCCGGTCCGGGCCACGTAATTGACCAGCAGGTTCCCGTACATGGTATTCACCCGGGTGTCGAAATCGCCGCCGAGCAGGATCCGGAACGTCGTGGTGAACTGGTTGAACAGGGTCACCATCGGGAGAAATGTCACATTGAACGTCAGGTTCCGCAAGCCTTTCAGGCCGTTCCCCGCCGGCTGCCGGTGGAACGGAACATAATTGTAGGAGAATCCCCCGCCGACGGACACCTGCAAGGTGGATTCCTTCGCCAGACCGCCCGTCCACAGGGACAACTCTTCTTCCGGATCATTCTCCAGGATGCTGTTGATGACTTTGGTGCCGAACATCCAGGACCCGGCGCTCCGCCGCTGGATCTTCGTTCCCTTATAGACGGCCGGGTAGGAAAAACGCTGGTTGTTGAAGAAATAGAACATGTCGGCGATGAACGTCTGCATCCGGCCGGGGTTCCGGGTCTTTCCTCCATCGGAATAATAATCCCATTCTCCCGGCTCGCTGATGGTGAGGCGGAAATCCATCGGCTGGGTAAAATCGAAATACTGCAGTTGGACCGCATATCCGGAAGACAGGTAATCAAACGAAAAATTCCGGTTCCGGTCCTCTCCGTTCCGGCTGACGCGCTGGCTGAAAGACAGCCCGACATTCCCGTAGCCGACCTGGAGGCCGGCAACGCCTTCCACCGGTCCCTGCAGGCTCGACGACATCCAGGACGGGCTATCGCGCTCTTCGATGATGCCGTGATCGTCCATCCGGGACATGTTCGTCAGGAACGAGTAGTCCTGCCGGATTCCCGCCTGACGGACACCGCCCGTCAACGCGACGCTCCAATGCGGATCCAACTGATAGATGAAGGCCGGATCCAACCCGGCATCCAGCGTGCGGATCTTTTCCAGGACCCGGCGGTACAGCGGGTCCTTTTCCTGGGCGACAGCCGGAAACGCCAGCCCGGTCAGGAGAAGGATCACAAGGAGAAATTTCCGGTCATTCGACATAGGGGAAGGTGGTTTTCTACAAAATTACGATTTTTCATTTGTTTTTGCGGCCGATTTCTTAGATTTGTACAAAACACGACTGATTTATGAAAAGATTCAACGCAATTGCACTGACCCTGTTCCTGCTTGCCGCAGGAACCGCCGCGGCCCAGCGTCCGTCCCGCACGGAACCGGGCACGCCCGCCCAGGAAACCGTCAAGGTCCTGTGCATCGGCAACTCCTTCACCTATGTCGAAGAAGCCCACCAGAAACTGGTCGACCTGGCCGCCAGCCAGGGACGCCGCATCCGGATGAACGCGCAATATGTCGGCGGATTCACCTTCGGCCGGCACCTGCGCCGCGATGAGACCCTCAACGCCATCGAACGGCCCGGTCCGAACGATGTCTTCGACTACGTGTTCCTGCAGAACCAGAGCCAGCTCCACGCCCGGTACGGGGAGAACCCCGCCCGTTTCCCCTACGTGCTGGCCGATGCGAAGGAACTGGTCGGCCGGATCCGGCAATACTCGCCGGAGGCCGTCATCTTCCTGGAAAGCACCTGGTCCTATCCCGCCAGCGACTGCGGCGGTTTCGGCAGCCTGGAGGCTTTCGACCGTCTGTCCGATACCGGAACGGAAGCCCTCGCGGAAGCCTGCAGCACCCGAGTCTCCTACATCGGCCGCGCCTTCGCCCTGGCCCGCACCATGTGCCCGGACATCGAACTGCTTGCCGACGATGCCAAGCACCAGAATGCCTACGGATCCTACCTCAAGGCCTGCGTCAACTACTTGATGATCTTCCGGACACCCTTCGACGCCCAGGCCTCCGCCTGCGGCCTTGACCCCGAGAAGACCGCCCGCCTGCGCACCGTGGCAGAACGCTCCGTATTACAATAAATCCATGATATCCATGAAGAAAATCGCCATCCTCACGACCGCCGCCGTGCTTCTCGCCGGAGGCGCCTTCCTCTCCAGAACCCTCCAGGCGGAAACCCCGGCGTCCCAGACCCAGCAGCAGGACCGGAAAATGCAATATGTCGGCAAGCCGTTCATCGACCTCGAAGAAGCGGCACCCGACGGCAAAATGCACAAGCTCAGCGAGTACGTCGGCAAGGGGAACTGGGTCCTCGTCGATTTCTGGGCCTCCTGGTGCGGTCCCTGCAAGCGGGAGATGCCGAACGTCGTCGCCGCGTATGAGAAATACCATGCCAAGGGCTTCGAGATCGTCGGCCTGTCGTTCGACAACAAGAAAGACGCCTGGATCGCGGCCATCACGGAATGGAACATGCCCTGGATCCACCTGTCCGACGTCAAGGGCTGGGATTCCCTGGCTTCCTCGACCTATTACGTGCGGTCGATTCCGGACAACCTGCTGATCGATCCGACCGGCAAGGTCGTCGCGCGCGGCCTGCGCGGCCCCGCTCTCGGACAGCGTCTCGCTGAAATTTACGGCAATTAACCTCCTGCCGGCCTGCGGCCCGCCGCCCGGGCCGGCTTTTCAAAACGTCACTGCATGGGAACCTTCTCCGTCCTCCTGAAAAAATGGTCTGACAGCAGTCTGGTACTGCGGATTTTCATCGGCCTGGTCATCGGTGCCGTCCTGGGGCTCGCCTGCCCGCACTGGACGTTCATCGGCATCCTGGGCCAGGTGTTCGTCAGCGCCCTCAAGGCCATTGCACCGATCCTGGTGGCCGTCCTGGTGGCGGCGTCGATCGCCAGGGCGCGAGGCGGACTGGGCCCCCGTTTCCGGACCGTCATCAGCCTGTACCTGACGACGACCCTGCTGGCCGCCCTGGTCGCCGTGATCGGCAGTTCCCTCTTCCCGGTAAGCATCAAACTGCAGGCGCTGCCGGCAGAGGGCGCGTCTCCCGGCGGACTTTCGGAAGTGTTTTCGACCCTGCTGACGAACATGGTGTCGAATCCGGTCCTGTCCATGTCCTCGGCCAACTACATCGGCATCCTGTTCTGGGCGATCCTGGTCGGGCTGGCACTGAAGGCGGTCGCCGGTCCCACGACCATCCAGGTCGTCAGCGACCTGGCGGACGTCATCGCCCGGGTGGTGCGCTGGATCATCCAGTTCGCCCCGTTCGGCATCCTGGGCCTGGTCTTTTCTTCCGTGTCGGAGAGCGGACTGGAAATTTTCACGGACTACGGCAAACTGCTGCTCCTGCTGGTCGGATGCATGCTGACCACCTCGATGGTCGTCAATCCGCTGCTGGCCTGGGCGTTCCTGCGGGAGAATCCGTATCCGCTCTATTGGAAATGCCTGAAGGAAAGCGGTCTGAACGCGTTTTTCACCCGCTCCTCAGCGGCGAACATCCCGGTCAACATGGACCTTTGCAAGCGGCTGGGGCTCGATGAGGAATTCTACTCAGTCAGCATTCCGCTGGGGTCGACCATCAACATGAACGGCGCGGCGGTGACGATCACGGTCCTGTCGCTGGCCGTCGCCCACACCCTGGGCATCCAGGTCAGTTTCGTTTCGGCCCTGTTCCTGAGCCTGATCGCGACCCTGGGGGCCTGCGGGGCTTCCGGCGTGGCCGGCGGATCCCTGCTGCTCGTGCCGATGGCCTGTTCTTTCTTCGGCATCGGGAACGATGTCGCGATGCAGGCGGTGGCGGTCGGTTTCATCATCGGCGTCGTCCAGGATTCCGTCGAAACGGCCCTCAACTCCAGCGGCGACGCCTTCTTCACCGCCGTCGCCGAGTTCTACGACCGCAGGAAAGCGAAGCCGTAAAGACACAGAACAGAAAGCAAATATGCACACTATGAAACTTGCAGAAGCACTGAACCAGCGGGCGGACCTGCAGAAGCGGATCGCCCAGATGAAGGAAAGACTTTCCAACAATGTCAAAGTCCAGGAAGGCGACGAGCCGGCGGAGAAGCCGGAGGACCTGTTCACGGAACTGGACGCTTCCCTGAAGGAACTTGAAAGCCTGATCGTCCGCATCAACCGGACCAACCAGGAGACCGTCTGGGAAGGGAAGACCCTGACGGAAATGATCGCGGCGAAGGACATGCTGTCCCTGAAACTCTCTACGCTGCGCGCCGTCCTGGAGGCGGCCAACGTCCGCAGCGACCGGTTCTCCCGCAACGAGATCAAGTTCGTCCGGACGGTCGACGTCAATGCCCTTCAGAGACAAGTGGACGACCTGTCGAAGAGCCTCCGCGAACTGGACTCCAAACTCCAACAGGCCAACTGGATGACGGATCTCAGATAATTCGCCCGGGCAGGGTGGGCACACCTCCGGACGGGAGGTAAAAACGTCCGCTTTCATGATCGGGAGCCGGAGCCGCTCCCAACCAGTACCGTATGGCTCAGCATTGCGTACAGACGCACATTTTACGGCGCACCGTTTACTACCGCGTGCCGGCTGCCCGGACGGGGGCTGACCAAGGATCCTTGGCCAGCCCCTCTTCTATCCTGCGGAGCAGCGGGGGTGACACGTACCCCGACAGAAACGGACGGCCAAAAAGCCGTCCGTTTCTGTCGGGGTACCGTGACTCGAACACGGGACCCTCTGCTCCCAAAGCAGATGCGCTAGCCAACTGCGCCACACCCCGAAAAAGCCCTGAATACCAGGAGGCAGACAAGGCATGAACGCCTCCGGAGAAAGGGAGTGCAAAGATACGGCGCTTTTCGTGATTTGCAAAATCTTCCCCTGAAAATTTGCTTTGACCGGAATTATTGCTACATTTGTCATCGTATGTACAAGAACGTCAACAACAAGCACCATCTCCACCATATCCTCGAAGGATAGGGCGGGCTTGCCATACACTGCATGTGCATACGATAAACGGAAGACTTGCCCTCCCCCAGAAAGGCAGGCCTTTTTTGTTTCCGGGCCGGCACCCCGCCCCCAACGGCGGCCCGAACAGACAACGAACAAAACAAACAGACATGATACGCATCGCCATCCAATCCAAAGGCAGGCTCAATGAAGAAAGCCTCGCCCTGCTGCAGAGCATCGGCATCGACGTCGACGCCCCCAAACGCAAACTGCTCTCCAAGTCCCAGAACTTCCCTATCGAAGCACTCTACTTGCGCGACGACGACATCCCGCAGGTCGTTGCGGGCGGCACCGCCTCCCTGGGTATCGTCGGCCTCAACGAAGTGGAAGAGAAAGGAGCGGATGTCGACATCGTCGCCCGCCTCGGTTTCGGTACATGCCGCCTCAGCCTCGCCATCCCCAAAGGCGAAGACTACGACGGCCCGGACTGGTTCTCCGGCCGCAGGATCGCCACCTCCTACCCGGTCATCCTCCGGAAATACCTGGCGGAAAAACAGATTGACGCCAAGATCGAAGTCATCACGGGATCCGTCGAAATCGGCCCGGCCATCGGTATCGCCGACGCCATTTTCGACATCGTCTCCTCCGGCAGCACCCTGATCGCCAACGGTCTGAAAGAAGTCGAATCCGTCTTCGAATCCGAAGCCGTCCTCATCGCCCGCAAGGGACTCGGGGAAGAGGAACGGACGCTGCTCGACGACCTGCTTTTCCGGATTGAATCCGAGACCATCAGCCGCGGCAAGAAATACCTGATGATGAACTTGCCGAAGGCCTCCCTCGACGAAGCCATCAGGATTCTTCCTGCTATGCGCAGTCCGACCGTCATGCCCCTGGCCTCCACCGACTGGTGCTCCTTGCATTCGGTCATCAACGCTGCCGACCTCTGGACGAAAGTCCGCCAGCTCAAAGCCATCGGCGCAGAAGGCATCCTGGTCATGGACGTAGACAAGATCATCCTATGAGAACCCTGCTCAACCCCGGCCGGGACCAGTGGGACGAACTGGTCCGGCGCAAAGCCGTCAACTTCGAAGGCATCCGTCCCCGGGTCCAGGCCATCCTGGATGCCGTGGAAACGGACGGCGACCTCGCCCTGAGGCGCCTGATGCAGGAGATCGACGGCGTCGATGCCCCCCTCGAAGTCACCGCGGAGGAAATCGCAGCTGCCTGCGCCCGCGTGCCGCAGGACGTGTGCGACGCCATCCGGACGGCCCGACGCAACATCGAAGCCTTCCACGCCGCCCAGCAACCCCGGGAGATCCGGGTCGAAACCGCCCCCGGCGTTGTCTGCATCCAGCGTCCCGTCCCCATCGGAACCGTCGGCCTGTATGTCCCCGGCGGCAGCGCCCCGCTCTTTTCCACCGTCCTGATGCTGGCGGTTCCCGCCGCCCTGGCCGGCTGCCGCGAACGTCTCCTCTGCACCCCATGCCGCAAGGACGGAACCGTCGCCCCGGAGGTCCTGTTCGCAGCCCGGGAATGCGGCGTCACCCGCATCTTCCGCATCGGCGGTGCCCAGGCCGTGGCCGCGATGGCCTTCGGGACGCAGACCGTTCCGAAAGCAGACAAGATCTTCGGCCCCGGCAATCCGTATGTCACCCTCGCCAAGCAGATTGTCAGCAGCCGCCAGACCGCCATCGACATGCCTGCCGGCCCTTCGGAAGTCCTGGTTCTCGCCGACCGGAGCACCCCGGCCGCCTTTGTTGCGGCAGACTTGCTTTCGCAAGCGGAACACGGTGCGGACAGCACTGCCGTCCTGGTCTGCGGAGAGACCTCCTATGCCCGGGAAGTCCTGGAGGAAGTGGAGCGGCAGAAAGCCGAACTGCCCCGGACGGCCCAGGTCGAAGGCGCCCTGGCCCACAGTATGATCCTGGTCTTCGACCGGGCGGAAGACCGGCTTGGCTTCGCCGAGGCCTATGCGCCCGAGCACCTGATCCTCGCCACGGAAGACGCCGAAGCCCTCAGCCGCCGCATCACCGCCGCCGGCAGCGTGTTCATCGGCCCCTGGTCGCCCGAAAGTGCCGGCGACTACGCCTCCGGAACCAACCACACCCTCCCCACCAGCGGCTGGGCCCGCTCCTGCAGCGGGGTCAACCTCGACAGTTTCTACCGCAAGATGACCCTCCAGCAACTGAGCCGGGAAGGTTTGCAGCAACTCGCCCCCGTCATCACCGCCATGGCCCGCGCCGAAGGCCTCGACGCCCACGCCGCCGCCGTAACCCGAAGAATCCCATGATCGAAAAACTCCTCCGCCCCAACATCGCCGCCCTGACCCCGTACTCCACCGCCCGCGACGAATATTCCGGCCCTATCGGCGTCTTCCTCGACGCCAACGAGAGCCCTTACGACAATGGCTGCAACCGGTATCCGGATCCGCACCAGGCCCGGCTCAAGGCCCGCATCGGCGCCCTGAAAGGCATTTCCGCGGAGAATCTGTTCCTCGGCAACGGCAGCGATGAAGCCATCGACCTGGTCTTCCGCCTCTTTTGCGAGCCCGGCCGGGACAACGCCGTCGCCATCGCCCCGAGTTACGGCATGTACACCGTCGCAGCTGCCATCAACGACATCGCCGTCCGGCAGGTCCTCCTCGAAGAGGATTTCTCCCTCGACACGGAGAAACTGCTCGCCGCCGCGGACGATCGCACCAAGGTGCTTTTCCTCTGCTCCCCGAACAACCCCTCCGGCAACGCTTTCCCCAAGGAACAGCTGCTCGGCATCATCCGCCGCTTCCCGGGCATCGTCGTCGTCGACGAGGCCTACATCGATTTTTCCGACAAGGGAAGCCTGGTGGAGGACGCCCTGGCCCGCGAGAACCTCATCGTGCTGCAGACCCTGTCCAAGGCCCGCGCCATGGCCGGCCTGCGGATCGGACTGGCCATCTCCAACCCGGAGATCATCCAGTACATGTCAATGGTCAAATACCCCTACAACCTCAGCGTCGCCGCCATGGAAAAAGCCCTGGCCCTCCTGGAGAAACCGATCGACGAAGAGGTCGCCATCCTGAAACTGGAGCGGGAGCGGCTCGCAGCCCTGCTCCCGGAACTTCCCTTCGTCCGGACCGTCTTCCCCAGCGACGCCAATTTCCTGCTCGTCCGGGTCAGCGACGCCGACGGGCTTTACCGGTTCCTGCTGGACCGCGGCATCATCGTCCGCAACCGCAACCGGATCGCCGGCTGCGCAGGATGCCTGCGCATGACCGTCGGCATCCCGGCCGAGAACGACGCCCTCCTTAACGCTTTGAAAGAATACGCCTTATCATGAAGAAGAAAGCCCTTTTCATCGACCGCGACGGGACCATCCTCGTCGAACCCGGCGACGAACAGATCGACAGTTTCACCAAGTTCGCCTTTGTCCCCGGCGCTATCTCCGGCCTCAAGGCCCTGACCGGCCTGGGCTATGAACTCGTCCTCGTGACCAACCAGGACGGGCTCGGCACACCGGCTTTTCCGGAGGAGACCTTCCTTCCCTGCCAGAACCTGATGCTCCAGACCCTCCAGGGAGAAGGCGTCTATTTCGACAACATCCTGATCGACAGGACCTTCCCGGAGGACAACGCCCCGACCCGCAAACCGGGTACCGGGATGCTGAAAGCCTACATGGACGGTTCGTACGACCTGGAAGCCTGCTTTGTCATCGGCGACCGGCAGACCGACCTGCAACTGGCCCGGAATCTCGGCGCCCGCGGGCTGAAACTCCACCCGCTGACGTGGGAGGACATTGTCGAGACCATCCGGCGGACAAACCGGCGTGTCACCCTCGAGCGGAAAACCCGAGAGACGGATATCGCCCTGACCCTCGACCTGGACGGGAAGGGAGAATCGGAGATCTGCACCGGCCTGCATTTCTTCGACCACATGCTGGACCAGATTCCGCACCACGGGGGCGTCAGCCTGGAACTGCGCTGCCAGGGCGATCTCCACGTCGACGAGCACCATACCATGGAAGATGTCGGCATCGTCCTGGGAGAGGCCATCGGCCGGGCCCTGGGGGACAAGCGCGGCCTCGACCGCTACGGGTTCGCCCTTCCGATGGATGACTGCAAAGCGCTGGTTCTCATCGACTTCGGCGGCCGTTCCGACTTCGTCTGGAAGGTCCGTTTCACCCGCGAATACATCGGGGACACCCCGACGGAGATGTTCCCGCATTTCTTCCAGTCGCTCTGTTCGGCGGCCCGGTGCAACCTCCGGATCGAAGCCGAGGGCGAGAACAATCACCACCTGGCCGAAGCGGTCTTCAAGGCCTTTGCCCGGGCCCTGCGCCAGGCCATCCGCCGCGATGTCTTCCAGTATGAACTCCCTTCCTCAAAAGGCCTGTTATGATTGCCATCATCGACTATGACATGGGCAACCTCCGTTCGCTGGAGAATGCCCTCGGCCGCCTCGGCGCGCAGTACGCCGTCACAGCCGACCCGCAGACGATCCGCCAGGCCGACAAGGTCATCCTTCCGGGCGTCGGTCATGCCGGGAAAGCCATGGACAACCTCGCCGCGCGCGGTCTGCCGGACCTCATCCGGTCGCTGCGCCAGCCCGTCCTGGGCATCTGCGTCGGCATGCAGGTCCTCTGCCGCGACAGCGCAGAGGCCCCCGGAAAGCCCTGCCTCGGCGTCTTCGACGCCCATGTGCGCCAGTTCGTTCCCGACCCGCAGACCAAGGTCCCGCACATGGGCTGGAATACCCTGGGCAACCTGGAGGGCAAACTCTTCCGGGACTTCCCGAAAGAGCCGTACGTCTATTTCGTCCATTCCTTCTACGCCGGCCTCGGCCCCGACACCGTCGCGACCTGCCGGTACGGCGGCCTCCTGTTCAGCGCGGCCCTGAAATACGAACAGTTTTACGGAACGCAGTTCCACCCGGAGAAAAGCGGGGACACCGGCGAACTTCTCCTGAAGAATTTCCTTGCCCTATGATCGAGATCATTCCTGCCATCGACATCATCGAAGGCCGCTGCGTCCGCCTCTCCCAAGGGGACTACGCCACCCGGAAGACCTATGACCAAGATCCGGCCGAGTGGGCCCGCCGCTACGCGGACTGCGGCGTCCGGCGGCTGCACCTGGTCGACCTGGAAGGCGCCAAGGCCGCCAGTCCCCGGAACCTGCGGGTCCTGGAGCAGATCGCGTCGCTGGGCCTGCTGCGCCTGGAATGGGGCGGCGGCATCAAGACGGAGGAGGCGCTCCGGTCGGTCTGGGACGCCGGTGCGGACTGGGCCATCATCGGCAGCGTCGCGGCCAAGGAGCCGGCCCTGATGCGGGAGTGGCTGGGCTGCTGGGGAGAGCGGATCATCCTCGGAGCGGACGTACGCGACGGCCGCGTCGCGGTCAGCGGCTGGCTCGAGGACAGCGGCATGGCCCTGGATGAACTGGTCGCACAGTTCCTGCCGGCCGGCCTGCAGCAGGCCATCGTGACGGACATCGTCCGGGACGGCATGCTCCAGGGGCCTTCGCTGGACCTGTATACCGGACTGAAACAACGGTTCCCGACCCTGAAGGTCATCGTCAGCGGCGGCGTCTCCGGCATCGGGGACATCCGGCGGGCGGCGGAACTGGGGCTGGACGGCATCATCACCGGCAAAGCCATCTATGAAGGAAAAATAACGCTCAAAGAATTATCGGCATGCTTGCAAAACGGATCATTCCCTGCTTAGACGTCAAGGACGGCAAGGTCGTCAAAGGCATCAACTTCCTGGGACTCAAGGAAGTCGGCGACGCCGTCGAATTGGGACGGCGCTATGCCGCCGAAGGGGCGGACGAACTGGTCTACCTGGACATCAGCGCGACCCGGGAAGGCAGGGGGACCTTTGCCGGCCTGGTGGAACGAGTCGCCGGGACCCTCAACATTCCCTTTACGGTCGGCGGCGGCATCCGCAGTCTGGACGATGCGGCGCGGCTGCTCGATGCGGGTGCGGACAAGATCACCCTCAACAGCGCGGCCATCGCCCGCCCGGACCTGATCGGCGAAATCGCCGGAAAATACGGACGTCAGTTCGTCGTCGTGGCCATCGATGCGGCCTGCGGACCGGACGGGGTCTGGCGGGCGACGACCCACGGCGGCAGCGTTCCGACGGACAAGGAACTCTTCAGCTGGGCCGTCGAGGCGCAGGAGCGCGGCGCCGGGGAGATCCTGTTCACGTCGATGGACCACGACGGGACCGGTTCCGGCTATCCCTGCGCCGTCTATGCCCGGCTGGCCGGCCTGCTGGACATCCCGCTGATCGCCTCGGGCGGAGCCGGCGGGGTCGGAGACATCGCCGCGGTCCTGACGGAAGGCCGGGCGGACGCCGCCCTGGCCGCGAGCATCTTTCACTATGGAACCTATACGGTCGGGGCCGTCAAGCGCGAACTCGCGGCGCAAGGCATCCCGGTCCGCCTCACAGAACCAGAACGATCATGACTTTTGACGATTTCAACCTGGGCAAGACCGGCGACGGACTGCTGCCCGTGGTCATCCAGGACGCCACGACACTGAAAGTCCTGATGCTCGGATACATGGACCGGGCCGCCTTCGACAAGACCCTCGCCGAAGGCCGCGTCACCTTTTTCTCCCGCACCCGCCAGACGCTCTGGACGAAAGGCGAGACCAGCGGGAACTTCCTGACGGTCAAGGCCATGTACCCGGACTGCGACGGTGATACCCTGCTGATCATGGCCGATCCGGCCGGCCCGACCTGCCACCGGGGCACGACGGCGTGCTTCGACACGCCGGAGGACGAAGGCTTCATCCGCACCCTCGCCCGCGTCATCCGCGGCCGCCATGAACAGATGCCGGACGGTTCCTATACGACGCGCCTGTTCATCAAAGGACCCAAGGCCATCGCCAAGAAAGTCGGGGAAGAGGCCGTTGAAGCGGCCCTGGAAGCCGCAGACGGCAACACCGGCCGGTTCCTGTATGAAACCGCCGACCTGACCTACCACTTGCTCGTCCTGATGGAGGCCATGGGCTGCCGCCTGGAGGACCTGGAGCGCGAACTCGCCCTCCGCCACCGCTAGGACAGGCGTCATTTTTGCAGGAAACCGGGACGTTTTATACCTTTGTCGACATGAAAAGAATGATGATGATGACGGCCGCCCTCCTGGCCGGCCTGACCCTGAACGCCCAGAGCGAACTGCGGATGCTCGTGGGAACCTATACGGACAATACTTCCGCGGAAGGAGTCTATCTCTACCGGTTCAACCAGGAAACCGCCGAATTCGCACTCCTCGATACCGCAAAAGCGGAGAACCCTTCTTTTGTCATTCCTTCGGAGGACCGCCGTTTCGCCTATGGCGTCTGCGAGTTCCACGACGGCCGGCAGGGCGCGTATGCCTTCCGGCTGGGGGACAGCACCATCGACCTGCTGAACTGGCAGCCCACGGACGGCGAGTTCAGCGGTGCGGACCCGTGCAATGTCCTGCTGCTGGACGGGCACCTCATCACCTCGAACTATACCGGCGGATCGGTCTCCGTGTTCCCGATCGGACAGAACGGTTTGCTGGGACCCCAGAACTGGCAGTTCGCCCCGTCCTGGCCCGCACACATCACACCGCACATCCACCAGGCGATCCTGTCGCCCGACGGGAAATATGTCTTCGTCAACGACCTCGGCTCCGATGCCGTCTACCGGTTCGACCGGACCGGCGGGAACCACCCGCTCGGCAGCGATGAACTCGCCTGGAAATTCCGCGGAATCACGACGACGGGACCCCGCCACGGCACGTTCAGTCCCGACGGCCGTTTCGCCTACCTGCTCAGCGAACTCGGCGACCAGCTCAACGTGTTCAGTTACTCGGATGGAAAACTGACGCCGGTCCACAGCCTGAAAGCCTATTCCGGCGGCGGCAAGGGCAGCGCCGACATCCATTTCTCCCCGGACGGCCGCTTCCTCTATACCAGCCACCGGCTGAAGGAAGACGGCATCTCGATCTGGAGTGTCAACCAGCAGACGGGCCGTGTCAAGCGCGTGGGCTACCGCAAGACCGGCATCCATCCGCGCAATTTCGCCATCACCCCGAACGGCCGCTTCCTGCTGTGCGCCTGCCGGGATTCCAACGCGATTGAAATTTACGCCATCGACCAGAAAGACGGCTCGCTCGCCGATACCGGCAAACGCATCGAACTCGGCGCCCCCGTCTGCATCCAGCTGTTCTAGCGGATCCCCGTTGCCATAAAAAAGAGGCCGGCTCATTTTGATGTGACCCCCAAAAGTTGGACGGTTTAACATTATTTAGGAAGCCTTCGATTGGAATAGAGCTCGGTATTGCACCGGGCTCTTTCCTTTTAGCCTCAGTTTGATTCTATCGTTATTGTAGTAC
>Ga0256405_10007427_pt1 | contig 16529 bp, 15 predicted proteins | sample RumenRJG_02DNA_FD_189096 | JGI IMG/M metagenome (GOLD analysis project Ga0256405, IMG submission 189096) | Bovine rumen microbial communities from Lethbridge, Alberta, Canada - RJG_02 | ecosystem: Host-associated > Mammals > Digestive system > Stomach > Rumen | place: Canada: Alberta...
TGGACGATGGAGCCCTGACCCGGTTCGGGGAGATCCTGACCCTGGGCATTGATACCCTGACGGCGGAGATCTTCGACCTGTGCGGGAAGGAATTCAACCTCAACTCCACCCAGCAGCTTGGGAAGGTCCTGTTCGAGGACTTAGGTCTGCCCCCGGTGAAGAAGACCAAGACGGGGTACTCCACCAGCGCCGAGGTGCTGGAGAAGCTCCGCCCCGCCCACCCGGTCATCGACAAGATCCTGGAGTACCGCCAGCTCACCAAGCTCAACTCCACCTATGTGGAGGGCCTGGGGAAGGTCATTGCCCCCGACGGGCGCATCCACACCTCCTTCCAGAATACGGTGACTGCTACCGGGCGGCTGTCCTCCACGGAGCCCAATTTGCAGAATATCCCCGTCCGCACGGAGCTGGGGGCCAAGATCCGGGAGATGTTCATCGCTCCCCCGGGGAAGGTCCTGGTGGACGCGGACTACTCCCAGATCGAACTGCGGCTGCTGGCCTGTATCTCCGGGGATGCGACCATGATCGAAAGCTTTCGGTCCGGGGAGGATATCCACGCCCGGACGGCCTCCCAGGTCTTCGGGGTGCCCCTGGACCAGGTGAGCCATGAGCTCCGCCGCCGGGCCAAGGCGGTGAACTTCGGCATCGTCTACGGCATCTCGGGCTTCTCCCTGGCCCAGGACATCGGGGTGAGCCGCCAGGAAGCGGCGGCCTACATGGACAAGTACCTGGAGACCTTCGCCGGGGTGAAGAAATATATGTACGGCATCAAGGAGCAGGCCAAGAAGGACGGCTATGTCTCCACGCTGATGGGTCGCCGCCGCTGGCTTCCGGAGCTGAAATCCTCCAACTTCAACCTCCGGTCCTTCGGGGAGCGTGTGGCCCTGAATATGCCCATCCAGGGCACCGCCGCCGACGTGATGAAGCTGGCCATGATCCGGGTTTCGGACCGGCTGAAAAAGGAAAAGCTGGCGGCGAAACTCATCCTCCAGGTCCACGACGAGCTCATCGTGGAGTGCCCCGAGGCCGAGGAGAACAAGGTAAAAACCCTCCTCAAGGAAGAGATGGAGGGGGCCGGGGACTTTGCGGTGCCCCTGCTCACCGACGCCGGCGCCGGGCGGAGCTGGGCGGACGCGAAAGGGTGAGGATGCCGTCCGGTCTGTGGATGTACTGCGGAGACAAATCGGGATTTGTAAGGGAGAGAAGTCTGAAATGCAGACATCGGAAAGCTTCAGATTGAGCGCAATATTATCTTTTTCTGGTGGCTTGCAGGATGCATATACTTACAATGTAAGAGGAAATGTGTTCGCAAATGCGCAAACTGGCAATGTTGTTCTCATGAGTCAGAATTTTATGATGAAGAATTGGAACTGTGGAATCCACTATATGCTTCCTTTGATTTCATTCGCTGCAGGCGTTTTTATAACAGAACAAATCGAATGCAGATACAAAAGCGGCAAAGGCGTTCACTGGAGACAACTCGTACTGCTGATTGAAATTGTACTTCTTGGCATTGTCGGACTCATGCCAACTGACCTCAATATCGTTGCCAACATGCTGGTTTCCTTTGCATGCGCCATGCAGGTTCAGGCATTCAGAAAAGTACATGGTTACGGATATGCCAGTACAATGTGTATTGGCAATCTGAGAAGCGGAACGGAGAGTTTGTCAAGATTTCTCAGAAACAAGGATCGAGCCTCTCTGAATAAAGCGCTTCATTTCTTTGGTATTATTCTGATTTTTGCCATTGGAGCTGGGGTGGGCGGCATACTATCAAATGTGTTCCATTCCAAAACAATCTGGATTTCCACGCTTTTGCTTGCAGGTGTTGCAGTCATGATGATTAAGGAAAACAGATAAATTCCAGTTTGCAGAGGTGTTTTCAATGGAATATCAACTGGTCCCCATGGACCGCTCCCACCTGGCCGCCGTGGCCGCCCTGGAGCGGCTGTGCTTCACCACCCCCTGGACTGAGGCCATGCTGGAGGAGGAGCTTTACAACGACACCGCCTCCTTCATCGTCGCCCAGCGGGCCGACGGGGAGGTCCTGGGCTACGCCGGCCTCCACGTCATCCTGGACGAGGGGTACATTGACAACGTGGCCGTCCGGCCCGAGTACCGCCGCCAGGGAGTGGCAGACCGGCTGCTGGACGTGTTCTGCCGGTTTGGCCAGGCCCGCCTGGCCTTCCTCACCCTGGAGGTCCGGCCCTCCAACACCGCCGCTGTGGCTCTCTATGAGAAGCACGGCTTCACCGAGGCCGGCCGGCGGAAGAACTACTACGAAAACCCCACCGAGGACGCCCTCTTATTGACAAAGGAGTTCAAGCCATGATCCTGCGGGAACTGACCCTGGAGGAGCTTCGCGCCCTCCACGACACCGAGCTCCGGGAGGCCTTCCCCCCGGAGGAACTCAAACCCTTCGCCGCCATGCGCACCCTGTATGACAACGGGGTCTACCACCCCGTGGGGGCCTTCGACGGCGATGGGACCCTCCTGGGCTACGCCCTGCTGTGGGACGCCCCGGGGACAAGCTACGTCCTGATCGACTATCTTGGGGTCCCCGCCGCCAGGCGGAACGGCGGCCTGGGGGGAGCCATCCTCCGGAAGCTGGGGGACCACTTCTCGGACTATGACGGCATTATCGTGGAGTCCGAGGCCCCCGAGGGGGGACCCTCTGACGGCCTCCGGCGGCGGCGGATGGACTTTTACCGCCGGGCGGGGTTCACCTTCCTGACCTACGACTGCGTCCTCTTCGGCGTCCACTACGCCGTGTGCCTCCTCTCCCCCAACGGGAAGGGGACTGAGGCGGCGGCCCAGCAGGCTCACGTGACCCTCTACCGAAGTCAGTTTTCCCCCAAGGCCTATGACGCCTTCGTCCAGATCCCCCGGGACCCGGACCACCCCCTGGCCCCCCCGGAATCCTGGGCGGACCTGAAAACCCTTCCCGGACTGGGAGAAGGAAGTGACGAACCATGATCATTCTTGCGGTGGAATCCTCCTGCGACGAGACGGCGGTGGCCCTGGTTCAGGACGGACGGACCGTCCTGGCCGACTGCATCGCCTCTTCTATGGAGATGCACAAGCTATACGGCGGCGTGGTGCCGGAGATCGCCTCCCGGAAGCACATCGAGGTCATCTCCGCCCTGGCGGACCAGGCGTTGAATCAGGCCGGCCTGACCCGGAAGGACATCGACGCCGTGGCGGTGACCTACGCCCCCGGCCTCATCGGCGCGGTGCTGGTGGGGGTGAGCTTTGCCAAGTCCGTGGCCTACGCTCTGGGGGTGCCTCTCATCCCCGTCCACCACGTCCGGGGCCACATCGCCGCCAACTACATCGCCCACCCCGACCTGGAGCCCCCCTTCGTCTGCCTCTGCGTCTCCGGGGGGACCTCCCTCATCGTGGACGTGAAGGGCTACACCGACATGGAGATTCTGGGGGCCACCCGGGACGACGCGGCGGGGGAGTGCTTTGACAAAATCGCCCGGGTCATGGGCCTGGGCTACCCCGGCGGCGGGCCCCTGGACCGGGCCGCCCAGGGGGGAGACGACAAGGCCTTTGCCCTGCCCAGGGTCCACATCCACGACGCTCCCCTGGATATGTCCTTTTCCGGCCTGAAGACCGCCATGCTCAATCTCATCCACAACGCCCGGCAGAAGGGGGAGGACCTCCCCGTGGCCGACCTGGCCGCCTCCTTCTCTGCCGCCGTCAGCGACGAGCTGGTCCCCCGGACCATGGCGGCCTCCGCCCGGTTGGGCTATCACAAGGTGGCGGTGGTGGGGGGCGTGGCCGCCAACTCCCGCATCCGCCGCGATCTGGAGGCCGCCTGCCGGAAGGCGGGGGACACCCTCTACCTGCCCCCCCTGAAGCTTTGCGGGGACAACGGGGCTATGATCGGCAGCCAGGGATATTATGAGTACCTGGCAGGAACAAGGGCGGGGACCGACCTCAACGGTTACGCCAACCGGGACATCTCCCTGGCCTACTAAGCCCGTCGTACAGCAACGCGCGAAAGCATAGCGGACAGATGTGGAGAACTCTGTGGAAGGTGTGGACAACTCTTTGTAGAGGGCGCTTTCCGCAGGGATTGGAAAAGCCTTGAAACGACAGGGATTTGCTTTTTTGTATAGTATACAATTAGTATATGGCTGTGATTCGGTAGAAAACACGGGAGGAGACGCGTCGGTCTCCTCCCGTGTTTTTTGTATGGGGTTTTCCTAGGGCCTGTTTGAAAAACGTCAATATGCCCACTGGCGGGTCTATTTCCGCCATATTTTGCCAATTTTTCTTGAAATCCATATAGGATTCCTGCGAAAATTTTGCTTCATCTGGCGAAAATATCCCTCGCCATTGGTCATACTGCCTATTTTTCAAACAAGGCCTAGTCTACCATCTTAAAAACGACCCCCACTACCGCTGCCAGTCCCACATAGGCCACCGCAGGGACCTTCTCCTTCCACTTGGGAAAGGTCATGGCCCAGAAGATCACGGCGAAGAGGATCAGGGAGGGCCAGTGGATGGTCAGCCCCCCCTCCAGGGAGAAGAGGGACACCGAGCACACCGCCCAGCAGGCCGCACCGATGAGGCCCACCGATGCCGGGCGCAGGGCGTAGAACAGGCCCTGGACCCGTGGGCTCTTCCACACGGTCATCAGGACACGGGCCACCAGGAGGATGGCGAGAAAAGCCGGGGTCACCAGGCCAAGAGGGGCCACGATCCCACCGGGGACCCCGGCGGTCACGGAGCCCACGTAGGTGGCCATATTCACCCCGATGGGGCCGGGGGTGGCCTCGGAAATGGCGATCATGTTGGCCAGGTCCGCCGTGGTGAACCACCCCGTCCGGGCGGAGAGGTCGAAGAGGAAGGGCACCGTGGCCATGCCGCCTCCCACGGAGAAGAGGCCGATGAGCAGGAACTCCCAGTAGAGCCGCAGGAGGATCATGGCTGTTCCCCCTTCCGCTGTCTGACCTGATACAGGGCCAGGCCGAAGAGCCCCGCCCCCACCACCAGCAGGGCGGGGGTCACCCCCACGAAGGCCGCCAGGACGAAGACCGCGGCAAAGACCAGGAGGGTGGGCGCATCCAGCACCGCCTTCCGGAAAAGCTTCACGGTGCTGCTGGCAATGAGGGCGCAGACGCAGGCCCGGACCCCCACCAGGGCGTGGGCCACCCAGGGGTTTTCCGCGAAGGACCAGAAGAAGGCGGAGATCACCAGCACAATGAGGATAGGGGGCGTGAGCACTCCCAGGGTGGCGAAGACCGCCCCCGCCAGGCCCTTGGTCCGGTAGCCGCAGAAGGTGGCGGTGTTCACGGCGATCACCCCCGGGGTGCACTGGGCCACGGCGTTCAGGTCCAGCAGCTCCTCGTCGGTGAGCCATCCCTTTTTCTGAACCAGCTCCCGCTGGAAGAAGGGGAGCATGGCGTAGCCCCCTCCGAAGGTGCTGGCGGAGATGCGGGCGAAGGAGGTGAAAAGCTCGAAGTTACCGGCCATAAGCAAGCATTCCTTTCTCTGCAAGAAAAAGCCTCCCCTTGCGAAGGGGAGGTGGCATTTGCAAAGCAAATGACGGAAGGGTGGGAACGTAGCAGCAAGCACGATCATAACGATAGAGCGACACGCCGCGTTGCCACCCCTCAGTCAGCTTCGCTGACAGCTCCCCTTGGCATAGGGAGCCATCAGGCCACAGCGTCATTTACACAGGTCGATCATCACCGACGCGTAAATCTTCGCCGTGGTCATCAGGTCCTCCACCGACACCTTCTCATCGGGCCCGTGGAGGTTGCACTGGAACCCCGGCATATTGGCCCCGAAGGCCACCCCGCCGGGGATGTCATGGACGTAGGTGCCGCCGCCGATGGCCAGGCATTCCGCTTTCTCCCCGGTCCAGTCCTCGTAGACCCTTGCCAGGGTGGCGATGAAGGGGTCCTCGGCGGGGACATGGTGGGGCGGGTCCATCTCGCCCGAAACGGCAAAGCCTGCCGCCTCCAGGACCCGGTCCGCCGCGGCCTTGACGGTCTCCTCCGTGGCGCACAGGGGGGTGCGGCTGTCGAACCGGGCGGTGCAGCCCTCCTCGTCCAGGTCCAGGATGGTGAAGGCCAGGCTGAGAGCCCCGGACCGGTCATCGGCCTGGGCGATGCCCAGCCCCTGGCCGAGATGGTCTCCGTGGGGGAAGAGCCTTGCCAGGGCCCGGATGGCCCGGGCGGAGGGGGTCTCCGCCAGGGGGAGGGCCGCCAGCAGGGCCACCAGGGCGGTCTGGGCGTTGTGGCCCTCCTCGGGGGTGGACCCGTGGGCGTTGGCCCCGTTACAGAGGATGGTCACGCCGCCCTCTGTGGGGGAGACCGCAAAGGAGATGGCCTCCTCCAGCCCCAGACCGGGGAGGACGGCCTCCACGTCCTTGGCCTCCAGGCCCAGAACGGTGGCGCTGGCCTTGGGGGGGACCATGTTCACCCGGGGCCCGCCGGTGAGGGCAATGACCCGGGGCAGAGAAGTTTCCTTGTCCCAGCGGGCGGTAAAGGTGGGCTGATAGTGGCCCTTCTCGATGTTGATGATGGGGAAGTCCGCGTCGGGAGAGAGGGTGTGGGGGGCGAAGGGATGGCTGTTGTAGTACCACGCCACGTCCCGCATCCCGGTCTCCTCGTCGGTGCCCAGCAGGAGCTTGATGTTCTTTGTCAGGGGGACGCCCAGTTCCTTCACCGCCCGCATAGCCAGCAGGGCGGCGGCCATGGGGCCCTTGTCGTCGCTGACCCCCCGGCCGTAGAGGAGGTCCCCCGCCCGCTTGGGGGCGAAGGCCTCGGTGACGGTCCAGCCCTCCCCGGCGGGGACCACGTCCAGGTGGCCCAAAACGTGGAGGGCGTCGGGATTGCCGTTGAGGTCGATGGATCCCACGTAGCCCTCCAAGTTCTCCCCGGGCAGGCCCCACTCCGCCGCCAGGGCCAGAAATTCGTCCAGGGCGGCGGCGGGACCGGGGCCGAAGGGAGCTCCGGGGGCGGGTTCTCCGATGGTGCTGTCAATGGCGGCCAGGCGGGAGACGGCATCTGCCAGCTCGTCCTCCCGGCCCTGGAACCAGGTCTCCAGTGCGGCTCTCAAATCAGGTTTCCTCCTCGTTCTCCTGGGCGGCGGGCTCTCGTTCCCGCAGCTCGTCCAGGTACTTGTAGATGGTGTACCGGGAGACCCCCAGGTGGGAGGCCACGTAGGGCACCGCCCGGCGGTAGGAGAAGGCGTCCAGCTCCTTGAGCCGCTCGATGACCCGGAGGCGGTCGGCCTTGTTCATCTCCCGGGCGGGCTTGCCCACCCGGAGGATGGCCTCGTCCAGCAGGTCGCTGATGCCGGTCTCCCGGGCTTTATACATGGCGCTGTGGAAGTCCACCTCGGTATGCATCAGGTCCAGCAGCACCCGGTTGGCGTAGGTCAGGGCGGTGAAGTCGTAGTTGATGCCGAAGCCCAGGTGGTAGTCGTCTCCCTTGATGGAGAAGGTGGCGCTCTTGGTCTGCTGCCCGCTGGGGGTCACAGCCAGGAGGTTCACCATGTCGGTGTCCAGATACAGGTCCTCCTCCAGCCCGGTGACATCCAGGGTGGAGCCCACGGCCCGGCCGGAGACATGGCCGTTATAGATAGACAGGATGGGGTGGAGGGGGTCTGCCAGGTCGTGGATGATGGTCTCGCAGTTGGAGCCGAACATTTCCGCGACGCCTTTGGCGATGCGGTCCAGGGCGGCGAAGGCTTCTTCGCGGTTCATGGAGGTCACCTCTTTCAAAAACGTGATGGGGGTGCGGGGGTCCTGTCCGTGGGGCAGAACGTGGTTAGAATAACAGAGGTTGGAGGATACAAAGACTGCCCTTCCAAGGGGAAGGGCAGTTGGAAGGCTGGGTCAGGGGCGGGTGCTTACAGGAATGACAGGACCAGGGTCAGGACCATGAAGACCAGGGCGACCCACTTGGTCCACTTGGCCAGCTTGGCGTCGGCGGACTTGGCCTTGTTCTTGGAGAGGAAGGAGTCTGTCGCGCCGCCGATGGTGCCCAGGCCGGAATGCTTGCCGGACTGCCCCAGAACGAAGACGATGAGTACGCAGGCGCAAAGGATCTGGATGATGGATACGATAGTTGCAGGCATGATGTGTGATGTTCCTTTCCCTAATGTGTTCGCGGAAATGACACGGCTTGCGCCGATACTTGTAATTGGTTACAGTGCATCATAGCACAGCCGGAGACGTTTTGCAATACCTTTATCCTAAAATTCTGCAATTTTGTCAACACTGACATGAAAGTGGGGCTTACCACATGGAGACCAGCAGCTTGGCCACCTCCGCCCGGCTGACGTTGGCGTTGGGCAGGAGCATCCCGTTGGCCCCGGAGACCACCTTCTGGCCCACCAGGGAGGCCACGGCGCTCTTGGCCCAGGCCGGCACGGCCCCGGCGTCGGAGAACCCCGCCAGACTGGCCTCGGGCCAGCCCTTGGGCTGCATACGGGAGAGGAGGGTGAAGGCCTCGGCCCGGCTGATGGGGGCCTTGGCGTTGGCGTAGACCTTTCCGCCGGCGTCGGCGCTCCCCTTCATGATCCCCTTGTCATAGAGGGCGGCCACGGCGGCTTTGTCCCAGGCGGGGATGGCGGCGGCGTCGGCAAAGGGGAGGGCCTTGCTGCCGTAAGCGGTGAGGTCCAGCCCCAGCCACCGGGCGGCCAGCAGGGCGAAGTCCCCCCTCGTCACCGGGGCGTTGGGGGCGAACCGCCCGTCCCCGGTGCCCGAGACGATGTGCAGCTCCGCCAGCCGTCCCACATAGGGGGCGGCCCAGTGGAGGGGCATATCCAGGAAGGGGCAGGGGGCGGAGCCCGGCAGGAGCCGGGAGGCCCGGGCCAGGTTGCCGCAGGAATCCGACACCGTGACGGTGACCTGGTGGGCGGAGGTCCCCAGGTCAGGCAGAGTGGCAGTGAGAGTCCCGTTGCGGTAAGTGGTCTCCACCCGTTTTCCGTCCAGGGTCAGGACGGCCTGCCGGGGGGAGAGGGCGGCGGCGGTGGAATCAGAGACCCGGGCGGACACGTTCTGTCCGCTCACCGACAGGGTAACGGCGGGGGGTGTGGTTTCCTCTCCGGCCTGGTTGGCCAGGACCACCTGGTCCAGGAAGAGGGTGCCGGCCTTCTTGCCGGTGACCTTAAAGCCCGAGAAGCCCATGGCGTCGCTTGGGATGCCAAAGACCACCCGCTTCCAGCCGGAGAAGTTCAGGCCGGTGGTCTGGGCGGCCAGGGAGCCGTTCTCCCGGGGGAAGAGGGCGTAGAGGGTGTCGCCGGAGTTATCCCCATAGACCCACGCGGCCAGATAGCGGTCGGCCTCGCTGAGGGGGACGGGGTCCTCGGTGGTGAGGGTGGCCCCCGCCTCGCCGGGGGTGTAGGCCCAGCGGCCGGACCGGCTGCCCAGCCTGGCCTGGGAGGACAGGGTGAAGGTCCCGTTCTCCCCCCCGGAGAAGAACCTGTCCTCGGCGGCGTTGCCGGTGTCTTCAAAGTCCGCCACCAGGCGGATCCGGGGGGAGGCGGTGACGGTGACGGGGATGGAGGCCACATGGCGCCCCGCCTGGATGGTGAGCTTGCCGGAGGCGGAGAAGTTCCCGGCGGTGAGGACCCCCTCCGGGGTGATGGTCCCGGCGTCGGTGGTCCAGGTGTAGCAGGTGTCGTCCCCCTTGAGGGTGAGGGTATGGTAGGTGGCGGCAGCGTTCACGTCCACGGTCTGGCCGGGGACCAGGTTCAGGGAGGACAGGGTGGCCCCGGTGGCGGCGTTGGTCAGCCGGATGGCGTCGGGGGTGTCGTAGACGGTGACCCGGGTGGTCCCGGTCACCCCGCCGCTCTCGGCGGAGACGGTGTACACCCCGGTCTTCTTGGGGGCGGTGAAAACGCCGGAGGAGGAGACAGACCCCTCCGGGGCGGACCAGGTCACGGGGCCGGGGAGGGCGGACATGGGCCGCCAGCCGGTGTCCAGGGCCACCGCGCCGCACTGGGTGGAGCCGCCTCCCAGGAGCACCAGGTCCCGGGGGGTGACGTAGAGGGACCCGGCCTGGCCCGTGGCCTGGAGGTTGGACACCAGGAAGATGGCGTTGCTTACGGCCCGGGGCGCACCCTCCGAGGGCCGGTTCATGGTGGTGGAGGCGGCCTGGTCGGGGTAGGTGGAGACAAAGGTGGTGGAGCCGCCCCCGTCCAGGAGCATCCCTTCCACGCAGCCCAGCTCCGCCAGCCGCTGGGCCACCAGCCGGGAGGTGGCCCCGGCGCTGTAGCCTGACTGCCGGCCGTCCACGGTGTAGAAGATCACCGATCCGTCGGCCTTCACCCCCACGGCGGTCCGTGGGGCGGAAGTAGAGCCCGCCTCCTGGTCAGAGGTGACCTGGCCGCCGGAGAGGATGTGGAACATGGAGCCCACGGCGCAGTCCACGTCGTTCCACTTGGGGTCGGGGGCAGCGATCTCGATGCTCACCGGGTCCCCGGGCCGGAGCTCCAGGAGTTCCTGGCGGAGCCAGTCCCCGCCGGTGTCGGAGATGGACAGGACGAACTTCCCCGCCGGGATGGGGGTGGCGCCCGAGGCGTCGATGACCTCCTCCACCGCGCAGGGGACCACCTTGCCGATGCCCAGGGTGGGGGAGGTGGTGAGGGTGGTGGTCTTGTCAGCGTCGGAGACGGTCTGGCCGCTCTCCCCGGTGGGGGCCAGGATGACGTCCACCCCGTCCCGGGTGTTCCGGGTGGTGGCGCCGAAGTCGTCGGTGAAGAGGAAGTACCCTTCTCCGGACCGGAGCTTGTTGATCTCGGCGATCTTCAGGGAGTGGCCGGAGAAGTTGGCCCGGAGCTTCAGGTCGGGCTTTCCCGCCACGGCGGAGCCGTCGGCCCGGAAGCCGATGGCGGAGAGGTAGGAGGCGGAGGACCGGAGGACCCCGTCGGTGACCACCAGACCCAGGGGGGAGCCGGTGGCCATGACGAAGTAGTCCCCGTTGATGCCGGAGAGGACCCGGCTGCCCTTGCCCTCCAGGTCCCTGGCCATGGAGGCGACGGTTTGCTTGGTGGGGATGGTGGCGCCGAAGCTGACCTTGGGGGAGACCGAGGGGTTGGGGGTGTAGGTGACGAAGTTCTCCGTCCGCAGGGAGGCGGCGGAGCCCCCCCACAGCACCTGATGGGTGAGGGTGGTCCCGTCGCAGATGTCCAGGGTGTAGTCATAGAGCCGGGACCCCAGCGGGTCCGCGGCCAGGGCGGAGGGCAGGAGGAGGACGGCGATAACGACCGCTGCGGCGGCCCGCCGAAACAGGTTTTTCATGGGCGACTCCTTTTCTTCTCGGTGGGGGGATATGAATCAACTATATTGTATCATAAATGAGGCCGGGAAGCAAAAGAAATAAGGTGGCTTTTTGGATCGTAAGCAGGACGGGACGGGGCGGCTCCGACCCGGGCGCCCCTGCAAGGGGGAGGAGGGCGCAGGGCGATTCCCTCTGCCCCCAACCAGAAACACCAAAGGACCCGGCCAGAATAACGACTGACCGGGTCCTTTGGCTGCCGCGGCACGGCTGCGCCACGGCGGTTTTCTCTCTCTTTGGGGCCTGCGGGCTCTCACCCCCGCGGCCCTATGTGGGGGCGCCTTATTTCTGAGCGACCGTCCCGCCGAAGGCGGAGGTCAACTGGGCGAAGAGGCTCTCATCCTCTTCCGCGGCGCCGTAAAGATCAACGTGACTGGGCACGGCAATGTAGGCGTGGGAGTTGATCTTGGCGATCCGCCCCTGCTCGCTGTACATATAGCCCGACAGGAAATCCAGGATCCGCAGGCGGTCCTCCACAGGGGTGTCGGCCAGGTCCATGACCACCATCCGGCTGCCGCCGATGTAGTCGGCCACGCGGGTGGCGTCCTGCCGGCCGATGTGGTCCAATACCACGATCTGGGCAATGCTGGCTGCCTGGCGGGCCGCGGTGTCGGCGGCCTGGGCCTCATCTTCCGCCCCCTCGTAGCCTTCGGCATACGCAAAGGAACCGTCAGACTGGAACAGAGTCTCCGTACGATCTTTGATAAAATCCCGCCATTTGCTCATGGTTGTTTCCCCCTTTGGATTGGCCGGAATCTAGGGAATCCAGCAGAATTATTTTAGCACAGGGCCCAAAAATAATCTACATTCTGCACAAAACTGTAATTATTTGTGATTTCTTGTCACAAAATCCTCCATTTCCTCCGGCTCAGGGCCCCCTTTTTCCCGGAAATCCGGCGAAATCCCTTGACGAGGGGCCCTCCTTTCGCTATAATAGTTACAAATTAGTAACATTTATTACGATTTCGTACAGATGCCCGTCCTGATATGAGGTAACGATATGATGAGACAACGATTGCTTGCCGGGCTCCTGGCCCTGGTCCTCCTCACCGGTCTGACCACCCCCGCGTCGGCGGCGGGGCTCCCTTTCCGGGATGTGCCCGCCGGCAGTTGGTTCTATGCCTCGGTGGCCGACCTCTACAACAGGAAGCTGGTCAGCGGCTACGACGCCTACACCTTCCTCCCCGACGGCACCGTCACCCTGGGGGAGGCCCTGAAGCTCATTCTCCTGGCGTCGGGCTACGGGGCCCAGAGCCCGGTGGACGGCCACTGGGCCAGCGGCTACTTCAAGCTGGCCAAGAACAAGGGGCTCCTGCCTGCCGGGCGGTTCAACACCCTGAACTCCACCATCAACCGCACCCAGATCGCGGAGCTGGCCTCCAAGGCCCTGGGTCTGAGCCGGACCAAGAGCATCCAGCCCTTTTCGGACTCGGCCAACAGCTACGCCCTCATCGCCTATGACAACGGCATTTTCCAGGGCCAGGTGGACGGGAACAAGCTCCTCTTCAAGCCCAACGACACCATTACCCGGGCGGAGATGAGTGCTGTGACCTGCCGGGTCCTCCAGAAGAAGGGGACGGGAACCGGAGGGACCGCCGCGTCCGCGGGGAAGACCGGCGGGACCTACATCCAGTTCGCGGGGACCAAGGTGTATGTCAACGAGGACATCCCCAAGAACCCCTACGACCCCAACCTGTTCAAGTTCAATGGCCACGGCTATCTGACCTATGACGACAAGACCTACACCTGCCGGGTGGGGGTGGACGTGTCCAAGTACCAGGGGACCATCGACTGGGCCAAGGTGAAGGCCTCCGGGGTGGACTTCGCCATCCTCCGGCTGGGCTACCGGGGCTACGGCACCGGGGCCCTGGCCCTGGACTCCACCTTCTACACCAACCTGAAGAACGCCCAGGCGGCGGGGGTCCAGGTGGGGGTGTACTTCTTCTCCCAGGCCATCACCCCGGCAGAGGCAGTGGAGGAGGCGGATTTCTGCGTCAACGCCCTGAAGGGGTATCAGATCACCTACCCCATCGTCTATGACTGGGAGCCCTACGCCGAGAGCGTGGGGGCCCGGACCAACGGCCTGGACGGCGCCACCCTGACAGCCTGCACCAAGGCCTTCCTGGACCGAGTGAAGGCCTGGGGATACACGCCCATGGTCTACTCCAACCCCACGTATTTCTATCTCCATCTGGACATGAACCAGCTCACGGGGTATCAGATCTGGCTGGCCCATTATGTATCCATGACGAATTTCTACTATCAGTACAACATCTGGCAGTACGCCTACTCCGGGTCGGTACCCGGGATCAGCGGGAATGTGGATCTGAATATTCAGCTTGTGAAGAAATGAGCAAAGGACCTCCGCGGCAGCGGGGGTCCTTTCTTTCGGCTGTGGTGAATACGGAAGTATGATGCTCTGGGATATATCTGCCCAGAGAGACACGGCGTCAAGCTATGCTTTGTATTTTCTGATACTTGCACGCGGCGGCGTTGAAAACGGACGGAAAATCTGGTAGGATAGACCCGTCAGCGGGCGGCGGCCAGGGCCACGGCGCCGCCGCCGGTGTGGCAGCAGATGCTCAGCGGCAGGGGCCAAAGCTCCACTGCACGGTCCGGGAAAGCGGCGCGGACTTCCTCCGCCCAGGCTGCGCCCAGAGCCGGGTCCCCGGAGTAGACGGCGAACAGTGCGGTCTCCTCGCCGGACAGAGGACCGGCCAGGTCGGCCTCCATGGTCCGGAGCATGGTCTCCTTGGCGTGCCGGAGCCCTCGGGTCTTGCGAAAGGCGTCCAGCTTGCCGCCGTCGATCCGCAGCACCGGCTTGATGTGGAGGATGGAGGCCATGGCCGCCGCTGCAGGGGTCACCCGTCCGCCGCGCTTCAGGGGCTCCAGGGTGTCCAGGGCGATGTAGATGGAGGCCTCCTGGCGGCGGGCCTCCAGCCGGGCGGCGATCTCCTCCGCCGGGACTCCCTCCTCTGCCAGCCGACGGGCCACCCGCACCGATTGGAGCAGGGTCACGGAGATTCGCCGCAGGTCGGGAACCAGTACCCGGCCGCTGTAGTCACCGGCCAGGGTCCGGGCGGTCTCCCAGCTCCCGCTCAGCCCCGAGGACATGGGCAGGTGGATGACGTGCTCGTGGTCCTCCAGCAGACGGTCCCAGAGGGCGGTGACGTCTCCCGGCGCGGGCTGAGAGGTTGACACCGCCGACCCGGCGGCCAGGGCTTCGAACAGGTCCGGCCCCGGCCGGTCCTCCTGGTAGAGGGTCCCGTCGATGGAGTAGGGCATGGGCAGAAGCCAGACGCCCAGGTCTGCGGCCTGGGCGGCGTTGAGGCCGCTGTTGGTGTCGGTGACGATGGCGGTGGTTTGCATGGAGTGGACCTTCTTTCTCTTTTTGCGGCAATCAGCTATTGCTGCGGGGGATGGAGTGACTTTAGAATGCGATTCTAAATTGGATATTACCACAGAATTCCTCTGATGGCAAGGGGAAATTGCCTGCGGGCGGATGCCGCGAAATCAATCGGAAGGATCAACGAGGTGATGCTCTGTGAAGCGCGTTTCCTATCAGCGGTCCAAGGAGACCAAGCGAAAGCTCCTGGACGCCGTTATTGCCCTGGCCCGGCGGCAGTCCTACGAGACCATCACGGTTCAGGCTATCTGCCGGGAGGCAGGGGTGTCCGTGGGGTCCTTTTACCACCAGTTCGGCTCCAAGGACGAGCTGGTCCTGGCAGCCTGCGAGAAGGTGGACGGTCTGCTCACCGATGAGATGGCCCAGTCTCTGGACAGCCTGCCTCCCCTGGAGGCCATAGACGCCCTGATCCGGCGGTACGTGGCCTTCATCCGAGACCTGGGGCCGATGCTGGGAGAGTATTACCGGGTGCTGCTGGAGCATCCCAACCGCGTTTTCCGGGACGGGACCCAGCGGTTCGGACGGGAATTCCGGGCGCTGCTGGAGCGGGCCATTTCGGCGGGGGACCTGGTCACGGACCAGGAGGCCGAGGCCCTCACCGAGGTGGGCCTGCGGCTGCTGAGAGGGACCTTTATGGACTGGCTGATCCGGGGCTGCACCTTCGATCTGGAGGCGGCCTACACCCGGGGCTTCAACGCCTTTTTGCGGTATGCCCGGGGATGAGGCCGGCAGTTCCTGCGGGAGCAGGCGGGGACCGAGCCCATTACCTCCAGGTGCAGGAGCTCATCCGGCAGGACGCTGTCGAACGCTTTGTAAGAGCATGCAGCGGTACGATCAAGCCCGACGATCCTTTGTCAAACTGCAAGGTCATACCCGCTGTTAATGATTAAGGTTATGTTTTTGAACAAAGAAAAAAGGAACGGCAATGGTGCCGTTCCTTTTCGGTGGTGGAGATAAGCGGGATCGAACCGCCGAGGGCTGACGCCCCCGGCGGCTCCGCTGACGGATTTGAATTGTCAAGAGGTCAGCGGTTTGATGTGCTGTTTTTGAGCAAAGAAAAAGGAACGGCGATACTGCCGTTCCTTCTCGTGGTGGAGATAGCGGGATCGAACCGCTGACCTCTTGAATGCCATAGTAGGCCGAGCCTGTTTCTCACGAAATGGACTTCAAAAAATCCAGCAATATCAACGGTTTCAGGTCATAAGGAAGTAATTTCTTATGTAGGGAACGGTGTAATCTTCGTCATGGAGATTACACCGCTTTTCTATTTTCATGCGCCGATGCCGTTCTCCTGGATCTCAGCAATCAACGAGGACAGGTCCTCTTCGGTGGGCAGGTCGATCATCCCTACGGCGGTGAAATAAACATCGACCTTGACCCGGACATGAACGCTGGAACGGTCGCTGTTGTGAATCTCGATGCGCTGGATCAGGGTGTTGACCAACTCCGGCGTCAGTTCACGAATTTCGGTGAACTCCCGGAGTCCTATCAGCAGCATACGCAGGTCCACCCGCTCCTTCTCCATTTCATGGAGGCGGCGTTCGTTTTCAGCTACCGAAACCATCAGGTCATGCTGTTCCTTTTCATAGCCGGCAGACATGCGCTCATATCGATCGTCTGAAATGCGGCCAATGATATTGTCCTCATAAATCCGGGAGATCAGCCGGTCCAGTTCATCAATGCGACGTCTTCCAGCTTCAATGCTCAACTGAAGTTCCTTCATCTCCCGTTTCCTGTCGGCTGTACTGGTTTTTGCTACCAAATACAGAAAAACCGATTCATAACACCGGACGAAGTCGGCCAGCCCGCCAATG
>Ga0256405_10007428_pt1 | contig 16525 bp, 12 predicted proteins | sample RumenRJG_02DNA_FD_189096 | JGI IMG/M metagenome (GOLD analysis project Ga0256405, IMG submission 189096) | Bovine rumen microbial communities from Lethbridge, Alberta, Canada - RJG_02 | ecosystem: Host-associated > Mammals > Digestive system > Stomach > Rumen | place: Canada: Alberta...
GCTTTGTTTTGAACTCCGGCTGCACGACTGGTCAAAAATTCTCATTTTGAAATTTTGTGGACACAGTATTTTTTGCTTGCGGCGATATTTAATGTACACAATTCAAAACAATGTCTATTATTTTGTGGTGTTCTGTTCTCTTGCAGAAATTGATCTGGTAAAACAGCTTGAAAGTGGTCACGAAAACAGAGTTCCTGCAAAATGTGGACCCCATTTTTCCTGAAATGTGTGTCCACAAAAAGCGGAATTGCCCGAATCGTGACCACTGCCTGATCTTTCTTCTATATTTTCAACTGTTCGGCACCCCGGACCCGGGCTTTTCGCAGCCCTGGTTTTCGGGGTGCCGGATCATTACCTGTATTCAGCAGACTTCCGGGCCGGTACTCCGGCTTGTCAGCAGACTTCCGCGCCGGCGGCGATGGTCTCGTCCATGGTCGTCATGAGGCAGAGCTTTCCGGTCTCGTCCAGGGCGCTGAGCAGCATGCCCTGGGACTCTTCGCCGGCGATCTTCCGCGGCGCCAGGTTCACGATGGCCATGACGCGCTTTCCGACCAGCTTCTCCGGCTCCGGATAGAACTTCTTGATGCCGGACAGGATCTGGATTTCGGAGGCGCCGCACTTCAGGCGGAACTTCAGAAGCTTTTTGGACTTCGGGAGCGCCTCGCAGGAGAGGACTTCACAGACGCGGAACTCGCACTTCTCAAAAGCATCGAAATCCACGATGGGCTTGGCGGGGACGGTCACCTGCTCCCCGGCTGCTTCCTCCGCTGCGCCGGCAGCATCAGCCGCGCCCTCTTTCTTCGCAGCACCGGGTGCAGCCGCGGAGGCTTCGGTCTTCGCCGCCGCTGCCGCCGCTGCTTCCGCCTCGGCGTTCAGCTTCTTCTCCACTTCCTTCGGGTCCAGGCGGGCAAAGAGGATCTCCGCCTTCTCCGCCACCTTGTTTCCGGAGGCGTACAGGCCGAAGCGGTCCATCTCCTCCAGGGCGCGCTTTTCGGTATTCAGCTCCTTCAGGATCTTCTCCGAAGTCTCGGGCATGAAACTGAACAGGAGGGACGCGCCGATGGTGATGGCCTCAGTCAGGTTGTAAAGCACCTGGTTCAGGCGGTCCTTTTTTGTCTCATCCTTCGCGAGGGTCCAGGGCGCCGTCTCGTCGATGTACTTGTTGCAGCGCTTGAAGATGTTCCAGAGCTCGGTGACGGCATCCGCCACGCGGAGCACGTCCATCTTCGCCCGGACCTTCTGGACGCCCGCTAAAACGGTGTTCTTAAGATCCGCGTCAAGGGCCGCGTCTTCTTCGGAAAGGACGGTCTCCGGATAAGACACGATGCCGCCGAAGTACTTGTTGGACATGGCGATGGTGCGGCTCACCAGATTTCCAAGAATATTCGCAAGGTCGGAGTTGTAGCGCTCCACCATGAGATCCCAGCTGATCACGCCGTCGTTCTCAAAGGGCATCTCGTGGATGCAGAAGTAGCGGACCGGATCCACGCCGAAGAAATCGGCCAGATCGTCCGCGTAAAGGACGTTTCCTTTGGACTTGGACATCTTGCCGTTCTCCTGCAGGAGCCACGGATGACCGAAGACCTGCTTCGGCAGCGGAGCGCCCAGGGCCATCAGGAAGATGGGCCAGTAGATGGTGTGGAAGCGGACGATGTCCTTGCCGATAAGGTGCAGGTCCGCCGGCCAGTACTTCTTGTAGAGCGGGCCGTGGTTTCCGTCAGCGTCGAACTCCACGCCGGTGGCGTAGTTTGAAAGAGCGTCCAGCCACACGTAGATGACGTGGCGGTCGTCAAAGGTCACCGGGATGCCCCACTTGAAGCTGGTCCTGGAGACGCAGAGATCCTGCAGGCCGGGCTTCAGGAAGTTGTTTACCATCTCGTTCTTTCTGGAGACGGGCTGGATGAACTCCGGATGGTCCTCGATGTGCTTCATCAGGCGGTCCGCATACTTGCTCATTCTGAAGAAGTACGCTTCCTCCTTCGCCGGCTGCACCTCGCGGCCGCAGTCCGGGCACTTGCCGTCCACCAGCTGGGACTGAGTCCAGAAGCTTTCGCAGGGCGTGCAGTACAGGCCTTCGTATTCACCCTTGTAGATATCGCCCTGCTCGTACATCTTTTTGAACATCTTCTGGACCTGCTTCTCGTGGTCCTCGTCCGTGGTGCGGATAAAGCGGTCATAGGAGGTGTTCATCAGGTCCCAGATCCTCTTGATCTCCGCGGAGGCCTTGTCCACATACTCCTTTGGGGAGATGCCGGCGTCCTTCGCCTTCAGCTCGATCTTCTGGCCGTGCTCGTCTGTGCCGGTCTGGAAGCGGACGTCGAAGCCTTCTTCTCTTTTGAAGCGGGCGATGGCGTCAGCAAGAATGATCTCATAGGTATTGCCGATGTGCGGCTTTCCCGACGCGTAAGCGATCGCGGTGGTGATATAGTACGGTTTCTTTGTACATTCCTGACACATGATGTATTCCCTCCTGTTGTCTTTCTCCCGCCCTGAGGGGGGAGGGTGATTCTTATAAGTCTGTTTACAGCAGCGCCTGGTAGATGTCCCGTCTGCTGACGCCGCGGTCTTTTGCCGCGTTCCGCATGGCTTCCTTCCGGTCCATGCCCTGCTTTTCATACATAGCCACGTGATCCGCCACGGTCATGGATTCCCAGCGGGCCGCCTCTTCCCGGCGGTTCTCTTCGGGATCCCTTCCTTCGATGACCAGGACGTATTCGCCGCGGATCAGCTCCGCGCCGCCCGGGGCCTCATAAAGAGCCACTGCTTCCCCGAGGGTGCTGCGCCGCACTTCCTCGTGGATCTTGGTCAGCTCCCGCACCAGGGAGATCCTGCGTTCCTCTCCGAGACAGTCCCGGAGCTCTTTCAGGGTCTTCAGAAGACGGTGGGGCGCCTCATAGAGGACGATGGTCCGCATCTCCCGCTGCAGTTCCTGCAGCACAGCGGCCCGCTCTCCCTTTTCTGCGGGGAGAAACGCCTCAAAGGCAAAGCGCCTTGTGGGAAGTCCCGAGATCGCCAGGGCGCTGACGCAGGCGCAGGCCCCCGGGACGATGGTCACCTCGGTGCCTGTCTCGTAGGCGACCCGCACCAGGACCTCACCGGGATCCGAGATGGCCGGCATGCCGGCGTCCGTCACCACGGCGATGTTCTTCCCCGCCTGGGCCTCCCGGACCAGCTCGTAGGCTTTCTCCGTTTTATTATACTCGTGATAGCTGGTCAGCGGTTTTTTTATCTCAAAATGATTCAGGAGACGGACCGTGTTGCGGGTATCCTCCGCAGCGATGAGATCCGCCGCCCGCAGGACCTCCAGCGCCCGGGCGCTGATATCGCCCAGGTTGCCGATGGGCGTCGCCACGAGCCACAGTTTTCCTGCCATGATCTCTCCTTCCGGGCGGACTGCTCTGTCCGCGCTCTTCCATCCGCATCTGCATGAATGCTACTGCGGCGATGGTCAGTACCCATAAATATCCCGGATCTCCGGCATGTACTCTCCGTCCTTCCGGAAAACCACCAGCGGCGCCTCCACCTTCAGGAAGCTTCCGCCGCCCTTGACCGCCTCCACCAGCACCATGTTGGCTTCCCGGTCCAGGAACGGGTGCACGAATTTCAGCCTTTTCGGTTCCAGATGATACTGCCGGAAGCGAGCGAACAGCTCAGAAAGGCGGTTCGGCCGGTGGACCCAGGCGGTCCTTCCGCCGTTCTTAAGGAGCCGCGCCGTCTCCCGGACCGCATCCTCCAGAGTGCAGGTCACTTCGTGCCGCGCCAGAGCTTTCACATCCTCCGGGTTCACGATGCCGCTGCCCGCTGCCATATACGGCGGATTGCAGGTCACCACATCCCGGCTTTCCCGTTCTCCCGCAGCGCCGGCCTCCCGCAGGTCGCCGCAGATGATCCGTACACGCTCTTCCAGTCCGTTCATCTTTACGCTGCGCCGGGCCATGTCAGCCATCTCCGGCTGGATCTCGATCCCGTCAATCTCCGAAGCCTCTGTCTTCGCGCTTAGAAGAAGGGGGATGATGCCGGTGCCGGTACAGAGGTCTGTGACCTTTTCCCCGCGTTTTACCGTGACAAAGCCGGAAAGCAGCACGGCGTCCATTCCGAAACAGAACCTGTCCGGATCCTGCAGGATCCGCAGACCGCTTCTCTGCAGGTCATCGATCCGTTCCACCGCTTCCGCCTTCCGGTGCGTTGTCCCTGGGCGCGCCGTTTCCGCCGCGTCCGGGTCTGCGCCGTCTCCTGTGATGCGGCTTCTGCTCATCCCCGGGGGTACCGTCCCTTTTTTCCTCCGGTGCGGCGGTGTTCTTTCCGCCCCGGTTCTCCTCGCGGTCTCCCGCTGCCGCGGGAGCGCCTTCCTCCGGAGCGCGCCGCGGTCTTCTTCTGGACCTGCGGCCGCCGGTCTTTCCGTCCTCCGGGACCTCTGCCCCGGCGGTCTCGGGTGCCGCGGCTTCAGCCGCCGCTGCCGGATCCCTCTGGAACTTCTGGTTCTTCTGTTCTTTCTGCTCTTTCTGCTCTCTCTGTTCTTTCTGCTCTTTTTCTTTTAACTGCTCCCGCTCTCTCGCCTCCTGAAGGGCTGCCTCGCGCTTCGCCATGGCGTCCTTCTTCATCTGGCTCGGCTGGCCTTTCTTCCGGTGGGCAATAAACACGGTCTCGGAAGCGGGCACGTCCCGCATCTCCCGCTCGTCATCGTCCAGGATCACAAATACGCGGACTGTCTGCCGGATCACGTTCACTTCCACGATCTCGCCCTGCCGTCCATCCGCAAGCTCCACCAGGTCGCCCTTCTTCGGAAGCTGGGCGTTCAGGTAGGCATAGGTATCTGCCTCATTCTTCAGGCAGCACATCAGACGTCCGCAGACGCCGCTGATCTTCTGGGGATTCAGGGAAAGATTCTGTTCCTTCGCCATTTTGATGGAGACCGGGACAAAATCCGGCAGCCAGGAGTGACAGCACAGCGGGCGCCCGCAGGGGCCCATGCCGCCGATGATCCTGGTCTCGTCCCGGACACCCACCTGACGGAGCTCGATCCGCATGTGGAAGATCGCCGCCAGGTCCTTCACCAGGTCGCGGAAATCCACTCTTCCGTCCGCAGTGAAGAAAAACAGGAGCTTACTGTCATCGAACGTATACTCCGCCCCGATGACCTTCATGTCCAGCTTCCGCTCATCCACCTTTCTCCGGCAGATCATCAGGGCATCCTTTTCCCTGTCCTTGTTGTCCCGGACCTTCTGTTCATCCTCCGCGGTCGCCCTGCGGATGATCTTTTTTCTCTCGGGGTCTTCTTCCGGCGCGTTGTCCGGGTGGTTCCCGAGGACCACTGTCCCGTATTCATATCCTTTTGCCGTTTCCGCGATGACGTGGTCTCCCCGCCGGAAGACAAGATCTCCCGGATCAAAGGAATAGATCTTTCCGACCTCGCGGAACCGGACTCCGACTACTGTCGCCATTCCAAAATTTCCTTTCTGTTGTCACGTCCTGCTCTCCCGGATCTCCTCCAGGAGCATTTCCAGCGCAAGCTCCCCGCTGACGTTCGCTTTCAGACGGTCTTCCGTCCGTTCCAGCTCGTCGAGGATGCGGCCCGCGCCGCGCAGAGAGATCTCTCCCGCGGCCCTTGAAAGACCTTCCGCCTGTCCGGAAAAGATCAGGTTTTTTGCTCTTCTGTCCTTTTTCAGCACCAGGAGGTCCCGGCAGTACATCCGGACAAAGGAAATAAATTCCTCCATGCCGGGGTCCGCCTCCCGGACCGCTGCCGCTGCCTCCAGCATCGTGCTCACGCTCCCGCCGGGAAGCTGTTCCATCGTCTTCCTGTACAGCCCGCAGCGCTGCCGGAATTCCTCTGACTTCGCCATGCCGACAGCCTTCCCGGGCACGCCCCTGGCAAAGCTCACCGCCAGCTCCGCGTCCTCTTCGCTGATGTCCCCGAGGCTTCGCAGCGCGTTCCGGATCACCTGATCCGGCACCGGGCGCATCTTCAGTTTCACGCAGCGGCTCCGGATCGTTTCCAGCAGAGCCTCCTCACTTTCCGTCAGGAGAAGGACCACCACATACTCCGGCGGTTCCTCTATGGTCTTCAGGAGGGCATTCTGCGCCTGGGGCGTCATTTTTTCCGCTTCCGGAACGATAAAGACGCGCTTCTTTCCGGAAAAGGGGCGGATCACCGCCTCCGCGCAGATCTGCTCACGCACTTCATCCACGCTGATGCTGTTCGGCTTTTCGTGGGTGACGCGGATCAGATCAGGATGTGTGTCCGCACTGACCTGCCTGCAGGCATGGCAGACGCCGCAGGGGTGAAGATGGTCTCTTTCGCAGAGCAGCATGGCGGCAAACGCATCCGCCAGGGCGCCCTTCCCCATTCCGGCTTCCCCTGTCAGCATATAAGCATGAGAAACACGGTCAGAAGCCACCGCTGCCGTAAAATGCTGCTTGACGGTGTCCTGGCCGAGGATGTCTGAAAAATTATACATAGTGTATCACATCTTCCGCGATTCGGGCAAGGCAGTCCGGGAGTGCATCGTTCTGATAGCGCTTCCGGATCCCGGCCTCCTTCAGCTTTTCTTCGCTGAAATCCTGCTGATCCGCGAGGAAGCGGCGGCAGAGCTCTGCGTAATTCGGTGTCTTCTGCTGTTTTTCCCGGTCCAGGGCGCGCTGCAGCCGGATCCCGTCGTCGACCTCGATATACACCGGCAGCATGCGCTCCTCGCCGTAATAATCCCGCAGCTTCAGGTATGATTCCAGGGTCCCGATCCCAAGACTCACGCTTTCCTTTTCCGAAGAAGGTTCCTCCCAGTCCACAGTAGCGTAAGTCCAGGGGCCCGCGACGGTCTCGTAGACCCGCTTCTCCACCAGTTTCCCGCTCTTTTCAAAGGTATCCAGCTGTTCCTCCGTCACGAAACGGTATTCCTCCCCGTCCCGCTCCCCGTCCCGCCGCGGTCTGGTAGTGCAGGGGATCAGGCGCCGGAATCCGGGAAAGCGCTTCAGAAGTTCCCGGTAGACGGTGTCCTTCCCGGAAGCGCTTTTTCCCATCAGATAAACGATCTTTTTCATAACATTTTCCTTCTGGTCACGGACCGCCGGGGACCGGCCCGACAGTCTCTGACCTGGGCCCTGGCGCAGCGACTGTTTCCGGCGCTGTGGTCTCGATGGTTCCGGGGCCCGGCACCGGGGGAACGGTCTCCTCCGCGGGCAGCGCGGGTGATGTCTCCGCTGCAGATGGCTTTGGAGCGGCTGTCTCCGCCGCGGAAGACTTCGGAGCGATTGTCTCCGCCGGCAGAGTCTCCGGCGCCTCGATCACACCGTCTGTGAGTTCCTCTTCCTCAGAACGGGATGAGGATCTTGTCTCTTCTTCTGTGATGCCCACGTCTTCCGGACTGACAGTACGGGCGGCTTCTTCCACCATTTCGTCCTCCGAGAGCTCCGCGGCGCTTTCCCCTGTTCCGCCGGGGACTGCTTCCACAGTGGAGTCCTCAGGTCTGGTCCCGCTCTCCTCTTCGGAGACAGAGGCCGCGCTGTCGCCGCTGCCGAGAGAGGACCTGTTTCCAAGATCCAGCTCGATCGTCTTCGAATCCAGCGTCCGGACAGTGCCGTCGGAAGCCGCTGTCCCGCTTGTCTCGTTCAGATAGCAGAACGCCTTGCCGTCACTGGTCCAGACAGGAAGGATCTGGTCATTTCCGGAATCAAAGCTTCCCTTCCTGGCTGCGGAATCCTCCAGGACATAGGCTTTCTTTCCCGTGATGATGCCGAGCTTTCCGTACACAGAGCCGGAAGCGCCCGGGCGGTAATCCATCAGAATCGCATTCTCCTCCGGGAACTGGTACATGCTGCGGACACGTCCCTGGAAGGTGCCGCTTACCGGTTCCGCTCCTCCTTCATAGACGTCGACGCTCCAGATCTGGCTGACAGGATCATCGCCCCCCTGCAGCAGGACGCTGTAATACAGCGTGTTTCCGATCACGCCCACGCAGTCCACCGCTTCTCCCTGCTGGAGATAGGTGCTGCCGTCTCCCAGAAGAACAGCGTTGCTGTGGCCCGCGTCCGCTGTCCGGAAGCTGTAGGAACCGATCTTCGGCGTATCCGGCCGGACATTTTTCACCAGACCGTCCTCCAGCCGGTAGATCCGGCTGTTGATGGTCTCATAGCCTCCGACGCCCTCCACGTTCCTGCCGTAGCTGTCCTTCAGGTACCAGCCTCCGTCTTCGGCCTCCACGGTGTAGCCTTCACCTACCGCAACGGCCTCCGTCTCCTTCGCGAAGCGGCGCACCTCATTGTTGACGCAGTACCAGACACCGTGCTCCTGCACGGTATAGCCTGTGACGTGGTCGGCGATCATCTCTGTCTCATCCGACTCCATCTTCATGCGGAGCAGGACCGGAAGACCGCCTTCCGTGCCGTCGCTGTACAGATAATAGATCCACCCTCCGTCAAGAATGATGGAATCGTTCACGATATAAACTGCTTCTTCCTCCCGGCCGTACTCCTTCATCTGCACCGAAAGGACTGTTTCATTCTGTTCCCTGCCGTAGCTGCGGCTGATGATCTTCAGGGCGCCGTCATCATCAAACACAAAATTCTGGTTCCCGAACTGCCTGGATCCCGTGGCGGCGTAGCCGTTTTCATCCATGTAGTAAAGAGAGTCTCCGTCCTCCAGGAAGCTGCTCTCCCGGAAGCTTCCGTCGGCGTCCCGGTAACGCCGTCCTTCTCTGGTCTCGTTCCAGCCGTAAAGGATCTCCGGCTCTTCATTCTCTCCTTCGGCATCCACCTGGATCGCCTGCTGTGTCGGGGTGTTTCCTTCCGTCGGCCGGAGCGTCTCCGCACTTTTCCTGACGGGCTGCAGCAGAAATACCGCCGCCGCTGCCGCGACGCCGAGGCCCACCAGGGAAAACAGGAGCCGGAGCACCGCCACAGGCATACTGCCGGCGCGCTTTTTCCCGGTGATCTCCTCGGGGAGCGACAGAAGCTCCAGTTCTTCCTCGATCCGGAGCAGCGCCGAAGTTGCTTTCTCATCCGGCACTTTTACCGGCTCCCGGTCCGTCTCCGCCGCAAACTCTTCGATCACCACGCCCTGTTTCCTGGCCTCTTCCTTCAGGAGGACCCGGATCCAGGGGCGTATGATCCCGGCTTCCGGGATACTTTCTCTCCGCTCCCAGATCTGCTTGTACACCTCGCGGAAGATGCTCCACACCTTTTCTTCGTCACTTACCGTGACGCGGATATCCGCCAGGGTATTGCGGCAGGTCAGAAGATACAGATCTTCAAATCCCGGGACTTCTCCATTCCGGGTCTGCAGGACCGCTATGGAAAGCGGCCGGTTCAGCTGGGTATTCAATCCGTCCTCCTTGCTGACAGTTATTTCTCAGTAAACGCTTCCTCATTATATCATAACGGAGACCATAGTACACTCAATTGGACAGGCTCCGCAAACTGTGTTACGATTGGATCAAGGCGGAAAGGAGACTTATATGGCACATTTTTATTTTGTGAGACACGGGGAGACCGAATGGAACAAGGCGGACCGGATCTGCGGCATTTCAGAGAGCCCCCTGACGGAACTCGGGCGGCAGCAGGCGGCGGAAACCGGCGAATACATCAAAGCCCAGGGGTTCAGGATCGATGAGATCCTTCATTCCCCTCTGGGACGCGCCAAAGAGACCGCATCCATCATCTCCGGGATCACCGGCATTCCCATGCGGGAGGAGAAGAGGATCCGGGAGCACAATTTCGGCAAGTTCGAGGGAACCAGCCCGAAGGACGCGCCGGACTTCATTCTTGCAAAGCAGAATTTCGCAAATGATTTTGAGGGCGGGGAGTCCCTGTTCCGCGTGGCCCAGCGGGTCTACAATGTGCTTGACGAGATCATGGCGGACGAGACCCGGGTGTATCTTCTTGTGGCCCATGGCGGCATCTTCCGCTTTATCCGCTCCTATTTCGAGAATCTGACCAACGAAGAATTTGCCCGCTCCCTGATTGCGAACTGCAAAGTGCTGCGGATGGGAGATCCCGCTCCGGACAAGCCGCTGGAGCACTCCCTCACCTGGGAAGTGACGGACGAGATGACTGCGAAGCGCATCGGCAGCGCCGGCTCAAAGATCCTCTCCACTCCGAACATGGTGGCGCTGATGGAAGCCTGCGCTCTGGAACTCGCGAAAGAATACCTCAGCGAGGGACAGACCACGGTGGGTGCGGAGGTCAGCTGCCGTCACCTGGCACCGACGCCGGTGGGCATGAAAGTGACCGCCACCGCAAAGCTTAAGAAGACCGAAGGGCGGAAGATGTGGTTCGATATTGAAGTTCACGACGAGAAGGGACTCTGCGGAAAGGGCTCCCACCTGAGAGTCAAGGTGAACTCAAAGGCAATGAAGGATAAGGGCGCCGCGAAGGCGAAGGCCTGAGAAAGGACAGATATATGAGCACAGTAAAGATCGCACCCGGAAAAGGCGGAGACCGCTATGTACCCTACGCTGCGCGGACGGGCAATGAGTCGGTGGTCTATTTCACCAGGGATCTCTCCCCGGAAGGACTTTTAAAGATCTATGACAAGATCAGCGCAAACCTTACCGGCCGCGTGGGCATCAAGCTCCACACCGGCGAACCCAAGGGACCGAACATCATCCCCCGCCCCTGGGTGAAGGAGCTGATCGCGAAGCGTCTCCCGGAGGCTTCCATCATCGAGACCAACACCTACTACGACGGCGACCGCTACACCACGGAAGACCACAGGAAGACTCTGGAAGTGAACGGCTGGACCTTCGCCCCGGTGGACATCCTGGACGAGGACGGCACCGCGCTTCTGCCGGTGAAAGGCGGAAAGTGGTTCACGGAGATGTCCGTGGGCAAAAATCTGCTGAACTACGACTCCATGCTGGCCCTGACCCATTTCAAGGGTCACGTGCAGGGCGGCTTCGGCGGCTCCAACAAGAACATCGGCATCGGCTGTGCGGACGGCCGCATCGGCAAGGCATGGATCCACACCACCCCGGGCCAGCCGAACCAGTGGGATATCGCGAAGGAGGAGTTCATGGAGCGCATCACAGAATCCACCAAGGCTTCCATTGACTTCTTCGGAAAGAACGTCGCCTACATCAACGTTCTGCGGAACATGTCGGTCTCCTGCGACTGTGAAGGCGTCGCGGCGCAGCCCGTGGTGACGCCGAACATCGGCATCACCGCTTCCCTGGACATCCTGGCTGTTGACCAGGCTTCCATGGATCTGGTCTACGCCCTGCCGGACAAGGACCACAAGGATCTGCTGCAGCGCATCGAGTCCAGGCACGGCCTCAGGCAGCTCACCTACATGAAGGAGATGGGCATGGGCAACGACCGCTATGTGCTGATCGACCTGGACAACGGCGAAGTCCGCATCCAGCCGAAGGACGCGGTGAAGGATGTGAAGCCCTTCGAGGGATAAGTTTTAAAAGGAGACAGGGGACAGTTCTCTGTCTCCTTTTTTTATGGAGGACGAACCGTCCCCTGACTCCTTTATTATGTCCGTCAGATCTTCTTTCCCTTCAGGATCACTGCGCGGATGTTCAGATCTTTATCGGCGAGGATGATGTCGGCGAAGGCGCCGGCAGAAAGGGTGCCGTAGTCTCCGTATACGCCCAGGGCCCGGGCAGGGTTCTCCGAGGCTGCCCGCACAGCGTACGGAAGGGGAATGCCCATTTCCAGCACGGCGCAGCGGAGGCAGTCATAGAGTGTGGCGACGCTGCCCGCCAGAGTCTCCGGGTGATCCGTGAGGACCGCCTTCTTTTTTTTGCTGCCGGAAACACCCGCCGGCTCTTCCAGTACGGTCACTGCCTGGCCGCCCAGTTCGTACTGTCCTGCCGGCAGACCGCAGGCCCGCATGCTGTCGGAGATCAGGATCATATTTCCCGGGCCGAAATTCCGGAAGGTGAAGCGGACCATGGCGGGATGTACGTGGATCCCGTCGGCGATCAGCTCCGCGGAGACTCCGGCGTTCTGATCCTGCGATGCAGCGGCGCCGGCATTCATATCCAGGGCCGCGATCACAGGTCCCGGCGCGCGGTGGTGGATGCCCGGCATGGCATTATAAAGATGCGTGAGCTGCCGCGCTCCGGCCCGGAAAGCCTCCACTGCAGTATCATAATCCGCGGCAGTGTGGGCGACGCTGATCCGGACTTCCTCTGAAAGCTCCAGGATCATCTCCAGGTTGCCGGGCTCCTCCGGAGCCGTGTCCAGGACGCGGATCATACCGCCGCACCGTTCCTGGATCTCACGGAAAAATGCCGTATCTCCCCGGCGGATATACTTCGGATCCTGGGCGCCTGCCTTCAGGGGACTTAAGAAGGGCCCCTCCAGGCGGACTCCCAGAAGGGACGCGGCAGGCAGCTCCTCCGGAGCGCCGGTTTCGGTTCCGGTTTCGGTTCCGGTTCCGGAAGCCGCAGTTTCCACTGTCCTTCCATACTCCGCCGCGGCATCCAGGATCTCCTTCAGCTTTTCCTCCCCACAGGTCATCGCCGCAGGACAGAAAGCCGTTATTCCGTTCTGCGCTTCAAATTCCGCGATGCGGCGGATGGAAGCCGGATCAGCGTCAAACAGGTCAAAGCCCGCCGCGCCGTGGAGGTGAATATCCACCAGCCCGGGCAGGGCGTACAGCCCTTCCGCGTCGATCCCCTCTTCCGCTGCCGCGTCACGGTTTTCTTCCTCCGGCGCTTCCGGACTCCCGGTGATCCGGTCTGCTTCGCTCCCGTCGATACGATCCCCCGCTATGCGCAGATCCCTTTTTTCAAAACGATGGTTCTCCGTATATACAAGCGCGTTTCTGATCAGCATACGCTGCCTCCCGTTCTTCCCGCTGTTCTGTGAGCAAGCTCCCCGGGCAGGTCCCGCCCATTTTTCCGGGGTGCAGAATAATTACAGTTTACCACACTCCATCGTGACTCTCTCTGATTTTTATTCTATACTGAAAATGTCTGTTTTTTTCATTAATACGGAGGCGCCAGATCCATGAATTACTACGATGAATACCGCGGAAAGCTCCGCACACCGGAAGAAGCTGTCAAGGTCGTAAAAAGCGGGGACTGGGTGGACCTCTCCCCCAATATCACCTTTCCTGTCCTGCTGGAGGCGGCACTGGCAAAGCGGCATGACGAGCTTTTCGATGTGAAGATCCGAAGCAATCTCATATTCCACCGGTTAAAAACGGTGGAGAGCGATCCGGAGCGGAAACACTTTATCTACAACAGCTGGCACTGCTCCAACTACGAGCGCCAGCTCTGCGACCGGGGACTCTGCAACTTCATTCCCATGATCTTCCGGAACCTGGGGCCTTATTACCGTCATTTCCTGACAGTCAACGTCGCCATGGCCAGCGTCACTCCCATGGACTGCCACGGATACTTCAACCTGTCCGTGGGGACCGGCGTCACCCGGACCATCCTGGAAAAGGCGGACATCGTGATTCTGGAAGTCAACGAGCGTCTTCCACATATGCTGGGCGGATTTGACGAAATGATCCACATTTCTGAAGTGGATTATGTGGTCGAAGGGGAACATGAGGCGCTGATGCAGTTTCCCATGGAAGAGCCCACAGAGAGCGATCTCCGCATCGCGGACTACATTCTTCCCATGATCCCTTCCGGCGCCACACTGCAGCTGGGCATCGGCGGAATGCCGAACGTGATCGGCTCCCTCCTCGCGAAATCCGACCTCAAGGATCTCGGAATGCACACGGAGCTGTGCAGCGACGCTTATTATGAGCTTCACAAGGCCGGGAAACTGACCAACGCGAAGAAAAACTACTACCGCTGGAAGGGGCTGACCGGTCTCGCCTTCGGCTCCGGCGACTTCTACAAGTGGATCGACAACAATCCCACAGTCATCGCCGCGCCGCTGGAATACGTCAACTCCCCTGAGGTCATCGGCCGCATCGACAACATGATCTCCATCAACAACTGCATCGCAGTGGATCTCTACGGCCAGATCTCCGCGGAGAGCGCAGGGCTCCGGCAGATCAGCGGCACCGGCGGCCAGCTCGACTACCTGACAGGCGCCGCCATGTCCAGGGGCGGAAAAGCCTTTATCTGCATGAGCTCCACCTATCAGGACAAGCAGGGAAAGACGCACTCCAGGATCGTGCCTTTTTTCCAGGGAGACATCGTCACAGACCCCCGGAGCCAGGCATACTACCTGGTCACGGAATACGGCATCGTGAACCTGGTGGGCCGGACCTCCTGGGAGCGGGCGGAGATGCTGATCTCCATCGCCCACCCGGATTTCCGGGACGAGCTGATAAAAGCCGCGGAGCAGCAGAAGATCTGGATCTCCTCAAACAAGAGGTAACGGTAACTGACACCGGAAAAAACAAACTGTCGGAAAGAACCGGAAAAACTTTTTTATGGAACCTGATGGTCTTCTATGGGATCTGATCGTCAGAACTTCAGCGGGAGCTCGGGGAGCTTCAGCTGCACATCGGGCCTGAACAGCTCCGGAAGGTATCTGACGCCAAGGGCCGCCAGCTCCTTCAGGGTGCCAAGGAGAAAGCTTCTGATCTCCGGATCCAGGTCCTGCAGCGCCTTCACCACCGAGGGGATGTTGCTCTTCCAGTCGGTGCGGAGTTCTGTCAGGGATTTTGTGCCGTTGGTCTCCAGCAGAGAAAACAGGACGCCGAAAAACTTCTGCCGGTCCTTCTCTGACAGTTCCGCCAGCCACTGGTCCAGCGTGTGGTCCATAAATTCCGCTTTTTTGGTGAGACGCTCCTGGTCGCAGAAATCGCCGTCCTCTATCAGCCAGGTAAAGGGGTTGTGCTGCCAGATCGTGTTGACGAGCACATTGCTCTTCACGACGCGCAGGGCTTCCCGGTGGTCCAGCAGCAGTCCCACGATGGATGACTGGGGCAGCGTCTTCTCCAGCTTCGGGAGGAGCGAAAGATATTGCGCAGACTTCCACACCTTCTCTGGGAAACCCGGCCCGTCATGGGAGAAGACCCGCACGATCCTGTCCCGCAGCTCCTCTTCCGCGTTGGCCGCAGCGTAGACCGCCAGGTTCCCCCCTTTGGAGTGACCGCCGACGTACAGTCTGCCTTCCACACGGGACGCCGCTTCCTCCAGGTATTTCAGCGCTTCCTCCTGGGCCGGAATAGGGTAGCGGAAGCTCATGTTGAAATCTTCCTTCCAGCCCACCAGCGACATGTCCGTGCCGCGGTACGCAATGTAGGCACCGCCTCCGGGCAGAAGAAAAGTCATGGCAGCGAACTGCTTCTCCGCCGCCGGATCCGTGATCTCCGTGAAGCCGGTGATGCGCATGTCCCTGTAGCGCGGGTTCGCGGCCATCGCCGACAGAAGGAGGAGACTGTTCTCCGGATCCCAGGTCTCCCGGAACAGGACCGGGAAATGCTCCGCGTGGTACAGATCCGATAATTTAATACTTCCGTCCCATCCCCGGGCCTCCTCGTATTCTTCCGGAAGATACATGTAGGAGAGCCAGGACAGGATCAGGCTGTCGACCGAATAGAGCGGGCGCGTCCCGAACCTGTCCAGGACGCGCTGCGCAAAAGATACGATATTATTCATACAGTTAATGTGTGGTCAGAATCTGATTCCCGAAGCTGTTATTCGAAACTGATGCTGTCCAGGATCTTGTCGCCAAGGGTTCCCTCATCGATATCCACGCGGACGATGCCGATGGAGATGGCCAGTTCATCGTTCGCCTGTCCGATGTACTCGGTCCATTCGTAGCCGATGTTCTTGTAGGTGCGGCCCTGCATCTCCACGCCGCCGATGACTCTGGGCTCGATCTCCTTGTAGTTCTCAAACTTGTCCTTGTAGAAATCGAACTTCGCGATATCCTTATCCACCTTGAGCTGGATAAAGCCCACGCCGAAGGTCTTGGAAAGATCCTCGGTGTTGTAGATCTTGCCGGTGCCGTTCTTCACTTCCTGGCTCCATTCCTTCTCCGGGATCTGCACCTTTACATTCAGCGGGATGCCGCCGGAACCGAAGGTCTTAAGCTCCATGGTGACGTCGTTCATCTTCATGTTCGCCGCCGCTGCCTTGCTCTTTTCCTTCTCTTCCTCCTGGAGGACCGCAAGATACTCATTCTTGGCCTGGGTCGCGGTAAATCCGCTGGAGTTGAAGCCGCTGACTTTGTAGACGCCGTCCTTCTCCTTCAGGTTGATGTAGATGAAGGTGTTGGGATCCTGATCGGAGATCCACCTGTAGTAGCGGTAGTTCGCCTTCATGTGCTCGGAGTACTCTTCCTTGTCGAACTGGCCCTCCGCGCCGAAGTATTCCACCAGATCCTCATAGGTCATATCAAAGGCCTTGGAATCGAGGATCTCGTCCAGATAGACATATCCCTTCTTCACTGCTTCGTCGGAGATGACACCGTCTCCGCCTTCCGCGCCTGCCGGAGCGGCTGCGGTGGTCTCTGCCGCGGTGGTCTCCGCTGCCTTTGCTTCACCCTTCTTTCCTGTGATCACCACGCTCTGCATGATGGCCTTGATATCGTCGTTCCAGACCTGCTCCTTCGTGTCGCCGCTGGTATAGATATAGACCGCGTCCATGGAATAGCCGCCGCC